>Ga0209755_10002786_pt1 | contig 23123 bp, 20 predicted proteins | sample TergutCo191P1_FD_187301 | JGI IMG/M metagenome (GOLD analysis project Ga0209755, IMG submission 187301) | Cornitermes sp. P1 segment gut microbial communities from Petit-Saut dam, French Guiana - Co191P1 (SPAdes) (version 2) | ecosystem: Host-associated > Arthropoda: Insects > Digestive system... | reverse complement strand
TATAAAATGGGGATAAAAACCGCCTGCGCATTCGGCGATCTTTATTATGAAAGTGAATTAGCGAAGTTTACAGGACATAAAGAGCAGGTTATAAAAGAAAATCATGTTAACACATTTATAAAAATGACTATATTTTTTGACGCAAATCATTATTATGATGATTAAAAGGCGAAAATCGCCCTTAGTCCGGTACTTGACATAAAAACGTATAAAAATGCACAATAAATAGATAATTAATATACTATATCTCAATTAACACGAGGAAATTCCTTGGAAGATAATTCTGTCTCAAAAGATAAATCAAAATCCCAAACCGCGCCGGGTACGGAAGATCATATTGTAAACGTCGAACCTGCTGTACGCAGCTCACCGATTGATACGCCAATGACATTCGCGCCTGTGGACTGGAATAATAAAAAATTGTTTACACTTTTCTGGCCGTTGATTGTGGAGCAGCTTTTAGTGGTAATGATCGGAATGGAAGACATGATTATGGTAAGCTCTGTCGGCGAACACGCCGTGTCCGGCATTTCGCTTGTCGAGAGCATTAATTTCTTGATAATCACGGCTTTTAACGCAATCGCTACAGGCGGTTCAGTTGTAGCAAGCCAGTACCTTGGGCGCAGAGACGAAAAAAGCGCCCGCAGCGCCGCAAAGCAGTTAATTTATGTCGGCTTGTCAATTTCAATTGTCATGATGATACTGACATTGTTCACACGCCGCCCTCTTCTCTCGCTCATCTACGGAAATATCACGGAAGACGTCATGCACGCGGCAGATGTTTATTTTATATGGATAGCTCTCTCTTATCCGTTCCTCGCGCTTTACTCCGCCGCCGCCGCGATGTTCCGCAGCATGGGAAATTCAAAAGTGCCAATGCGGGCTGTTATCATTTTAAATATCTTTAATATCGGGGGCAACGCTCTTTTTATTTACGTGCTAAAGCTCGGAGTCGCGGGCGCCGCAATCTCAACTTTTATAGGGCGTATCGCGGTCGCGGTTTTATTAATTTATCTTTTAATGAAGGATAAGACAAGAGTCATCAATTTATGCGGAATAACAAAAATTAAATTCGAAGGCGCGATGATTAAGCGTATTCTTAATATCGGCATTCCAAGCGGCCTTGAATCATCAATGTTTCAGGTAGGGAAAATACTTATAACGCGCATTTTTACAATATTCGGAACGGCGGCGATTGCAGCTAACGCGGTAGGCGCGACAATAAATTCAATCGCGTTTATGCCCGGAAGCGGCTTTGGAATGGGCCTTTTAATTATCGTAGGCCAATGCATAGGAGCGGGCGATTATCTTGCGGCGAAGAAATACACAAAAAAAGTAATAATCCTTTCGTATATAACATACATGCTGATTAATATTAATATTTTTATTTTTATGGATCCGATAATCAGCATTTTTAATTTATCGCAGGAAGCGCATGAAATGTGCAGATTATTTTTAAGGGTTCACTGCGTAACATCAACATTATTCTGGTGCCCGTCATTTGTGCTGCCGAACGCGCTGAAAGCGGCGGGAGACGCGCGTTATGTCATGTTTGTCGCGGCAGGCACAATGTGGCTTGTAAGAGTTGCCTCGGCGTTTTTAATGGCGTTCGTTCTCGGATTCGGACCTGTGGCAGTCTACCTTGCTATGGGCGCGGACTTTTTATTCCGCGGAATATTTTTCGGCAAACGCTGGTTTTCAAATAAATGGATAGAAAAAAAAGTTATTTAAGGTTTATAATCTTTTATGCGAATAATTTCATGGAATGTTAACGGAATCCGCGCGGCGGAAAAAAAAGGTTTTTTTAACTGGCTGAAAACAGAAAGCCCCGACATCCTGTGCCTGAATGAAACAAAAGCCGAACCCGGCCAGTTATCTGATACTTTCACAAAACCTGTTAACTCAGGCTATCATTCATTTTGGGCAAGCGCGAAAAAGAAGGGCTATTCAGGCGTCGCGATTTACTCAAAGACTCAGCCCGTTGATGTGCGCTGTTTAAATAAACCCGAGTTTGACGACGAGGGCCGCGTTCTTGTGGCGGATTACAAAGATTTTACATTGATAGCCGCATACTTTCCGAACTCGCAGGATGAAAGAAAACGCCTGCCTTATAAACTTGCGTTCAACGACGCGATGCTGAAACTTTGCAAATCAATCGTAAAAAAAGGAAGACACTTCCTTTTATGCGGCGATTACAATGTCGCGCATACTCCGATCGATCTCGCGCGCCCCAAACAAAATGAAAATAACGCGGGTTATCTGCCTGAAGAACGGGAATGGATGGATTCATTTATTGCCTCAGGCTATGTTGATACCTTCCGCCATTTTCATCCTGACGAAAAAGGCCATTATACATGGTGGTCATATATGGGACAGGCCAGAGCGAAAAACATCGGATGGAGAATCGATTACCATTGTGTGGACAAAGAGTTTCTGCCTAAGGTAAAATCGTCAATAATAAGACCGGATGTTCAGGGATCGGATCACTGTCCTGTCGAAATAGAAATAAAAATTTAATATGAAAATAAAATATAACGCGCCGACAGTATTAACATTCACGCTGATTTGCGCCCTTGTATTATTACTGGATCAAACTATATTCCGCAGGTTAATTGAAACAATGTTTATGGTTCCGGGAAGAGGGACGTTTCAGGCAAGAAATCCTTTTCACTGGATATCAATTTTTACTCATGTAATAGGACACGCCGACTGGCCGCACCTGATCAGTAATTTTACTTTGATACTCATTGTAGGCCCAATGCTTGAAAACAGTTACGGATCAAAACCCTTGTTAATAATGATTGTTGTAACGGCTTTCGCGACGGGAGTTTTAAATATTTTATTTTTTCCAACATATCTGCTCGGCGCGTCCGGCGTTGTTTTTATGATGATCCTGCTGTCCTCTTTCACGAATTTTTCTAAAGGAGAAATTCCTTTAACATTTATTCTTGTTTTAATTTTATATATGGGAGTACAAGTGCTGGATTCATTTAAAGCGGATAACATTTCGCAGTTCGCGCATATCGTAGGCGGATTATGCGGAAGTTTTTTCGGGTTCGTCCGTATCGGAAAAAATTCAAGTTAAACGCGCAGCAGAAATTGAACAGTCAGAACAACCGGCATTTTAAAAGAATGTAATCAGGGAAGTAAATTAAAGGAGAAAAAATGATAAAAGAATTTCTACAATTTGATATAATGCGCGATAATGCGATAAAGCTGGCGCATAAAATTTTAACTGACGGTTTTATTCCCGATATAATTTATGTTTCGCTTCGCAGCGGCGCGTGTATGGGAAATGTTATAAGCGAATATTTTAATGTCGTTAGAAAAGGAGCCCGTCCTGTTTATTATGCCGCTGTTGTCGCGCGATCTTATACAGATGTCGCAAAGGCGGATCATGTAAGAGTTGACGGCTGGACATATTCTCCTGACTGCCTGCGCGTCGGGGATAAAATCCTTTTAATAGACGATATTTTTGACTCCGGCAGAACCATTAACCATCTTGCGCAGATAATAACTGACAAAGGCATTCCGCGCAGAGATTTAAAAATCGCGGTTCATGATTATAAATATTTTTATGATAAAAAAGAACAGCTGGAAATACAGCCCGATTACTGGTGCAGAAAACACGAAGTATCAATTCATGACGAAAGCACATGGATTCATTATATGAGCCACGAGCTTGTAGGATTAAAAGAAGATGAGCTGGAAGAATATTATTACAAGCGCGATCCGGAATTACGCGGCGTTATGAGCATAATTACCGGAAAAAAATGACAGACAAGCTGATAATCTGCGGAATTGACGAAGCGGGGCGCGGACCTCTCGCAGGACCTGTGTACGCGGCGGCTGTTATTTTAAATTCAGGCGGTGAATTTAATTTTTTAAATGATTCAAAAAAATTATCTCCGTCTGATCGCGAACACGCGCGGAAAGAAATATATAAAAAGGCTTTCGCGTGGGGGATTGGTTTCGCATCACACACGGAAATTGATGAAATTAATATTTTAATGGCAAGCCTTCTTGCTATGAAACGCGCTTTTGATGATATGTTAAAAAGAAATGTCAATATAAAACAGCTTCCCGCGGAAAATAAAATTAAGGTTATTATAGACGGCAAATTTACGCCTTCCAAGCTGCCTCCGGAAAAATCATTCGAAGCGCCTGAAATAAACGCGCTTTGCGAAGCGATGGTAAAAGCAGATTCGCAAATAAAGGAAGTAATGGCTGCTTCTATCCTTGCAAAAACAGAACGCGATGATTTCATGCGGGAAATGTCTCTGCGTTATCCGCAATACGGCTATGAAAAACATAAAGGTTATCCTACAAAAGAACACCGCGAAGCGGTTCTTAAGTACGGACCTTCTCCGATACAAAGATTAACATTTACAGTAAAAAAAAATTAATCATAAAATTACAAGTTGAATAAAATTCATTAAAATATTACGCTCAAAACAGCAAAATAGGAGAAAACAATGGATAAAAATACAACAATCGATTTAATAAAAAATCTTTCAAACGTTCCCGGAATTTCAGGCTTTGAAGACGCGGTGCTGGAAATTCTCCGCCGCGGCGGAGAAGGGCTCGGAGACTGGAGCGAAGACGCTATGCGAAATTTGTACCTTCGCCGTTTCGGCGGGAAAGAAGGTCAGCCTGTAATAATGCTGGACGCGCACAGCGATGAAGTTGGTTTTATGGTTAAAGCGATCAAACCTAACGGAATGCTGGAATTTATTTCGATAGGCGGATGGGTCTCTTCCAATTTAGGCGCGCAGCGGGTTCTGGTATTGAACGATTCAGGCAAGTGGCTGCCGGGAGTAATCGCAAGCAAGCCGCCGCATTTTCTGACAGAGGCTGAAAAAAAACTTGCTCCGGAAATAACCTCCATGATGATCGATCTCGGCGCGTCAGGCGATAAAGAAATCCGCGAAGATTATAAAATTTCCATTGCCGCACCTATAGTGCCGGATGTTTCATTTTTATATCAGGAAGATCATGACATCATGACAGGTAAAGCGTTTGATGACAGATTAGGCTGCGCCGCGGTAATTTCTGTTCTTAAAGAACTTAAAGATGATAATTTAAATGTGCAGATAACAGGAGCTTTTGCGTCTCAGGAAGAAGTCGGGCTGCGCGGCGCAACAGTTACGGCTCAGCGCGTTAAGCCAGATATAGCGATATCGTTTGAAGGAACTCCCGCCGATGACACTGCGGCGGAATCTTACGCAATTCAAACAGCGGTAAAAAAAGGACCGATGTTAAGGCATATTGATTCGAGAATGATCACGAATCCAAGATTTCAGCGGTTTGCGCTTGACATTGCCCGAAAAAACAGCATCCCTGTTCAGGAAGCAATCCGCACCGGAGGCGCCACAAACGGCGGCGTCATCCATCTTGCAGAAAAGGCGGTACCGGTAATAGTTATCGGTATTCCCGCGCGGTACATTCATTCACATAACGGAATCGCGTCGTATTCGGATTACGAAAATTCCGTAAAACTCGCGTGTGAAATAATCCGATCTCTCGATGAAAAAATAATATCAGGATTTTAATGATTTTATTAAAACTTTATCTACGAATCTTTTTTTCTGACAATCACTCGTTTATTTTTGTAAGGCGTGCGCTCTTTCTGCTGCGTCCTATCCTTTGTGTGCGCCCGCTCTTTTGAGTATACCCGTTCTTTTGTATGCGTGCGATCCTTTGAACGCGCCCTGTCTTTTGGGTACGCGCGATCAGAATAAAAACCTTCGCCGCCTTGATCGGAGCCGCGCTTTTTCGATCCTCTTTCGTTTGATCCTCTTTCATTAAATGAAGAACCGCTCCGGTTTTTAAAATTATATCCGCCGGATGTTCCGCCTTCGCGGCGGGGTTTTCTATCCCGCGGCGGTCCGTTCTCGCTGGATCTTTCACGTGACGGTCTTCTTTCACGCGGCGGCCTGTCTTCCCGATTCATCCTGTCTTCATCACGGCGCGGCCTGTTATCCCAATGCGGCCTGTCTTCACGATTCATTCTGTTTTCGCCGGACGCTTTTTTTTCACGGTTTTCTCCGGCTTCCTTACCGCCCGCCGCGCCTTTGCCTGAGTGACGTTTCTCACGCATAGCTTTTTCCATTATTTTCAAAGATTCATCAAAGCCTTTTAAAAACTCCTGAAGATCATCGGCAAATAAAATTACAGACTGCCTGTCAAAACCGCCGCTGTCACGATTTTTGCTCTCTACAATATTTAAGTAGATATCTCCCATCCTGTTTTCTTTAATATTAAAAAAATATGTCCTGTTTGGCAGTAAAACCCGATTCGAAAAAATCTCGCCGCGTACACCCATTTTAAATCTCCTGGAATCCAAATTATTTCTATAACAAGCTCTTGTTATTCAAAACTAAATATCCGCTTTCATTATCATCTTTCTTTGCCAATCAAGCAAGTAGCGTTCAAACATAATATCATTTCCTTCTATATCAGCCATTATCCGAAAAACCGGCTCTGTCGCAGAACCTCTCATCCAAATATAAGCGATTTCTTTCTCTTTTTCATTAAAAAAAATAATTTTTAATCCTCCTCTTCCTGCTTCTTTAAAACGGGTTAAGCCGCGCTTTTCTTCCGTTCCATTATAAGAAGCAGCATGCCAGCTGCAAATGCCAAAGCGGGTTTTTAATTCATTTTTCTTAACTTCCCATTCCTCCAAAAATATTTTCTGATAACGATCTTTTAACAGCCCGTGATCCGGCTCCCTTATGCGCATAACAGCATCCTTATGATAAGCGGGAGTAGTGATAAAAACAGGAAGGCTTTCGATTATATCTGATATCGAAAAATCATCGCGGTATTTATCCATTTGCCCTGATAACTCGCACCAGATTTCAAAAAATCCTTTTTTACGCTGACTATTAATATTTATTGAACGAACTGTCAGCAATTTCGCGATCGCAAGCACAGTGTTAACAGGATCGCGCACCGCGGACGGATGAGTTATATTTCCTCCTGCGGAACCTTCGCCTAATATCCGCACAACATAGCCGTTTTCGCGTAACTTTCGCGCAAGAGACACTACATTCGCTTCTCCGACTTCCGCGCGGAAAACTTCAATTCCGTAAGCCTGCGCGATGCGATCAACGCGCATTGACGTAGGATCGTTTACTGCAGTAGCGGCTTTACAAAACGCCCGTTCGTTGCCTGAAGCTGCGCGGATATTTCCTTTTTCGCCATAATCAAGCGCTCCTGTCCATACAAGATGAGAAAATTCCGCGACACATGCAAGAGCGAAGACCTCCTGAGCCTCAAGAGCGCGCGCATTTCCTACTTTTTCATCATAGATAACTAAATTCCCCCGATCGCCGTCGCAATCAGGAACATATCCAAGAATAAATGACGTGTCACGTTTTCGCGCTTCTTCCAGCAGTCTGCGGCAAGGCTCCAGAGATTCGCCTTCGGGCACAATACGGTGCGCGATATTGCCCGGCTCGCCGTTAATATATTCAAATTTAAAATTTAACGAACCAAAAAAATCTTTATCTATCGAAGCGGCGCGCGCGCTTCCGTTGAAATCACAGACAATCCCTAAAGGATTTTCATTAATGCTTTTTTTAACCGCCGAAGATATTTCGCTGCCGCCGCTGTTAAAAACATCATTACAAAAATTAAAATAACATTTAAACGCTTCGTTTTTATATTCCTTTATTAATTTATCATCCGCTTCATTATTTTGCCGCCGCTGTATCAAATCATTTTCTATTTTAGAGATATTGCCGCTGTTTCCGATAAATTCCTTAAAATCGGCGATCAATTTATTTGCCTCATTTGCGGCTAACACTCCGCCGTCTATTAAGCCAAATTTCAAGCCGTTATGCCCGACAGGATTATGGCTTGCGGAAATATATATAAAACCTGCTGTTTGTGTTTTAGTTCTTGCCCACGCCATTATTTCAGGGGCTGCGGTGAATCCTGCGTACTGTATATCGCAGCCGTTTGCATATAACACCGGCATCATTGCCTGCGCGACTGCCTTGCCTGTCGGGCGCGTGTCTGCGCCAAGCAGCACAAGCGGCCTTCCCCCCGCGGCCTGAGTGCGCGTTTTTAAAAATTCAGAAAAAATATAAGCTGCGCATGCGCAGATAATTTTATGAGTCTCTGTTATCATGCATGTGTTGCTTTCTTCATCGCCGTCCGCCGCGAATATTCCTCTCCAGCCTGATGCGGACAGAATCATTTTTTTAAGAACTGTATTAATATCATTTTGGGTTGTCATAGATGATCATTATAGACCTGTTCATTTTTATATTCTACCGTCTTGCAATTTGTATAAACATAAATTAGAATCACAGAGTAAACAAATAAAAAATTAATTAAAAACCGAATCAAAATTTTGAACTATATGAAGCTCTGTGCTCTCTTCAGAAAAATATAATTTATTTGTGTTCGTAAAATAAACATAAAATATTTTTTCAGCCAATACGAAAATAAAAAAATTATATTAAAACTTAACATCTAAATAATTATTACAGAATCAGCCTGCCGGTTTTATTTAATCAATCTGCGGGCAAAATAGATTGTTTTGATGCGTATTTTTGTATTTACCTGTCATTTTTGGAAATTTTTTTTCTTCAAACAGGGTGTATTTTGCTCCATAAGATTTTCCTATTTTAATTATAAGGAGTACATAATGTCAAAGTTAAATATAATACAACGCCGGGAACTTGAGCCATTAATTCTAAAGGCAGGAAGAATAGCCAAACATTATGAAAAAGCGTCAAACTGCGCCTGCAATGTTGCATCCGCGGGGAGTTTCAATGGAAGTTCAAACACAGCGGTATCAATAGGAATTGACGCGGAATCAGAAAAAAACTTTGAAACAATCTGTGCGCGGTGCCGCGGACATGATATAGATGAAAAAAATACAGAAATAAAACGCGAAGGAAAAACGGCGTGCGCGCTTCTCCATCATGAAGCTGTAAATAAAGCGAGAAAACTCGGCGGATCGTACATATATATCTGCCGCAAGGGCATTGCCTTCTGGACAAGCCCCTTTTATTCGGGAGAAAGATTCGCAGGCGCTCTTTTATCAGGCGGAGTGGAAAGCGGCGAAAAAAACAGCGACAGGGTAAAATCACTCGCGCAGATGATGCTGTTATGTGCAAATCAAATATCGGGCATGAGTTTTATTCAAAAAAACGCTGTATATATGCCGTTACAGGGAGAAAAAAGAGAAATCGACAGCAAATATAAAAAATTTACAATAATTAACGAAAATATCCGCGGAATTTCGCATAACGAAAATAACAGCGTATATATGAAAAACACGGCTCAAAACAAACAAAAACCAAAAAAATATTTATGCCCTCTTGATATGGAGCGTAAGTTACTCGCAAGTCTCAGGCGCGGTGATAAGGAAGAAGGACAAAAAATACTTGCGGAATTATTAGAATATCAATACAGGGAAATAAACGCGCACGCTCAGGCGGGAACGAATTTTCCGGTTTTCCGCTTAAAAGCGCTTGAGCTTGCCGTTTTATTATCGAGAGCTGCGGCAAATCCAAAAGACATAAAAGACAACTCATTTCTTGAAACAACCAACCGTTTATTTAGAAAAATAGAAGAAAGTTCAAGCTTTGATGAGATATCGGAAATTTTAAAAACTATAACAGAGCGAATGTCAAGAATGATTTTTTCTTTTCATGGAGTGCGGCATTTTTCGGCGTTAAGAAAAGCGGAGCGTTATATCTGGGAAAACTACACAAGAAAATTAAGCTTAAAGGAAATCGCGGCGGCCTCAGGCCTTTCCGCTCCGTATTTCAGCACGGTATTTAAAGATGAAATGGGAGAGAATCTATCAAATTATCTTAACAGGCTTCGCGTCGAAAAAGCCGCGACTATGCTGCTAACAACAGATATATCAATAAGCGAAATCGCGGTTTCATGCGGGTTTGAGGATCAAAGCTGGTTCTCAAAAATATTCAGAAACAATACAGGTTACACGCCCGGAAAATACCGGGAGTGCGGCATAGTATCAGGCGGCATGTATGCCGAAGGTAATATTTTAAGTTAAAAAATAAAGGTGTTAATCATGAAGGAGAACAGGGGAAAAACCGGAGATCAGCAGAAATACGGCGAGAATATGCTGGATAAAGCTGTAAGAATCATGCTTGATTATAATCAGGCTACAGGAAGCTGTATATGTATTTATGATAAAGAATTTAAACCGCAGTTTCCGGAACAAGACGGTTCGAAATGCGGACCGGAAAATAAAATATGTCCGTATTGCCAAAAATTCAGCATTGTTTCAGAAAATAGTCACAATGTATTTCCATGTCACGATATGCACATAAACGCGATAAAAGAAGCGAATAAAAAAGGAAACTGTCATATTTATCAATGCAGTTACGGGCTTTTATTCTGGATAAGTCCTATTTATACCGAAGGCGCTTTTTCCGGCGCAATAAGGGGTTCAGGTTATTTAACAGAAAATAAAAAACCTGTTGACATTTTATTAAATGCCAATGATACTTTTGTTATGTGCAATAATGAAAAAGAAACCGAAGAATTTAATAAACGCATCAGCTCGCTTCCGGGAGCGGACACGGAAAAAGTCCAGTCTCTCGCAGAGATGATGCAGTTATGTGCGCAGTCTATTTCATCAGGAAGTGAAGACTACCACGAGATGATTAAAAGGAGAGCCCAGCAGCAGGAAGCGATTACAAAAATCATTGATGAATTAAAACAACAGTACGGCGAAGATTCCGAAAAGCTCGGTTATCCGCTTGAGAAAGAAAAAATGCTGATGTCAGCGCTGCGCAAAGGCGAGTACGCCGAAGCAAAAAAAATTCTAAACGAACTTTTAGCATTGCTGTTTTTTGCTAATCCGGGACAGTTCAAGTATGTGCAATTAAGAGTAATTGAACTTGTCGTATTAATTTCCAGAGTGGAGATCAGCCCCGTAAAAAGCGGAAGCTTATCCATGGAAATAAACAGCCAGAATCTTAAACTGGTTCAGGAAGCGGCTTCTATAGAAGAGCTGACAGACATTTTACATAACATTGTAGAAAGAGTATCAGGCACAATTTCATCCTTCAGGGGAATTCCGCACGCGGCGGCGCTGCGCAAAGCGGAAAATTTCATCATGGAAAATTTTACAAAAAAAATCAGCCTAAAAGAAATTTCCGCCGTCGCGGGGCTCTCTCCTCCTTATTTCAGCACAATCTTTAAGGAAGAAATGGGAGAAAACCTGTCAAAGTACCTGAACAGGCTCCGCGTGGAAAAGGCAAGCCGCCTTCTTCTGGAAACGGAAATGTCGTTAAGCGAAATTGCCGCATGTTGCTGTTTTGAGGATCAAAGCTGGTTCTCAAAAATATTTAAGGCATACACAGGCATCAGCCCCGGAAAATACCGCAATCAGGGCGGAGGCATTGTAAGATCAATAGGCGATAACAATCTTTCCGAGGGCTTCAGAAAGTCGTTAAAATAAATATTTTATTATTACAGTCCGCATGATAAAAAAAGACCTGACCGCGTAAAAGCGATCAGGTCTCATTTTTATTTAATTAAATAAATCAGATCATGCGTCCGGGGAAGGAATGATCGCAAGTTCTGTTTCTCTGTCGAAGTAGCGCGCTTTTTCCATTCTTGGAATGAAGATTGCGGAATCGCCGACTTTGAATGAATGGTTTGGTTCGGTTCTTGCGACTAACGGCTGTTTTTCCGTTGTCAGCCAAAGGTGAATATCAGCGCCTAGCGGTTCAACTACAGTTACCTTTACCGTTATGCTGTTAGCTGCTTCTTTATCGGTGTAGTTCAAGTCTTCCGGGCGGATGCCGAAGAATACTTCTTTTCCGATATATTTTTTAAGATATTCAATATGTCCCGAATCCGCTTTAATTTTGAATGAACCTTCGTCAAGAATAATCGACGAGCCTTCTTCAAGAACTTTTACTGTAAGGAAGTTCATAGGAGGCGATCCGATAAATCCCGCTACGAATTTATTAACAGGGTGGTTGTAGAGGAACAGCGGCGCTCCAATCTGCTGAACTTTTCCGTCTTTCATAACGACGATCTTGCTCGCCATTGTCATAGCTTCGACCTGGTCGTGCGTTACATAAATCATTGTCGCGTTCAGGCGGAGGTGAAGGTCTGAAAGTTCCGCCCTCATCTGTACGCGCAATTTCGCGTCAAGGTTTGACAGAGGTTCGTCAAAAAGGAAGACCTTAGGGTTACGGACGATAGCGCGTCCTACGGCGACACGCTGTCTCTGACCGCCTGAAAGAGCCTTAGGTTTGCGGTCGAGGAACTTTTCGATGTCAAGCGTGCGGGCCGCGTCGTTAACGCGTCTTTCAATTTCAGCTTTAGGCACCTTTTTGATCCTAAGACCGAACGCCATGTTTTCGTAAACTGACATGTGGGGATAAAGGGCGTAATTCTGGAATACCATCGCGATATTCCTGTCTTTTGGCGGAATGTCATTCATTTTTTCGCCGTCAATCAGGAGTTCACCTTCGGTGATGTCCTCAAGACCCGCGACCATACGGAGAGTGGTAGATTTACCGCAGCCCGAAGGTCCTACAAGAACGACAAATTCCTTGTCTTCGACTGTAATGTTGGCATTATCCACTGCGCGGACACCGCCTTCATACACCTTAGAAATGCTCTTCATTTCAACTTTTGCCATACGCTGGCCTCCCTTGTTTTTCCGGCCGCCCGTAAGCGCCCGGAGGGTTATTTTATATGTATAATGTACTATTAAGAGCTTGATTATGTCAACGAAATAATAATAAATATGAACAAATTTAACGTTTAAAATATAAAAAACGATATAAATAAAAAAGACGATGTGCCTGGACGTCAGGGTGGATACCCTTTGCACACCGTCTGATTTAAGAGAGGTAATCCCTCCCGGTAGCTATATTATCGGCTTTATTTAGCCGGTTCTTTAGGGGAAAAGGGGGTCAGACTCTTTCTTAGCTCAATAGCAGCATAAACTGGAATAAGCTTATATAACTTCGTAAATAAGTATTTATACCTGTTCAATTTCGAATTTTTTTCATAGCTAATTCTTACATTTATCGTCTTTATAGTAAAAAATTTTTTTTACATTTTCGCATAAAGTTTATCTTTAACAGCTTCGGCTACCCATGAGTTAAGGCTCTTGCCTTCCGCTTTTGCGGTAATCGAGGCGTAAGAATGCAGCTCGGGAGGTATTCTGAGTATCAGCTTTCCGGAAACCGGAACATCAGGCGCTTTGTTCATTTGTTTACAAAAAGCAAGATAATCATCAATACTGTCTTTAAATGATTTTTGCAATTCTTTAACGCTGGTTCCCCTAAAAGTGACAACATCCCTTAAACCAATCACTTCGCCGTAAAAGATTTCGGCTTCATCGTCATAATCAGCTTTACCTGAATATCCCTTATAATTCATCATAATTTACTCCCGCGTTTGTCAAAAAACGCCTGACAGATTTGACCGCACCCTTATCCGCCTCTTTCTGATGATGCGGTCTGTGGAAAACAGCGGCAATATCATTGAGCAAAATACATACTCTTGAGCCGCTTCCTTCTTCTATATGCGCGCCAAGCGCTTTAAAAAGATTTTCTATATCAAGCCACAAAATTGAACTTTTTACAGGATTATGAAAAATATCATAAAGCGTCTTCTTTTGTTTTGAGTTCACAATTACTATGATATCACAATTTGATACTATGTCAAGAGAATATATAAAATATGCAGCATTTTTTACTGCCTGTACGTTTCCAAAAAAACTCCAAGCCGGTTTAGCGCGATAATCAAAGTGTCTTTATCAGGCAGGAAAACGATGCGGAAGTGATCGGGTTCTTTCCAGTTAAAGCCTGTACCGTGGACCAGAAGCAGGCGCTGTTCGCGCACAAGGTCCAGCATGAACTTTTCGTCATCTGTGATGTTATAACGCTTACAGTCAATTTTAGGAAAGCAATAAAGCGCGCCTTTTGGTTTTACAGCCGAAAGACCGGGGATTTTATTTACTAAATCGAAGGCGGCGTTCCGCTGTTCCAGAAGGCGGCCGCCCGGAAGGATTAAATCATTTACGCTTTGATATCCTCCAAGCGCGGTTTGGATTCCCATCTGCGAGGGCATGTTGGGGCAAAGGCGCATGTTCGCGAGCATATCAAGTCCTTCGATATAATCGGCGGCGATTTTTTTGTTGCCGGAAAGAACCATCCAGCCGGCACGGAAACCGGCGGCGCGCCATGCCTTGCTTAAGCCGTCAAAACTGATTGTAAGAAGATCCGGCGCGATTGTGGACATAGGTATATGAACAGCGCCGTCGTAAGTGATGCGGCCGTAAATTTCATCGGCGTAAATTATTAAATCGTTTTCTCTTGCAATCTGCGCAATGCCTTCTAAAACAGGGCGTTCGTAAACAGCGCCTGTAGGATTATTCGGATTGATAACCACGATGGCTTTTGTTCTTGCAGTAACTTTAGATTTAATGTCATCGAGATCGGGATTCCAGTCCGCCGACTCATCGCAGAGATAATGAACAGCTGTCCCTCCGCAGAGGGTGACCGCGGCTGTCCATAAAGGGTAATCAGGCATCGGGACAAGAACTTCATCACCTGAGTCAAGAAGGGCCTGCATCGACATTGTGATAAGCTCGCTGACTCCGTTGCCGATAAAAATATCTTCGATTCCGACATCCATCACCTTCTTAGACTGAAAGTCCTGCATAACAGCTTTGCGCGCCGCGAAAAGTCCGCGCGAGTCGCCGTAAGCCTGGGCATTCGGAAGATTGATGATCATGTCGCGGATAATTTCATCGGGCGCGTTAAGGCCAAAAGCGGCAGGGCTGCCGATGTTGAGCTTGATTACTTTATACCCTTCTTCTTCCAGCCGTTTAGCTTCCTTAAGAACAGGTCCGCGTATGTCATAACAGACATTATCCAATTTTTTTGATTTACCAACATTCTTCATATTTTAATCCTTGCAATAATCCTAAAAATAAAAATTAATTTTCGCCGAACAGCCACTTGCATGTTTCGTCAATATACCGTTTGATAATCGCAACGTGAATATCTGTTCCCATTTTTTCTGTTTCTTTTTTCCAGCCTGCCTGATTTTTAACCGATTTAGTTACGCGGTTTTTTCCGCTGTCAGATATATTCCGGCATTTTTCCGGGCTTAATGATTTTTTCTCAAGAAAGGAAGATAAAAAATACGCCGAAAGGCCGCTTATCAATGCATTGCTGGAAGCCGCCGCAAGGGATGAAAATTCACTTTCAGCCTGAGCGAAATTCCCGGATAAAAGCGAAGTAAAACCGTAGAACCAGCGCACCCACTGTTTGACATCTTTACTGCACTTTTCGCGGTGTGTTCTGAAGAAGAAGGCGGCTTCGTCATAAGCGCCGCTTAAAATTCTGGCTGAACCGAAAACCAGAACGTTTTTGGAAATTACGGAAGGACGGGCGGACTGCGCTTTGCTTTCCAGTTTTAATACAGATTGATAGTCAGAAATGATAAGATAGGAACTAGCGAGAATTTTTACATTCCTGTTTGTGTACCGGCCTTTAACAAAAACCTTTTGCTCAAGATAATACGCCAGAGCCGGCCAATCCTCCCGCTCAAGAAGTGAAAGGAGCCGGTAATTTAATAAAAGGAAAACTGTCATGCCGGCAAGTATCAAAGCGATAAAAATCATTATTGGTATTGAAAATAAGCTGATATTAAACGCCGTAAATTGTCCGGAAATTAATGGTGGCAAAAACAGCGCAAATGATACTACAATTATAATAATAATGCAAAATGCAATAATTAAGTATTTGAATTTCAACTGGAACTCTCCTATAATTACTGAATGTTCGAATGATAAGGCAAAGAGCCTGTTACGTCAACGTAGCAGCCTGCGGAAAAGCGTGAGGTTTTAAAGTTATTAGATGAATGAATTTACTGTAAAGGAAATACAGTCTAACAGTTTTTTCTCTAAAGATACATATCTTGATAAAGCGTTTGTACTGACAGCGCCGGAAATGCCTTTTATAAAAGAAATTTCTTTAATGCTGGAAAAGTGGAATTTTAAAACAATATACAGCGAAGGAGAAGCAAGCAAAGATTATGTCATGACAGACGGTCATGCGCTGCCCGGCAGTTCGGCAGTGCTTACGCAGCAGTCTGACGGCGATAAAGTAGAAAAGGCGGAAGGGTTTTACGCCGATTTTTTATTCTTTGTCGAAAAAATGTTTATGAAGGTTTCTGTGTCAAACGAAGCAAACATGAGTATTATTAATGACAGGGTAAAAGAAATCGTCGAATATTTAAAAGTCGACCGCAGATTCCTTATCCGCATTTTAAGAAACAACGAGCCTGCCGAAGGAAAAAATTATCTTGCTACTCATTCGGTGCGTTCAACAATTCTTTCGATTGTAGTCGGATCATATTTAAAGCTGCCTCCGTACAGATTGATTGAGCTTGGCGTTGCTGCATTGATGCATGAGATAGGAATGTTAAAACTCCCGTCGCAGATTTACCTTACCGACAAACCTCTGACCGCTGTAGAGCATAAAGCGATATTAACCCATCCTATTTTAGGCTATAATATGTTAAAGGAGATGAACTTCCCGCTTACTGTCTGCCTTGCAACGCTTGAACACCATGAACGCGAAAACGGCTCAGGTTATCCGCGCCGTCTTGCAAGCGATAAAATAAGCCTGTACTCAAAAATTATCGCTGTCGCGTGTTCATATGAAGCGCTAAGTTCAAAACGCCCTCATAAAGAAGCGAAAGACGGCTACACGGGCATGGTCGAATTGTTAAAGAACGAAGGCAAACAGTACGATGATACTGTAATTAGAGCGCTTGTGCTTTCGCTCTCGATTTACCCGATAGGGCTTTATGTTCTTTTATCAAACGGAAAAAAGGGGCAGGTGGTTGATGGAAACCCCGAGAACCCGCGTTTTCCGGTTGTGCAGATTTTCGGTGAGTATACGCCTGATGGAAAAATAAAAACTATGCAGACATCACCTGAAACATTAAATATAATAAGACCTCTTAACCGTTCGGAGATTAACAGCTGACATGGAAAAACTAATACCTGTTTTAATTCCTATAATATTTTTGTTCATGATATTAAGCGGAGCGTTTTCGCTTTTTATTTTCGCCCTTGAGCTGTGCAGGAAATCCCGCCTTGAAAAAGAAAAAGGCAAAAGATATAAGGCGGTTCTTGATATTCTTGATAATGACGATGACGATATAACAAAAAAAGGAACAGCCTTTACCTCGTCATCGGCGCATTTATTATCAGCCTGCCGTTTATGGAATAATATTTTCAGGGTACTGTCAGTTTCTGTAACAATAATTATTTTACTTTCTTATATGATGGCCGGAAAAACGCTGACAGCTTCCGCGTTAATCCTCCTTGCGGTTTACGCGCTGATTCTGGCGCTGATTATTTCTTTAATATGCGACGCTGTGCCGAAACTTTTATCGCGCATAAAACCGGAAAAGATCGCGGCGGGTCTTTTTCCTGTGATGAAATTTTTTTCATATCCGGTGCTGCCGTTTACTCTGCTTGCCTGTAAATTCTCTTCGTTTGTTAAAAAAAATCTGGAAATTGATGACAGCGGCATTACGGAGAAAAAGCTTCAGGACGAACTTCGCAGCACTCTCATGGAAGGCGAGAAATCCGGCATTGTAGAGAGCAAGCAGCGCACAATGGTAGAAGGCGTTTTCTACTTAGGCGGCCGTCCTGTCGGCGCCTTCATGACTCACAGATCAGAAATTAAATGCTTTGATATAAATGACACCTGCGAGGAAGTGCGCGTAAAAGCGCTTGAGTCCAGGCAGCAGCAGTGTTTTCCCGTAGTGAGGGGAAGCCCCGATGATATCGCTGGAGCGGTTTACCTTGAAGACATTATTTTGAATTACGCGCAGGATGAAACAGCGCCGGGAACAACGTTACGCGCAATTATGAAAAAGCCGCAGTTCGTGCCTGAGACTATGTCCGCGCTTAAAGCCTTTGAATCATTCAAACAGGGGCAGTCAAATTTTTTATTTGTTATGGATGAATACGGAGGCCTTGCCGGCATAATTTCCGTCAGGGCGTTAGTCGAAGAAATTGTCGGCGAACTTTCCGCGCCTGCCGCAAATGAAGATCCGCCGCTGCTTCGTCAGGAAGACGGCTCATGGCTTGCGGACGGCACTTTAAAAATTGACGACGCCGCGGGTGAACTAAGCCGTCTTGCGGATCTCAGCGAAGAAGGCGATTTCCACACTCTCGCAGGATTAATTCTGCACCTTGCCGGAGAGCTCCCAAAAGTCGGAGACAGCTATAAATTTCAGGGGTATAACTTCAAGGTTATTGATAAAGACGGCAACAGGATAGACAAGATTTTAATTACAAACGAAGAATAATTATTCGCCTTCTTCAACATACGCCGGCGCGGGCGCTGGTACAGGAACCGGTACAGGCGCAGGGGCTGGTGCCGGCGCGGGAGCAGGCGCAACGTAAACAATCCTGACATTTTCCACCGCTGCCTGATGCCTAAGCTTTAACACCAGAACCTGCTGATCCTGATAATAAACCCAGCCTGACGAGTCGTAAATTTCAAACTGCGGGTCAGATCTCCATGTTTGCGCGTGAATCTGAATGCTTAAGAACGGCAGCACTCCGCGGATAATTAAATGATGCGTCATGTTCGCGGGGAAAGATACCGCAATATTTAAATCACCGTTTATGTAGGACGTATTAATAGACGGGGAAACAGTCCACGCCCAATGCCCTTCGTTTGTCATCCGCAGCGCCCTTGGATAATAATTTGCCGGCTTGTGAATATTGTAAAGCCTGCCGCGAAATGCTCCTGAATCTCCCTCGTTTATAACAGAAATTACAAGCGATTTTCCTATGTCAGCCCAATTATTATTATCAGCCGATGCCCAATTAATTAAAGCCAAACCAAGCCTTGTGTTGTACTCCTGTCCTAAGCTGACACCGCTTCCGGCGGAAGAAGGAGTGATGCTTACATATACATAACCGGTTTCTGTGTTAAGGTGCAAATGCTCAGAAATAACTTCAATAATTTTATCTGATAAAATGTCAACAGGATTACTTACATTAGGCCGCCATGTCTTAATATTGGAATGAATTTCCAAAAGACCCGCGATATGATCAATAGCGAGAGTGTCCGCTTGAATACTGCTTATAAAATTAAAAACATCATTTGCCAAAGCTGTATTATTCCTTGAATGAAGCCAGTCAAGAATATTTTCTTCTTTTAAAATATCCATCGATCTTTCTCTGACATACCGCGTAATTAAATTTACCTTTTCATTCTCGGAAGCGATGAACGAATTGTAAGCGCCGCTCATTCCTCCGATAAAGGCAGAAGATCTGTATGTCTGCCTTGAGCTGTTACGGAAAGCTGCCGGTACATTCCTAAGCGCGGCGGCGTAATTACCGCGTAACAGAGAACCTGAAAGATACGCGATTATGTCATCTTCGCTTTGCAAAAAAGAAGTATTTTGATTCCAGTAAGTATAACCGGAATCTATCCAGTTATTCAAAATAGTGTCGTAATTAACAACCTGTTCAACAATAAAATCATCAGGGTTAAAAATGGTTTCCTTGTTTCTTGTCCGGTAAGAAATATATAAATTTTGTTCCGTAAGGGAGATGAATCCCGCGTCAAGCTCCGCGCCCATACCGCTGAACGAATAACGGTGGCCGCTGTATAAAACAGCCAGATGCTCCGCTTCGCGCACAACAGAGGATCGGCGCGGAGTGACAGGAATAATAACTTCGGCGGTATATTCCGATAAATTTCCGGTTATCTGAAGTTCAGAGCCTGTCAAAGTTTCTACAGATCTAAAAGTAAGAACAGTTCCTTCAGGCAGGACGAACCGCGCTGTATTGTCAATATGTTCCATGTAATCAGGGTTTACGGAAAACGAATCGCCGCCGGAATTTACAAGCGTTAAAGCGGCGTCTCTTTCATCAATAAGATTAAACTCAAGCCCTGCGTAAAAAATCCTTACGCCTCCGGCTATTTCCTTAAACGATGATTCACCGGATTGGGAGGCCTGGGATTTATACCGCCCTTTAATTGTCATTCCGCCTGATAACAAAGAAAAATTGCCGTTGTTGGAGAACTGAAGAATTATAATAAAAATAAATACTGCAATGTAGACGGCGGCAAGGATGATTATTTTTGAAGCTAATGTTTTTCTCATTCTCTTTCTCTTTCAAACCTCATAATAAAACTAATAAATTCCATCGCAGTATTTAAGGAAATATAATTTACATATTGCATTTTATTTGAACTTTTGGCAATGCAGTTTGACGTTTTTAAGAAAAGAAACAGGCGGCGCATTGCGTTTAATATGTTCCTTTTGCGGTGTAACTTGCCGATTTTTAAGATATTATATAGTATGAATATTAACATGAAAAACACTTTTAATAGCAGCTTCTTCCGGCAGCGGCGCTTATTTTACATTTTTTTAACGGTTATATTTATTTCTCCGGCTGTTTTTGCACAGGACAATTACCTTGAAAATGTCATGACTGAAGTCTCCGCCTATATTACAAGAAGGGATTATAATTCCGCTCTCGCGCTGTTCGATTCGCTGCCCCGCGATCAGGCGGAAAGCCTCGAAATAAGAATTTTACGCGCGACAATTTTAAACGCCGCGGGCAGGCCTGCTGAAGCGATAATTATCGCAAACGGCATTACCGCGGTCAGCGCAAATAATACCGACGCTCTGATGATTCTGGCCGACGCCGCGGCGCTGCAAAACAGGGATCGCGACAGAAGAACTTTTCTTGAACGGATAATCGGCATTGACGCGCAGCACGCAAGAGCGTTAAATGATCTTGCGAATATAAATCTTAGAAACCAGAATTTACGCGTTGCCGCGAATTATTTTGAAAGAGTGCTCGCCTTTGATCCAAATAACGGCGACGCGCTTGTAGGACGCGCTTCGGTGTATCGTTACAACAGCGATCCTAGAAACGCGGAACTTCTTTTAAACCGCGCCGCGGCTTTATACCCTAATTGGGCGGCGCCGCTTCAGGAAAGAGCGCGCCTTTACAGAAGTTACGGCTTTCATTCCGACGCCCTTGAAGACTTCGGCGCGGCCCTCGCGCTTGAGCCGGATAATTACTGGGTTCTTGTAGACTACGCTCAGACTCTTTTCGATGTCGGCCGGATGGAAGAAGCCCTTGTCCGCCTTGAACGCGCGATAATAATTTCACCTAATGATTTTATAGCGTATGTTTACAGCGCGGCGATAAAAGACGAGCTTGGCGATTACGCAGGAGCTGAGCGCGATTATCTTTCTCTTATAAGATGCAAGCCGGATTATTATTTCGCGTATGAAGCGCTCGGAGTTATCAGAATGAGAAACAAACAATGGACAGGAGCGCGGGACGCGTTTTTGGAAGCGTACAGGTACGCGCCTTCTGAGTTCGGTTACGCGATATTAGCGGCGATAAACTGGATGCGCGCTGGCCGTCAGACAGATCCCCGGCAGTTCCTTGCGCAGGTTATCCGCGCCGCGCCGCGCGACTCTCTCGACCTCGCCATGCTGCGCCTTTATCATGATTTAAGCGGCGATCAGAGCGTCACAATATTGGTGGAAAACGAGAGGAACCTGTATACAAAATCGCGGATGCTTTATTATCTTGCGGCTTACCACGATATCAGAGGCAGCAGAATGACAGCTGACAGATATTATTTAATGGTTCGGGATCTCGGCGCTGTAGGTTCGCTGGAATACCGTATCAATGAAATTTTTTTAATAGAGCGCGGACTTAACCTGAGGATTACTCCATGAACGGCAACACAACAACGCTTACTCTGAACGGAACGCAGTATCTGCTTATAGGCACCGCCCATGTTTCGCGTGACAGCATAGAAGAAGTAAAAAAAATCATTACCGGCGAAAAACCAGACATGGTCTGCGTTGAACTCGATCAGGCAAGATATAATTCGATAACGCAGAACGATTCATGGCAGAAACTTGATCTTTCAAAAGTTTTTAAGGAAGGCAAAGGGTTTTTATTAATCGCGAACCTTGTGCTTTCAAGTTTTCAGCGCAGGCTCGGCAACGAACTTGGAGTGAAACCCGGCGACGAAATGAAGGTCGCCGTGGAAACCGCGAATGAATTAGGGATTCCCTACAGTCTATGCGACCGTGAGGTGCATACAACACTGCGCCGCGCATGGGCAAAATGCGGTTTCTGGAGCAAATCAAAACTGCTTGCGTCGCTTCTCGCCTCCGCGTTTACAAACGAAAAACTAAACGAAGAAGAAGTTGAAAAATTAAAAAACCGCAGCGAACTTGACGGCATGATGAATGAACTCGCGGAATATCTTCCCGCGGTAAAAACTGTTTTAATAGATGAAAGAGATCGTTACCTTGCTTCTAAAATCTGGACATCGATTCCGCCGGCTGTACCAAATAAAAACGCGGCTGACAATTCTGACACTCAGCCGTTAAAAAAAGTCGCCGCGGTAGTCGGCGCAGGCCACATGCAGGGAATGATAAAACACTTTGAAAAACTCGCGTCAGGTGAAACTACAACCGATATAAGCGAGCTTGATTCAATTCCGCCAAAAAGTTTTCTTTCCAAGGCGGCAGGATTTATTATTCCCGCGGCGATAATCGCGCTGATCGCTGTCGGATTTATCGGCAAAGGCGCGGATGTTGGGTTGGAGATGATTCTGACATGGGTTGTTTGGAACGGCTCTCTTGCGGCGCTTGGATCGATCATCGCTTTAGCTCATCCGCTTGCGGTTTTAGTTTCGCTTCTCGGCGCGCCGATAGCAACGCTTAATCCTTTTATTGGCGTAGGAATTTTTTCAGGCCTTGTTCAGATAACATTCAGCAAACCGCAGGTCGCCGATGTTCAAAACATTACTCAGGACGCTACAAGCATAAAGGGTGTATATAAAAACAGAATAACAAAAGCATTGCTTGTATTTTTTCTTTCCACCATCGGCGGCATGATAGGAAATTTTATTTCTTTTCCGGCGATCGGAAGACTGCTCGGCGGCTGATAAAAACATCCGTAATAAAAAATTGAAGCTGTTCAAAAATTTTATTAGATTTTTTTATTATAGCAAAAGTCTTAACATAAATGTTTTTATTAAACCTATTCAAGCCTTTTCTCC
>Ga0209755_10002785_pt1 | contig 23130 bp, 16 predicted proteins | sample TergutCo191P1_FD_187301 | JGI IMG/M metagenome (GOLD analysis project Ga0209755, IMG submission 187301) | Cornitermes sp. P1 segment gut microbial communities from Petit-Saut dam, French Guiana - Co191P1 (SPAdes) (version 2) | ecosystem: Host-associated > Arthropoda: Insects > Digestive system... | reverse complement strand
AGGAGTATTTAAATGATGCAAAGAGAATGGTGGATGTGCTTGAAAAAGAGCGGGTGCTTAAGGATGGGATAGAGGAGGCATTTGGTGTGTGTGATTTTTTAGTGACGCCTAGCGTGCCGAGTGTTGCGTTTAGGGCGAGTGAGGGGGACAGCTTTGCGGCAAAGAATAGTGATGTTTATTTGCGGCCGTTTAATATAAGTGGGCATCCTGCGCTTAGTATTCCGTTTGGGAGCGGAGAGGGCGGATTGCCGATAGGTGTGCAGTTGGTGGGGCGTATGGGTGATGAGGGATTGTTGTTTGAGGTAGGAGAGCTATTGGAGAAAAATTAGTAGGGTTGTTAAATAAAAAAAGCTAGACGATTTAATGTTGTCTAGCTTTTTTTGATGAAATTAATTTTGCCGAACTCGTAGGGGCGTTCGCATGCTTTAATAGTAAATTTTGGTTAGACAGATGTATTTGGGCGTTCGGTGAACGCCCCTACGGACTCACAATGTCAAGTAAAGAGGGGATGTAGATAGCGTTATTCTACTGTGACAGATTTGGCTAAGTTTCTTGGCATGTCTATGTCGCAGCCTTTTTTTAGTGCGGTATAATATGATAAAAGCTGGCAGTGTACTGCGGCTAAAAATGGGGCTGTGGTGCTGTCGGGCACTTTTATTTGGTGGTCGGCGGCATTTAGGATTTTTTCAAACGGCGATATGGCGATTACTACAGCACCACGGGCTTTTACTTCTTTGATTGAAGACAGCATCTTGTCTTCAGTTTTTTTGTTTGTAGAAATAGCAACGACTAGCGACCCTTTTTCTATCAAAGCAATGGTGCCGTGTTTTAATTCTCCTGCCGCATAGCTTTGTGCGTGTATATAACTAATCTCCTTAAGTTTTAATGCTCCCTCTTGTGCTATGCCATAATCTATGCCTCTGCCTATAAAAAATGCGTGGTTTGCTTTTGAGAATAAGTCGCCAAGTTTTTGCACTTGAGTAGTGTCTTTCAATAAATTTTGGATGTCGCTATCTAGGTTTTTTAATGCTAAAAACTCTGCACAAACATATGTTTGGTCGCTTTTTTTATTTTTAAAACTCTGCACAAACATATGTTTGGTCGGAGTTTTTTTGTTTCTGTTTTTTAGTTCTATCGCCAGCATATAAAGAGTCAATAATTGAGTAAGATACCCTTTTGTAGTCGCCACTGCAATCTCTGGGCCTGCCTTTGTTGTTAGACTGGCGTCAGATATTCTGCTAATAGCACTGTCTGCTACATTCACTATAGATAGAATTTTATCATGATTTTTTGCCTTTTCAATAGCCCCTAAAGTATCAGCAGTTTCTCCGCTTTGGCTTATGGCAATGGTTAGGGTCTTATGCTTTGAGGCACTTTTTATTTGAGTATTGTATCTATACTCACTTGCCATTTCTATGTTGGTTAAAATGCCTGTCGTCTTTTCAATAAAATGCTTGGCTGCATATCCAGCATTATAAGATGAGCCGCACGCTATTATGTTTATGTGATTTGTGTCGTCTAGTAGGTTTAGATTAGGCAGTGATTTTTTTAAAGAGTGCAAGGTTTTTTTAATCGCTTTGGGCTGGTCAAAAATCTCTTTTAGCATAAAATGTGGATAGCCGTTTTTGGTTGTATCCTCTTTGCTAAAAGATGCATTAATAATTTTTTTGTCTAGCTTTTCTATATTATAGTCAATGACGGCGGCTGCCTCGCTGGTGATGATGGCGATTTCATTTTCATCGGGCTCTATAAATTTATCAGTAAAATCTATCAATGCGGACATGTCAGATGCCAACACTCCGCAGGTGTTGGTTATGCCTATCACCAGTGGATTGTTTTTTCTAAACGCCAAAATCATGTCGGGATGGTCGGTGCAAATTAGTGCCACAGCATAAGCGCCTTTTAGTTTTTGCGTAGTTTTTTGGATTGCTAAAAATGGGTTGCCGTGATAATGCTGCTCTAAAAGGTGGGCGATTACCTCTGAATCGGTGTCGCTTTTGAATATGTAATTTTGTGATATAAGGTCGTCTTTTAATTCTTGATAGTTGTCTATTATTCCGTTGTGTACGATGGCGAATTTTTTGTTTTGCGATAGGTGTGGGTGGGCGTTTGTATCTGTTGCGGCACCGTGGGTTGCCCAGCGAGTGTGACCGATTCCTAATCTGGCACTATGTATGTGAGTGTTTTGTGCTAGTAGTTTTTCTAAGGCGTCAATCTTGCCTGCTGTTTTTAAGGCGTCTATGGTGCCGTCAGTGCCTATGAGTGCAATTCCGCTTGAGTCATAGCCTCGGTAGTTTAGTTTTTTTAAACCATCAATTAAAATATTGGCGGCAGGTTTGCCGCCTATGTATCCGATTATTCCGCACATGGTTTTTTATCCCCCTTGTTTTTAGTTGCTAACAAATCTAGCGTAGTATTGAGGGTGATAAACAGTTGCTATGCACCCCATTTCCATTGTATTCAACACGATAAAGGGGGGTTACAAGATAATGAGGAATGATTAATTAAGCAGTGGCTTTAGTTTAATACTTTAAGTTTAGAATACATTTTAGTGGAACATCGGGCGTTCAGTGAACGCCCCTACTAGGTGTCAATTCAATTTCGCTACAACTTTATGGGTAATTAGTAATTTTTCTAACTCACTTAATTAACAGTTTATCATTAAAATTACTGCTGCAAAAGGTTTGCTAATACGGCAGTTTTGTGTTATCATAAGGGCTATGAAAGTATTGTTTAAAAATGCAAAAATTATTGACGGGACAAATGCACCAGAGTTTTTTGGGGATGTGTTGACTTTAGATGATAAAATAATTGCAGTCGGTGATAAAATTGAAGCTGACGGCGTCTATAAAATTATTGATTGTGAGGGGCTTTATGTTTTGCCCGGGTTTATTGATGCACACAGCCACAATGATTTTTTTGCATTAAGAGACAATGCTGAAAAATATTTTGCACCGTTTGTTAAACAAGGGGTTACTAGTCAGATTGTGGGGCATTGTGGATTTTCTCCGTTTGGAGTGGCTGCTGGCAGTGCCCACATTGACAAGGTGGGCGGCGGCTTGTTTAAAACTGACAACCCGTCTAGCTTTGTAGATTTTGTCAATAGGTGCAAGGGGCGATTATATTTAAATCTTGTTCCATTAATAGGGCATGGGACAGTGCGGATAGGACAAAGCGGCTATGACAGTGCCTCATTAACAGAAGACAAACTAGAGGCTATGCTTAATCATGTTGATGAAGCGATGCAAAACGGGGCATGGGGTGGCAGCCTTGGATTGATGTATGAGCCAGGCTTGTATGCTAAAAGAAGTGAGCTGGTTGCTTTTGCTAAACGCATAGCTAGACACGGCGGAATATTGACAGCACACGCAAGGGCTTATTCTAAAATTGCACTAGGGTATAGATTGCTGTTTTCTAAGCCGCATATGATATTAGCGCTAGAAGAATTTGCAAGCATTGCAAAAGAGGCTGGGGCAAAAGCACAATATAGTCACTTAATCTGCATAGGAAAGGCAAGCTTTTCTTGTGCTAAAAAAATATTGAAAAAAATCCATCAATACAAAAAGGATGGACTTGATATTGAGTATGATAATTATGCGTTTTGCTTTGGGGCTACTGTATTGACGGTTATTTTGCCTGCATGGTATATGGAAAAAAGCAAAGAGGAGAGAAGGGATAAAAAGATTGTCAAAAAATTAAGGACAATGATTAATTTGACTAAGATGGTGCTGGGGTTAAAGTTTTCTGATTTTGTGGTTGCATATTTAGGTGAAGGTGAGGAGTTAAAAAAGATGGAGGGGAAAAACATTGAGCAGCTGGCTAGTGAAAATGGTGTGAGTGGTTTTGAGATGTATATTAGGCTGATTGAATTGAGTGATGGAAAAGGGAGGGTGATTGTTCATAAATATAATAATGACCGCATAATAAAGGATTTGGTTAATGATGAGCATAGTATTTTTATGACGGATGCGTGGGTAGAGAATGAGGGGATACAAAATGAGGCGGCGTTTAGTGGGATGACAGAGTTTATTAAGATGGCAAGTGAGGGGATTGTGCCGCTTGAAAAGGCGGTGTATAAGATGACAGGCAAGACGGCGGCAAGGTATGGGATAGAGGATAGGGGGGTGATTAGAGAGGGGGCGGTTTGTGATATTGTTGTTATGGATGTGGGGGAGGCGGCGGCACGGCATGTGATGATAGGTGGGGAGTTTGTGATAGAGGATGGGGAGTTTTTAGGAGAGAGGGCAGGCAAGGTGCTGCTTAAAAAATAGAGACAATCAAAAAAAGAGCATCTTTTTAAATAGAGATGCTCTTTAAAATATGTTGCTATTAAATAGAGTTTGTTGCTAGTTGTTTTTTAATTTATATCCAATCACCAAGATTTATAGAGATAGTGGGGGGCGGACCTATCAGGTTGCCTAAGACTAACACAAGAGAATAGTCGGAAATATTTTGCAAAACAAATTGTGCGTTTCCATAAACTTCAAAATACAAAAATATTTGCGTGGACCTTCTGTCAAAAAAGTTGGCTGTATTAAGCTGTCTAAAGCTGCCGTTTGGCTGTCTGCTTAAAACATAAGGGGCGCTATATTGTCTGCCGCTTTGATGCACCAGTGAAAACTGTGACACACCGACCAATGTGTTGCTTGAGTGTCTGTTATAAATAGTTAATCCTATCACAATCAGTGCATGCCCTTCACTAGGTCTAACAATCGTATTGCCCGTATCAAATGAAGTGCCTACATTGGGATTGATTTCTTGAAAGCCAAGGCTACTTACCCAATAGTGTATGGGAAGCTGCTCATTCTCAGGGCATCCAACAAACAAAGTTCCGCTTATCAAAGTGATAGCTAGGATAGCAATAAACATATATATTTTTTTCATCTTTTTGTTCATTAACCGAGCAAAAATGTTTGCTTGCAAGGACATTTTTGCGACCGCCAAAAATGGTATGATACCCCGCAGCTTAAGCTGCGGAACCATGCCGCCAAAGGCGGTATGGGGGTCCAGGGCTCTGCCCTGGGGTATAATACCTAATTTATATTAATAAATCGTTTTTTATGTATTAAAGCTGCTAAAACTAATAAAGCTCCCACTTAAATATGGGAGCTTTTTATGTGGAGCGGGCGGCGGGAATCGAACCCGCGCGGCTAGCTTGGAAGGCTAGAATTCTACCCCTGAACTACACCCGCATTTTTGACAACCTAGATATTATATAATATTAGATTTTGTTTGTCAAGCGGAAAATAGGCGGTTTTATTAATTATTATCATAATATTTTATCATCATTCCTAAAATTTTTGTAGGGATAAAAGGGTAGACGGGTTTAAAGCCCATTGGTGCGTGCGTTTTTTGTTTTTTTTGTTGGTTCATCAAGTTGAACATGGTCATCATATGTTTATTTTTTTCATCGCCGCCCAGCATTTGTTCAAACATTTTAGAGGTGTCGCCTCCACTCATCGCAGAAAACATTCCTGCCATTTTAGGGTCAGAATTTTTCATTAATAATGGCAAAATATCTTTTAGATCCATGGTTTTTTTACCTCACATTATAGTATATTTATGCATATACATATGTAGTGTGTGATTTTTATGTTATTATTTGGCACACAATTAGATTAAGGAGTTTATTAAAATGAAAGATTTAAGAAATTTTAAAAAGCAGTCTAAAGAGCAAGAGATTAATGAGAGTGACAAGGATATAGTCAAGGATTATATAGGCAAGTATGATGGTTTTTCTGAGGATCAATTGATTGTGGAGTTGGTTAAGTCAGTGAAGAGGGCAAAGGATGAGGGGAGTTATTCTGCGGATCAGATGACTAGTTTTATAGAGCTAGTGTCGCCGCAATTGAGTGATGAGCAAAGAAAGAAGTTAAACAATTTGGTGATGCTTATTGAAGAGGATGAGATTTGATTTGTTGTTTGGGACTGATAAATAATGGAAAGTGTAATGTAGTCAAACCTTTGGCAGTGTTTTTAAACGGGACGAGATTCCTTTGCTACGTAGCTGTCGTGCTTTAATATCCATAAAGTGGGGGCTGTAATCCCTCGGCTTGTATAGAGCAACCTTTAGGTAGTAGGGAATAAAAGTAGTTGCTACTCGGCAATAAAAGTTGTTTCTGTTCGTCATTGCGAGCGAAAGCGAAGCAATCCAGATTTTAAATTAAAGATGTCATTATTTAACCTGGATTGCTTCGCTTTCGCTCGCAATGACGAGCTGGGAGGGATACTTTAGGCGGCTTATATATTGCCAGCCCGAACCTACCGATTTTAGTCGGTAATGGCTTTAGTTTTTGTCATTCCCATTAAAAGGGCTCTATTACACCACAAATCACACTGCCGCCATCTCTCTTGCTGCTGCCAAAAACGCATCCACCTCACTCTCATTAGTGTCCACCCCTGCACTCACTCTTATCATCCCACTCTTTGTCCCAGCATACTCATGCACAAGCGGCGCACAATGAAACCCAGCTCTTAGCGCTATGTCATACTGCTCATTAAAAATTTCTCCTGCCTCAATACTTGTCAAATTAGAAAAATTAAACGCCACAATCCCAAAACAGTTTGCATGAGAATAAATACTAATCCCCCCAATTTTCTCTAGTCCGTCAATAATTTTTGCTGACAATTTCATCAAATATTCGGCATTTTTTTGCATGTTTTGCTTGCTATAATTTATTCCAGCGTTTAGTCCGGCAATGCTAGGAGTCCCCAGAGTCCCTGCCTCAAACCCGTCAGGAAAATCAATAGGCTGTGAGGGGGATGATCCGACCGAACCTGTTCCGCCATACTTAAACGGCACTAAATTCATGCGTTCACTTACTAAAAGTGCCCCCGCTCCTTGCACTCCATGCAAGCCCTTGTGTCCTGCAATCGCCAAGCAATCTATCATAGATTTTTTCATGTCAATCTCTTTATAGCCTGCGCTTTGGGCGGCGTCTACTAAAAAAATAAGCCCTCGCTCTTTTGCTAGCTGTCCATATGCGGCTAGGTCTGTCTCTGCTCCTGTTACATTGGATACATGGTTGATGCACAGCATATATGTATTATCCCTGATAGCATCCTTTGCACCCGACAAGCTTGATACAAAGCTAAGAGAAATCACGCCCGCTTTGTTTAGTCTGTGCAGGGGTCTAAGCACTGCATTATGCTCAAAAACTGATGCGATCACATGTCCGCCCTCTAGTGCTGATCCAAAAATTGCAAGGTTTAAAGCCTCTGTGCATCCACTAGTAAAAATCACTCTGTCGCTGATTCCATTAAAAAAATGGGCGACATTTTTTCTTGCATTCAATATCAATCTCTCTGTTTTTAAAGCTCCGCTATGAGATCCTCTTGATGGGTTAAACGGCAAATATTCAATAGTGTTTTTGACTGCAGCAACAACAGATTTGGGCTTAAAAAAAGAAGAAGAAGAATTATCTAAAAAAATCATAGAACCTCTCAATAGTAATTTTAATATAATGAAACATAGGCAGTGCTCTTATTATATATACGCAAATAAACGCTATAAGAGTACAATTTTTTTGTTTGATTAACCAAGCAAATCTGCTTAGCAATACAAGGGAAAATTTGCTGGCCCAGAAAATGGTGTGATACCCTGCGGCTTTGCCCTGGGGTATAATACCTAATTTATTGAAAGAGGGTGTGGTGCTAGCTGTTTAAAAATTTTTTTACAAAAGAGGAGGAAAATAAATCATGAGGTATTTAGTTGCTTTTAGGTCAAGGAGTGGGGCAGTTAGGTTTTATGATGAGATGACAAGACGAGGGGAGGGTGCTAGTCTAACGGCAAACAGGCGGCAGTGTGGGCTGGCGGTAAAGGTGAGCTGCTTAAACACTGCAAAGCATATTTTGGCGCTTGAGAGGTATTCTAGCTTTTGTTCAATTTATGAGATTGTGGATGGAAGGGAGATAAAGGTTTATTGATTGGTAATGAGTAATGGTTAATGAGTGATGGTTGGATTTAAATTATGAATAAAGCAAAGATTTCTCCCTTACGCTCGAAATGACATTAATTAAAATGGTTTCATTCTAGTAGTGAGAACAATTAAACCTAATTTGTCATTATTTGTGATGTTGGGTTGTATATGAGTCCGTAGGGGCGTTCATTGAACGCCCGATAAAGATCCACATTTTTGTAGGGGCGGAACGCCCTCGTTCGCCTAGGTTGCTATGTTTGTGTAATCTTGTAATATATATGATGTTTGTTTGTGTGGTAGCCCGTAGGGGCGACACTCTGTCGCCCGTGATAGCTCGCCTTCGGCTAGCGAAATGACATTAATAAAGCAAAGATTTCTCCCTTCGGTCGAAATGACATTAATTTAGAATGGGTTTCATTCTAGTAGTGAGAACAATTAAACTAAAGTGTCATTTCGAGCCGTAGGCGAGAAATCTTTGCCTTATATCGGTCATAAACAGCATCATGGGGGATAGCAAAGTTTACCTATAACAAATCCACACACACAACCCAACCTCACAGCGTGGTGCAATTATGCATAAACATACAATACAATGCATAATTATGCAAAAACTGCATATTGCTAGCGTTTGAGAAAAAAAAATTACACTAAATTATGTATAAATATTAGTTGACACTATTAAAAAAATGTGATAATATAGCTTGATATGAGAAAATATGAAGCAAAAGATATCAAAGTTTTAGAAGGCTTGGATGCTGTTAGGCTTAGACCTGGCATGTATATAGGGACTACTGGTTCTAAGGGTCTGCACCACCTTGTTTGGGAGCTTGTAGACAACGCCATTGATGAGCTAGCCAACGGGCATGGCGACACGGTGTCTATTTCATTAGAGCCTGACGGGTCTGTTTGCGTTGAGGATAACGGGCGAGGGATTCCTGTTGATTTGCACCCAGGCTTAGGAATAAGCGCTGTAGAGGTGGTGTTTACGCAGCTTCATGCGGGCGGCAAGTTTGACAATGAAAACTATGCACACAGCGGAGGACTTCACGGAGTGGGGGCGTCTGTTGTTAATGCGTTGTCAGAATGGCTTGTCGTTGAGGTATACAAAAACAAGACTACTTATAGACAAGAGTTTGAAGCAAGAGAGGTAGAGGGCAAAATGAAAGGCGGTGTGCCTAAGTTTAGCCTTTTTGACACAGGGATACAAGGCAAAAAGCACGGGACTTATATTAGGTTTAAGCCAGATGCTAGGATTTTTGAGACGGTTAATTTTAATGTTGAGACTATTGCAAGGAGAGCAAGAGAGCTTGCATTTTTGAACAAGGGCATTAGGATTATTATTGATGATAATAGGACGGGGACAACCGCACGCAAGGAGTTTTTGTATGAGGGTGGTATTGTAGATTTTGTTAGATACTTAAATGAAACCAAGGTACCTAGCTATCCAGAGCCTATTTATATTAGCGGCAAAGAGGGTGGTGTGATATTAGAGTGTGCTATTCAGCATACTGATGCGTATACGGACAACCTGTTCTCTTATGTAAACAATATTCCTACCACCGAGGGCGGCACGCATGAGACAGGTTTTAAGACGGCGCTAACAAGGGTGCTAAATGGTGCAGTAAGAAAAGCTGGTCTTATAAAAGAAAAGGATGACAATCTAAAGGGTGAGGATTTTTTAGAGGGGCTTACGGGAGTAATCTCACTTAAGATGGCATCTGTTCAGTTTGAAGGGCAGACAAAGACTAAGCTGGGCAATGTAGAGGCAAAGAGTGCAGTAGAGAGCATTGTGAGTGCGGCACTATTGCAATATTTTGAGGATGCGGCAAACAAGACAATACTTGACAGCGTATTAAAAAAGGCTGTGCTTGCAGCAAAGGTTAGAGAAGACGCTAGAAAAGCAAAAGAGATTTCAAGGGCTAAAAATAGTATTGACAGCTTTAATTTGGTGGGCAAGCTGTCAGCATGTAGCGGAAAAAGACCAGAGCAAAATGAGTTATTTATTGTTGAGGGGGATAGTGCGGGTGGGACTGCAAAGCAAGCAAGAAATAGGGCATTTCAAGCGATATTGCCGCTTAGGGGCAAGCCGCTTAATGCAGAGAAAAAAAGGATTGACCAGGTTCTTGCAAATGAAGAGATTAGGACTATTATATCGGCATTAGGGGCTGGCATAGCGGATGATTTTTCTATTGATAATTTAAATTATCATAAGGTAATCATTTTGTCGGATGCGGATCAAGACGGGGCACACATCAGGGCGATATTGCTTACATTTTTCTATAGATATATGAAGCAGCTCATTCAAGATGGCAAGGTTTATATTGGCATGCCTCCGCTATATAAGGTGCATAAAAAGGATGTGATTGAGTACGCATATGATGATAATGAATTAGAAAATGCCAAGGCAAAGGTAGGCAGAGGCTATGATGTGCAAAGGTATAAGGGTCTAGGTGAGATGAATGCGGATCAATTGTGGGAGACTACGATGGATCCAAAACGCAGGACATTGATACAGGTGAGTATAGATGATGTCTTTGCTGCCGAGATGCTTGTATCAACGCTTATGGGTGATGCCATAGAAAAAAGAAAAGCATATATAATAGAAAACGCCAATTTCAATCGTGAGGATGGATTTAGGTAATTGAGCAAAATTCACAATGCTAAATGCACAATGCACAGTTAAGGTGGGGTGTAGCTAGCATGTGGGTAAAATTACAATAAAGTAAAAATTCAACAATTATGCATTGTGCATTTAGCATTGTGAATTGAAAATATAATCAAGGAACACATGGAAGAAAAAATAATAGACAATCAAGTTCAAGAGCAAAAGACCATTGTCAAGACAATGGAAGAGGTTATGCATGAGTCTATGATGCCATATTCTGAATATGTCATTATGGATAGGGCGCTACCTAGAGTAGAAGACGGTTTAAAGCCTGTTCAGCGAAGGGTGCTATACTCTATGTATGATTTAGGGATTTTGCCGGACAAGCCGTATAAAAAGTGTGCTAGGATAGTGGGGGATTGCCTAGGTAAATATCACCCACACGGCGATACCTCTGTTTATCAGGCGATGGTGCGGCTAGCACAGCCTTTTAACATGGGCAGCATTTTAGTAGACGGGCACGGCAATTTTGGTTCTGTAGACGGCGATGGTGCGGCGGCGATGAGGTATACAGAGGCGAGATTAGCTCCACTAGCACTAGAATTAATCCGTGATATTGAAAAAAACACGGTGCGTTTTTCGCCGAACTTTGATGACACTACAGAAGAGCCCGATTATTTTCCTGGGCGGTTTCCCAACCTTTTAGTAAACGGGGCGGGCGGCATTGCGGTGGGACTGGCTACAAATATTCCTCCGCATAATCTAGGCGATAGCATTGATGCTGTAATCGCTTATATTATCAATCCTAGGGTCACTTTAAAAGAGATAATGAAAATTATTAAAGGGCCTGATTTTCCTACGGGCGGTGTGGTGATTCCTACTGAATTAGAAAAGGCATACGAGACGGGCAAAGGCAAGATTCATATTAGGGCAAAGGTTCATATAGAAAATATAGAGAATGAAAAAAAGCAAATTGTCATTGATGAATTGCCTTTTCAAGTGAATAAATCGGCACTTTTAAAAAGTATTTTGGATTGCAGAGAGGATAAAAAGGATTTATTGGGCGGCATAGCAGAGATTGTGGATGAGTCGGACAGGAGCGGAATAAGGGCGGTGGTTAAGATTAAAAGAGACATTGATCCTATGCCTATATTAAATGCGCTTTTTAAATATACCAATTTGCAGACTACATTTGGGATTAATATGGTGGCGATTGCAGATGGAAAGCCGCAGCAGATGGGACTATTGGATATCATTGCGTATTATGTGGATTATCAGCGGTCGGTGATTGTAAGGCGTACTAAGTTTGATTTGGATGCAGCAAAGGAGCGGGCACATATTTTAGAAGGCCTTATGATTGCTGTCAAAAACATTGATGAAGTAATAAAGATTATTAAAGCATCAAAAAATACTACTGAAGCTAAAGAGAGGCTTAGGGCTAGGTTTGAGCTATCAGAGCGGCAAGCACAGGCGATTATTGATTTGCGATTAGGAAAGCTAACTTCATTAGAGATTTATAAATTAGAGCAAGAGTATAAAGAGGTGCTTGCATTGATAGAGCGATTGCAGGCTATTTTGGCGTCTAAAAAAGAGCAGTTTGATGTATTAAAGCATGAATTGCTGGCTATAAAAAAGCAGTTTAAGTATGCTAGAAGAAGTGAGATAATTGGTGCTGTGGCAGATTATAAGGTTAAGTCAGATGATGATGAAAAGGTAATTGAGGAATTTGTTGTTGCACTAAATGCAGATGGCAACTTGAAAAAAATGACTCCAAAAAGCTTTAATCAAGCACAAAAGGAGTTTAGTGAAAACTCATCAAAGGGTGAGATGTGTGAGCAAATTATCAAGATGCTGTCTAATCAGCGATTGCATTGTTTCACTAGCTTGGGCAATTGCTATAAAATTGATTGTGATGATATTCCGGATAATAAATGGAAAGAGACAAAGGCAGTGGGCATAAAAAAGGCTATTCCGCAGCTGTTAGAGGGCGAGAGGGTGGTGCATATTATTCCATTAGGAGAGCCTATTAATGAATGCTTGCCGCAAGGTGAGATTTTGTTCTATACTAAAAAGGGTATGGTTAAAAAATCTAGCTGGAGTGAATATGGTGTATTAAAATCAAGCTATCAGGCAGTAAAAATTAATGATGGTGATGAGTTGCTTGCAATGGAGCAATATAGAAAGGGGGCTAGCTTGATGTTTATTACGGCGGGGGGAATTTGTTTAAATGCAGATATGAGTGATATTCCAAGCCAAGGCAGAGTAAGTGCTGGGGTTAAAGGGATTAAGCTTGCGGATGGAGATTGTTGTATTAAGGTAGGGCAAGTGGGCGGCGATGTGGCGGCGGCAGAGGGCGAAAAGGTTAAAAAAGCAGAGGTAGTTATTGTGACAGATGATGGGTTTGCAAAAAGGGTCAAAGCAGAGGCGTTTGATGTGATAGGGAGGTATAGCAAGGGGGTTAAGCTGATTGATTTTAAGGGGAGTGGGGCAAAGCTTGTGTTTGCGGGTATTGTGCATGAGCCGTTAAATTTGGTGATAGAAAGCGACGATGGATATAGGCAAGGGTTTTTGACAAGTGCGTTTAGTTTAGAATCAAGGACACACATGGGCAAGCCGCTGTCTAAAAAGGCGATGAGGGTTGCTGAAGTGTTGGTGTATGGGGACAAGGTGGGGGATTAGCAATTTAGAGATAGGAGCGGCTTTTGGAATAATTTTTTGGCAAGCTGTATATTGAAAGGAAAAATGCTTGCAAAAGATAAAATGATATGATAATATGATTGTGCTTTTGATGTTTTAACAAGCACAATCATAGTTATGCTAATGTGGCGCAGTGGTAGCGCACCCCCTTGGTAAGGGGGAGGTCGTGAGTTCAAATCTCATCATTAGCTCCAAAACAATAGATGAGTGGCACTTTTTTGTTTGTTAAAAAGGGTCACTTGTTTGCTTTTAAAGGATAGGGTTTTTATGCCGTCAGTTGATTTTAAATTGCCTAGGGCGACTGCCGAAGGCGAGGTTGAAAGGATGCTTGATTCTGCCGCTATCAAGGTTGAATCAAAGCAGCCTTTAAATAATGGCACGGGGACAAAGTTTATTTGTTCTTCTGCTTTGAGTTTTATATTGTATTTTAAAAGAGAGTTTAGCTCAAAGATTGTTGTTGAAAAAGGGGAGTTGCCGCCTGTGTTTGGTGTGCTTAATAGCGGTGAGCATAAGGGTGAGAGGACTAAAAATGTGTTTAGGCGAGAGATAAAAGAGATTCCTAATTTTGATAAGCATATTGGGACAGATGAGTCGGGCAAGGGGGATTATTTTGGGCCGCTGGTTGTTGCGGGGGTGTTTGTGACGGCTAATGATGAACAGATTTTAAAGCTGCTGGGGATTAGGGATAGCAAGCTTGGTTCTGATGCAAAAAATATGGAGTTAGCAAGAAAAATTTTTGAGGTTTTGGGGGGCGATAAGATAAGTGTAATAAGCATTGGACCTATGCGATATAATAGTTTATATACTCAGATGGGCAGCAATCTTAATAGTATTTTGGGGTGGGGTCATGCTAGAGTTATTGAAAACTTGCTAAAAAACAATGAGTGCGGACATGTGGTGGTGGATCAGTTTGGGGGCGAGGATGTGATTAAAAAGGCACTTTTTAAGGGCGGGCGGGGAGTGGAAGTGTTGCAGACGCCTAAGGCGGAGCGTGATATAGCGGTGGCGGCGGCATCAATTTTGGCGAGGGCAAAGTTTTTAAATGAGCTTAAAAAATTGGGGAGCGATTTGGATATAGAGTTGCCAAAAGGGGCGGGCGGGGCTGTGACTGAAACGGCAAAGAAAATTGTTTTTTTAAAGGGAAAAGATTATTTAAAAACAGTGGCAAAATTGCACTTTAAAAATAGTGATGTGTTGTGATGATTTAATGGTTAATTATCATAGACTTGGTGAAGAAATTGCAAAATGAATATCGTAGGGGCGTTCACTGAACGCCCGAAATGACTCATTTTTAACAAAATTTCCGTCAAGACAGGCGTATTCGGGCGTTCAGTGAACGCCCCTACAAGTGCACAATTATAATTTCTTCACCAAGTCTAATGACAAATAAAGTTTTCATTATCGTATTATAATCTACTTGACAATTATTTGAGGCTGTGATATTATTTTAATACATTGTGGAGGTGCAAGATGAAAAATAAAGCTAAAACAATTAAAATTGGCATAGGCTTTTTTGCTATGTTCATTTTTATTTTTGTTTGTGTTTTGCTTATGGCATGTGATGATACAAACAATAATTCAAATAATTCTAGCAATTGGCCTGTTTTTAATATTTATCAAACAGTGGATGAAAGCTTTGAGATTGATGGTGAGTTTATATGTTGGAATAATTGGACTAATACTTTTAGTATATCAAAAGTTTATTTAGATAGAGGCAATGGCTTTGAGTTTTTAGGACATCTTAGAGAGGTTGATACCAGGATTAGGATTGCTAGCTTAGGGCTTTTGGATGGGCAAAATATTTTGAAGGTGGCAACTAATTCTAGGCGGATAGAAAACAATAGAGTGCAGTGGGATGTTGCTGTTTGGGAGTTTAATGCACTTTTAGATGATTATGAAGTGGACTATAATTTTGAGTTTTTTAGACCGCGGACAGGAGGTGAGTCTTGGGCTGATACAGGGCACGGTGGTTTTAGAGATTATGGAATGGATAGTGCTACATTTTGGTGGCATAGCAATTATCACACTACTATAAATAATTTTTATAGGGTATATATAGATAGGCATGATGAAAAGGGGTTTATTTTTGGGCAAGAGGTTGTTATGCGAGGACTGCTTGGGGCTGCACAGGCAGGGAATTTAAACCTTTTAGGCGGTCTTGCTTATGGGGATAATACTATTAAGGTGGCTAGAAAGACGGACATATCTTATGAGAATGGAATCTTAAAGCTGCAAAGAAACATAGCGTTTTGGGATTTAAAATTTAATGAAATAGAAAGTGACGGCGGATATACTTTTGAGGCGATGCCATTTGGCTGGAGGTTTGATGGAAGAAGCGTAATGTATAGAGTGTATGTTTATGCAAGCGAATGGCAAAATACAGGGCAGGTGGGAATTGGTGCAGAGTGGAAATATGTTGACGGCAAAAGATTTAATTTTTTTGGGAGGTTTAGGGGGGATGTCGTTGCAAGATATTTTGATTATTGGATTGGCAATAATATAAAGAGGGTGGTGTCTGATGAAATGGTTTATGAGGATGGAGTTGTTACAAACATCAAGACTGTGGGGGAGTGGGAGTTTAATTTTGCTAAGAATTTTTTGTATGATAGAGTATATGAATTTTGGGCATGTGAAGTTGTGTTTGGGGTTTTAAGGTGGAACGGATGGACTGCTTGGGATAGTGAGTATATTAGAGGATATGGCATTAGATATAGTGTGAGAGTTTTTAGTGATTGGGGCAGCTATAGAACTAGGCAAGACAGGGCAGGGCATGTGTCTGGGATTGAGATAGGGAGAGTGACTATGTTTATACACAATACTGTGATTATAGAGGGGCGGCGGTTTAGGTTTGAAGGCGGGGTGCTTAGTATGGATGTGAGTGAGGGCAGTGTCAATATTGAGTGGTGTACGGTGGAGGGGCTTAGAGTTTTATAGCGTTTATAGTTTTTATAGCTTTTAAAGCAAATTAACAGCAAAAAAATTAGTTTAAAAAAAATGCCTTTGTTTGGTTGACAAAGGTTTTTTTGTTGTTGTATAATTAGTTGTAAAAAATAAAAATCATAAAAGTGAGGCAAAAACAATGGAAATTTGGAAAAACTTTAAAGGTAACAAATGGCAAAGCAAGGTTGATGTTAGGCAATTTATCGTGGATAATTATACTCCATATGAAGGAGACCACAAGTTTTTGGTGGGAGTGACTGACAAAACGGCAAAGCTAAGAGATGCATTTTTTGCACTGTTGAAAAAAGAGGCTGCAAACAAGGGTGTGCTTGATGTGGACACCTCTGTTCCTGCTGGCGTATTATCACATAAGGCGGGCTATTTGGATCAAAAGAACGAGCTTATTAAGGGGTTGCAAACTGATGCACCGCTTAAAAGGCTGTTAAATCCTTATGGTGGCATTAAAATGGCAAGAGAGGCTTGTGTTGCATACGGATATAAGGTGAGTGACAAGGTTGAAGAGCAGTTTAAATACAAGACTACGCACAATGACGGAGTCTTTAAAGTCTATACCCCTCAGATGAAAAAGTTTAGGAAAAACGGAGTAATCACAGGCTTGCCTGATGCTTATGGCAGAGGCAGAATTATTGGGGATTATAGAAGGGTGGCACTTTATGGAGTAGACAAGCTGATTGAAGAAAAAGAGAAGGATTTTAGTGAGCTAGGTGAGATGACAATGACAGATGATGTGATAGTTTTGCGAGAAGAAATGTATCATCAAATTGAATCACTGCGTCATTTAAAAGAAATGGCGGCTCTTTATGGCGATGATATATCTAAGCCAGCAAAGGATTCTAGAGAGGCTGTTCAGTGGACATATTATGCTTATTTAGGGGCGATTAAAGAGGCGAATGGGGCTGCGATGAGTTTGGGCAGAGTGAGCACATTTTTAGATATTTATTTTGAAAAGGATTTAAAAAGCGGGGCGATTGATGAAAAGGGTGTGCAAGAGTTGATAGATCAATTTGTATTAAAGCTTAGGATGGCAAGGCATCTTAGGACTCCTGACTATAATGCACTTTTTGCAGGCGATCCGACTTGGGTTACAGAGGCTATTGGCGGCATGTGTGTTGATGGCAGAACGATGGTCACTAAAACATCGTTTAGATTTTTGCACACGCTATATAATTTGGATACAGCACCAGAGCCAAACATGACAGTGCTTTGGGCAAAGGAATTGCCGGCTAATTTCAAAACATATTGTGCTAAGGTGTCACATGATACATCAAGCGTTCAATATGAAAATGACGATTTAATGAAGCCTATTTTTGGCGATGATTATGGTATTGCTTGCTGCGTGTCGGCTATGACACTAGGCAAACAAATGCAGTATTTTGGGGCAAGATGCAATATTGTTAAATTGTTGCTATTGACGCTTAATGGCGGCAAGGATGAACTAAGCGGAGAGCAAATTTTGCCTGAGGGTGTGGCATTTAACAACACTGCAAAGCCACTTGATTATGAAAAAGTGAAAAAACACTTTTTTGAAAATGTGGATTATCTTTGCAAGCAATATGTAAACACGATGAATGTGATTCATTATATGCACAATAAATATGCATATGAGAGTGTGCAGTTGGCATTGCATGACACCAATGTAGAAAAATTGATGGCGTTTGGTATTGCGGGGATTTCTGTGCTGGCAGACAGCTTGTCGGCGATCAAACATGCTAAGGTGACTCCTATTGTAGATAAAAACGGCTTGATTGTGGATTTTGACACAAAAGGGGATTTTCCTACCTATGGAAATGATGACGATAGAGTAGACAGCATTGCACAAGAGATTACTGAATATTTTAATAAGTCATTGCAAAAAACTCCATGCCATAGAGGTGCTAAGCATACTTTAAGCGTATTGACTATTACATCAAATGTAGTTTATGGAAAGCTAACAGGCAATACTCCATGCGGAAGAAGAACAGGTGTTGCGTTTGCACCAGGTGCTAATCCGTTTCATAATAGAGAAAAGAACGGGGCACTTGCATCTTTAAATTCTGTATCTAAGTTAAATTATGATTTCTGTCAGGATGGAATTTCTAATACATTTAGCATCGTGCCTAAAACTCTTGGCAAAGATGAGGGGGCAGTGCTTGCGAATTTGGTGCAGATGATGGATGGGTATTTTGATAATGGTGGGTTTCATTTGAATGTAAACATGCATACAAAAGAGGATTTAGAAAAGGCACATAAGAATCCTGATAAATATCCGCATTTGACGATAAGGGTGTCAGGCTATGCTGTTAGGTTTGCTGTTTTAAGTGAAAAGCATAGGGAAGAGGTTATATCTAGGACTTTCTTTTAATGGCTTATCCACCAGTCTATATAAAACATAAAGAAGAGATCCTTAACAGGATGACAAGAAATTAGGTTTAAGCGGAGTAGTGTCTACTTTGTAAATGACCCAATTAAAAATTTATGTCATTCTGTAAGAATCTTATCTTTATAAAAAAACATGTATCATATTATAACAATCTTTGTCCTCAAAAACTCACTCGCCATCCACTATTTTTAGACTGGTGGACAAGTCTATTTGGCTTATTCTAGAATGGTAACTTCAATCAACTTTTTCTAAAAAAGTTTGCAAAAAGTTTAAATAATATTCTTTTTTTTCTAAAAATAAGCAAGCCGCCTAAAGGCGGTACGGGCGACTTGCAGTGTCGCCCCTTGCTTGGTGCTAGCAAATTCTCAAGCGGCAATATTGCTCATGTGCACAGAACCAAAAAGATTAATTCAACTTTTTTCTAAAAAGTTGTCAAAAAGAGCAATGGGGAGAGGGTTGCGGTTCCCTCTCCCCTTTGCAAACCCCCTCTCCTAAACGCTTTTAGGGTGGGGTGCGAATAGAGGCGCTTGCTTTGTCGCATTATTATGGGGGTGGTTTTAGTCGCATTATTATTGTGCCAGAAAAAGGATCTTTAGTGGCAAGTGGTTGGTTTTAGTTGCATTATTATGGGGGTGGTTTTAGTCGCATTATTATTGTGCCAGAAAAAGGATCTTTAGTGGCAAGTGGTTGGTTTTAGTTGCATTATTATGGGGGTTGGTTTTAACAGATATGAATTTAAAAATTTCTACAATTGAGACATTGGGGGCACATGATGGGCCGGGCTTGCGCACGGTCCTTTTTTTGCATGGGTGTCCGCTTAAGTGCTTGTATTGCCACAATCCTGAGATGACGGCATTTAACAAGGACAAGTCTAGCTGTGCTTTTAAAAATTATTCGGTGCAATATTTAGTAGACTTTTGCAAAAAGTATAAAAATTTTTATGGCAAGAATGGTGGAGTGACCTTGTCGGGCGGCGAGCCATTATTGCAAGCGGAGCTTGTGCTAGAGCTGATTAGGGCACTAAAAAAAGAGGGGATTCATACTTGTTTGGATACAAGCGGTGGGGTGAATTTTAGTGAGGCGGTAAAGGGTGTGCTGGATGAAGTGGATTTGGTGCTGCTTGACATAAAGCATACGGATAATGAGGCACATATAAAATTGGTGGGGCAGAGTATGGACAAGACGCTTGCAGTATTAAAGTATTTAAAAGATAGGGGCAAGGATTTTGTCATAAGGCAGGTGATTGTGAGCGGCTGGACAGATAATATAGAGCAGGTGCGGCAATTAAAAAAGCTGGCACAAGGGGCTTTGAAAATAGAATTGTTGCCTTATCATGCGATGGGGGAGCATAAATGGGAGAAACTGGGGATAGAGTATCCGCTTAAAAATACTATGCCTCCGTCTAAAGAATTGATGCAAGAGCTTAATAAAATTTTGAGTGAATAGAATTTATGAAAATAAAAAGCATAAAAAGAATAGGGCTGGTCTCTTCAAGTGTTATTGGATTTTTGATGACGCTTGTTTATGTTTTTTCTGTTGTGGGGTTTAATGCCTTGATTGCATATCATAGGTATGCGTTGCTGGGCGGCGATGCAAATTGGATGGGCGGGATAGATAGGGAGCAAAAGCTGAGTGTGCTTGAGGTATCTAGGGTGCTGTCCTTTGTGCTGATTGGTTTTGGGCTAATATTAAAAATAGTCGCCTTTATTCTGTTTAAGAAAAATAAAGACGACAAAGAGATTGCAACAACGCTTATTTGGATTAAGGCGGTGGGCATTGTTTTAAAGCTGATGGGGATAATAGTGTTAATTCCCGTAATTGTATATTTAGGGTATACGGATGCTAATATAATAATAAAATTGACGGGGAATATTTTGTTTATTATAGCGCAAGGCAGTGTGATTTGGCTAGGGGCAATGTTTTTAGTCAGGCTAAAAAGAAAGACGGGCAATGATGAAGATGCTGAAGAAGATGCTGAAAAGGCTATAAAATTATAGCTTTAGACCTTTAACCATATCTAATGAATAAGTAAACGCTATGCCTGTGCCAGGTTCGTCTAGTGAGCCTACCACATTTTCTATTGCGGCGATTATGCCTGGCACTCTGTCCTCTTGCACAACCATCATCAGTGTTTTAGAGCTTGTTTGTTGCGGGGTTTTTCTGCCTGCTCCAAAAATCATGCTAAAAGCATCAGGGGTTTTATAGGCCAGCTCTCGCCCCATGCCGCTTGTATCAAAAATTGTGCAGCCCCTAACGCCAGCTTCTTTTAGCTCATCTAATAGCGGTTGCAGCAAGTCTGCATCATTTAAAATAAAAATCAATGCTTTCATACTCACCATTATATTAAATTTTTTTGTACTTGTCAACTAATTTTAATATATAAGTTGGTGGTTTGTTTTTGTTTTTGAAAATCCCGTGGGGGCGTTTAGTGAACGCCCGATATAAGCATGCATTTTTGTAGGGGAGCATACGATGTTTCCGAATATATGGAATTCCGTAGGGGCGAACGCCCTCGTTCGCCTATGTATTTGTGTAATTTGCAATATTTTGGTGGATGATGTTTGTCTGTATGTGTACTCGTAGGGGCGACCTGTGGTCGCCCGTGCTTCTGCTATATCCGATACACGGGCGACCACAGGTCGCCCCTACAGAAACAGAAAATGTGTATCTATATCGGGCGTTCGGTGAACGCCCCTACGGGTTCCATATATATGACGGTCGCCCCTACGGGTTTCATCCACATTAGGCGAACGAGGCGTTCGCCCCTACAAAGTTCCCAAAAACAATCTACCCCTATAAAATCAAACTTAATTAAATTAAAACCCATTCCTTACAATTTTTTAAAAACTGGCATAAAAATTGCACGCTGGAAATATATATAATCCGTGAACATAGATCACACGGGGAGTATATATGAAAAGAATTAAGGTGGCGGTTTTTGCTTTTTTGATTGCTGTGACAAGCGTTTTGGGTCTTGTCATTTTTTCTGCTTGCAGCGATGGCGAGGAGTTTGTCAACAGCCATTATACTGTCACTGCCGATTTTGATTGCCAAAATGCAACAATAAACGCACAAATGCAGCTTGATTTTATTAATTGCCAAGACATTGCTATGCCGGGCTTAAAATTACATTTATTCCCAAGGGCGTTTAGAGAGGGGGCAAGGTTTCCAGCTATATCTACGCAAGAAATAGCAGCAGCTTTTCCTAATGGGATTAGCTATGGCGACATGACTATTTTGACTGTCTATAGAGAGGGCACTGATATGCCTATCACAAAGGTAGGAGACGATGAGGATATTTTGTTTATTGAGGGGCAAATTAGACCAGGGCAAAGGGTGACTGTGGATATTGCTTTTAGGGTAGACTTGCCTAGAGTCAGGCATAGATTAGGGTTTTTTGACGGGGTGGCAAATTTGGGGAATTGGTTTCCTATAGCTAGCGTTTTTGAAAATGGAGAGTTTTTGATGTTTCCGTATTTTTCACATGGTGATCCGTTTGTTTCTCGTGTGGCAGACTTTGATGTAAGCATCTCTACAAGAGAGGATTTGGTGGTGGCAACTAGTGGCTTGCAGCAAACCAGGATAGAAAATGGGCGAAAAATCACAAGTGCTAGGATAGAAAATGCTAGGGATTTTGCGGCAAGTATTGGTGAGTTTAATGTGTTGACTGAGATTAGAAACGGAGTGGAGGTAAACTTTTATTTTAAGCAACAAGTCAATGCACAAAACATTGTAGATGTTGCATTTGAGGCATTGACTACTTTTTCTGATTTGTTTGGTGACTATGCATATGATAGTTTGTCTATAGTGAAAACCCCGTTTTTGCATGGAGGCATGGAATACCCTGCGATTGTTTTTATTTCTGATGCACTTAGTGAGGACTTTTTTATTGAGGTAGTGGTTCATGAGATTGCACATCAGTGGTGGTATGCGGCAGTGGGCAATTGTCAAATTACACAGCCGTGGATTGACGAGGGGTTGGCGGAGTTTTCTACATGGTTATTTTTTGAGAAAAATCCTAGGCACGGCATCACTATGGAGCAAAGGGTGACAAGCGCATGGCAATATTTTGTATTGTTTATTGATTTATACAAAGACGGCGGGCGTGGGGATACTAGCATGAATAGACATTTATATCAGTTTGGAACAGCACTAGAGTATGCGGTGTTAGTATACACTAAGGGCGGGTTGATGTTTGATACTTTGAGAGCATGGATAGGGGACAATGCATTTTTTGATGGGCTTAGGATTTTTTATAGTGAGTTTATGTTTAGGATTGCAAGAGGGAGTGATTTGATAGAGGCGTTTGAAAGGGCGAGTGGAAGGAATTTAAACAGCTTTTTTGATAGCTGGCTTAATGGAAGGATAACGGCGGTAAGATAAAATTTTTAATTCAGAATTACTTCGTCTTTCAGTCAGAATGCAGAATTATGAATTAAGGATGGGTGTAGGTAGAACAATTCACAATTCATAATGCACAATGCACAATTAAGGATGGGTGCGGCAGGAGAGTGGGGGAAATTACAACAATATGATACTAATCTAATTATAGTTTTTATATTGTGTAATTGTTATTACTACTCTACTAA
>Ga0209755_10002784_pt1 | contig 23141 bp, 28 predicted proteins | sample TergutCo191P1_FD_187301 | JGI IMG/M metagenome (GOLD analysis project Ga0209755, IMG submission 187301) | Cornitermes sp. P1 segment gut microbial communities from Petit-Saut dam, French Guiana - Co191P1 (SPAdes) (version 2) | ecosystem: Host-associated > Arthropoda: Insects > Digestive system... | reverse complement strand
CACCACCACAACGCCTGTCAGCCGCTGCACCCCCACCATCCGCACTACCACCCCCCGTACCCCCCGCGAACTTACCGACTGCGAAAAAACCAACGAGCTTATAGAATTTATGGAGCAATTCGGGGACTTAGTATCTGTGCATTTTGAAAATTTAGAGTCTGGTTTTATTTTCCAGCATTATGGCAACCGGAGGTTTTTTGGCGCGTCTGCCACAAAAGCCCCCTTTGCCCTCTACATCTACCAAAAGGCGCGGGACGGATGCACCAATCTAAATTCGCGTCACTATTTCACTGAAATTGACTATTGGGGCGGCTCAGGGCGCATCCGCCACAACTATGAATTCGGCGCGTCCTTCACCCAGCATGAACTGCTGCACCTAATGCTTGCCCCCTCCGACAATGTAGCCACCCGAATCCTGCGGCGCGCCCATGGACTTATAGGCTACCGCGAGTTTATAGCTTCACTCGGCGGCAACACAAGCTATATCCAAAATATTACATACTCCTATCTATCCGCAAACGAAGCAGGCTTTTATATGCGCGAGATATTCCACTTTATAAACTCAGGCGGTGCGTATTCCCGCGAATTTCGCCAAAACCTGCAAGCCAACCGCTACCCTTTCATCACCTCCACCCACCCGGTAGCCTCCAAAAGCGGCTGGGCAGCAAACTTTGGAGGCGCGTGGCACGACATGGCAATAGTCTTCGCGCCCTCGCCATATGTAGTGGCACTTCTCTCCACCCTTGACGGAAGTGCTTCTGATAGGGCTATGTACAATCAAATTTCAAGATTCCTAGAAGATTTCAATACCAGATGGTTTGAGTAAGACAGACAATCGCTCGACAGAGAGGAAAGTCCGGGCTTCACAGGGCAAGGATGCCAGCTAACGGCTGGTGGGGGCGACCCTAAGGAAAGTGCAACAGAAATAAACCGCCTGTTTTCGGGCAGGTAAGGGTGGAAAGGCGGGGTAAGAGCCCACCGCGACCTGCGAGAGCAGGTTGGCACATGCAAACCCCATCCGAAGCAAGGGAGGGAATCACTAAGGGCTGCCCGCCTGATTCCCGAAGTTCCGCAACGAGCTGTGACGGCAACGCGCAGCCCAGATAGATGATTGTTTGATACAGAATCCGGCTTATAGTCTTGCTCAAATCAAAAAGGACAGCTCGCTTAAGAGTTGTCCTTTTTACATAAATTCTTGACATGCGCATAAAAAGTGTGTATAATTCTCTTAAAGGGGGAGTGGTATGAGAGTAAGAGAAGTAATTAAAATTCTAAAAAAGGATGGCTGGTACGAGCTAAAAGGAAAGCCGGGGTCGCACAGGCAATTCAAGCACCCTGACAAAAAAGGCAAAGTAACCGTATCAGACCACTCAGGAGACATCGACCCCACAACCTTAAAGAGTATTAAAAGACAAGCAGGATTAGAGTAGGAGGCTATATATTATGCGTAAAGTAACCTATTATGCAGTTTTTGAACCTAGCATAAACGGCGGTTTTGCAGTGTATTTTCCCGATTTAATGGGCTGCACGAGTTACGGCAAAACATTTTTAGAAGCCGAAAAAATGGCGAAAGAGGCTTTGGGTTATCATTTGTACGAGATGGAAAAAGACGATGACAATATACCAAGCCCGAGCTTGCCACAAGATTTGGAGATATTCCCTGAAACTTCCGAGGGTTATGTTCTCACGGCGGTGTCCGTTTATCCTGAGTTTGTGAAAAATCAGTTGGATACCAGGGCTGTAAGGACAAATGTAACAATTCCTTCATGGCTTAAAGAGGCTGCCGAGAAAGAAAATATTAACTTTTCTCAACTACTACAAACAAGCTTGAAGGAGCAGTTGGGCATAAATTAAAATCACCTTGCCACGCCTGTTTTTATGATTTCATGCAGTGGTCGGTAGTTGCTTGTGTTTATTTTTACTTTTTCTTCCACGCCATCTTTGGTTATGATTTTGTAGAGAGTGTATTTCGCGCCGTCCACGCCGTAGGCTATCATTTTAGCACCTGGCGGCAAGAGGGGACATTCTTCAAATTTGGTTTCAAATGGGTTTATTTGCACAAGCTCGCTTTCAAAGCGGATGTGCCGCTCCTTGGGGCGGGCATCAAAGCCAAAAATGTTTACGGTGTGACTGCGCCCGCGCAAGGTGGACTGGATTAGCATGGGATAATCCGTGTTATTTTTGAGTTTTAGGTCAATTAAGCCCTCGGCAATTGTGGCATCGGTGGCAGGCTGCATATAGCCCACCATCAGGCTGTGGGCTTGCCGCTGAACAATTTCCATTTCCGCATATAATGCCGCCATATAGAGGGTTGAGGATATTTGGCAAATGCCGCCGCCAATGCCGCTGTCAGGCACACCGCCAATAATTTGCCCTGCCTCCACATAGCCGTTTTCAAGGACGCGTGGGCGCAAAACAGCGCACACAGACAGAGTTTCGCCAGGCAAAATGACCTGATTGTCAAGATAGCCGCTTGCGACGGTAATATTCCTAGCTCTGGCAGGATTTGAAGGGTCAAATGGCGTAGAAAATGTGCCCATAAGCTGGGTTGCCCTTTCAAAATCTGCATCGTCAAATTTTGGGGCAATTTGGACCATGGATACTTTAACCTCGCCACCTTTGCGGGCAGCAAGCAGTCCCTCAATCCCCGCAACCACAGCGGCTTGGTCAAGGCTTGCGCCCTTTTGCCCAGGCACAATCACAAACTTGCCCCTCTCAAGGCTATAGGTAGGCTCGACAGGGGATTTTTGGGCACTTTTTGCCATGCCTTCGACCAAGCTTTGCACAATCTCCCCATCCCAAGTAAATTCAGCATGAATGTGCAAAGGCTCCTCTCTCAAAGCCCGCTTTTTCCTAAGATTTGCAAAAAAGCCGCTGGACTCGCTAAAGCTCACAGCCTCTCCTACCGCTGCTTCAAAATCATAGCCCGCGCCAAAATCAGCAAAGCTAAAGCTTTTTGAGCCTACAACAACAATCTGCTCCGCACCCTGCACAAACGCCGTCCTAAGTGCATCCAGAGCCTCACCCGGCTCCATCTTGCCCACATCCACCCCATTAATGAAAATATTTGGCAGAATTAGCAATGTAAGTAAAAATGTTCTAAACATATTAATCACCCCAAACTATTTTGCCCAAATTGAAAACAAAAATCAAAAAATAAAAAGGGCGCGCAGTGCGCACCCCTACAATTACTTCTTCTTATTTACCGCATCTTTAAGTGCTTTACCAACTTTGAAGCGTGGAGCTTTGGAAGCTGGAATTTTCATTGGCTTGCCAGTTTGCGGGTTTCTGCCTTCTCTAGCAGCTCTTTGAGCTACGTCAAAAGTGCCAAAACCTACAAGTTGCACTTTGCCTCCCTTTGCAAGTTCTTCAGTTACAGTCTCTGTAAAAGATTGCAAGAACTTTTCTGCGTCTTTTTTGGTGATTGACGCCTTTTCTGCGATTGCAGATACCAATTCCGCTTTGTTCATTAGTTTTCCTCCTTGAAAATGATAAGTATTTTTATACTATTTATACAAGATACACGATTTTTAAGCTTTTGTCAACCCTTTATTTGCAAAAAATTATGATTTTACTAGGTTTTTTTTATTTTTGGTGCCATTTCTATACATATACTTCCATCTTTTACATCTATAACCAGATTTTTCCCAGATTTTATGTCCCCTGAAAGAATTTTTTCAGCGGCAACGTCCTCCACCTTGGACTGGATGGCGCGGCGCAGCGGGCGGGCTCCATAACTCTGGTCAAAGCCCTCAGTTGCAACATATTCAATGGCAGCCTCGGTCACTTCGATTTCAATGCCCATGGTCTCTTTGACGCGCCCTGCGGTTTCAGCCATCATAATACGGGCAATCTGCATAATCTCGTCCTTATCCAGTTGATGGAATGTGATTATGTCGTCAATACGGTTTAGAAATTCAGGCTTAAAAATGCGCTTGACTTCCTCCATAATGCCCGTCTTCATCTCTTTATGCTTCATCGAATCGTCTTGAGTGGTGGCAAAGCCCATCTTTTTAGGGTTGACAATGTTTTGCGCCCCCACGTTTGAAGTCATGATAATCACGGTGTTTTTGAAGTCCACCTTGCGCCCGTGGCTGTCGGTGATGTGCCCGTCATCAAGGACTTGCAAAAGAATGTTAAACACATCAGGATGCGCCTTTTCCACCTCGTCAAACAAAAGCACAGAATAAGGCTTTCTGCGGATTTTTTCGCTGACCTGACCGCCATCGTTGTAGCCCACATAACCAGGCGGCGAGCCTATGAGCTTGGAAACTGAGTGTTTTTCCATATATTCGGACATATCAACGCGAATCATGGAATCTTCACTGCCAAATAAAACCTCAGAAAGCGAGCGAGCAAGCTCGGTTTTGCCCACCCCTGTGGGACCTAGGAACAAAAACGAGCCAGTGGGACGTTTAGGGTCTTTAAGCCCCACGCGCCCGCGGCGAATTGCCTTAGAAACAGCAGAAACAGCCTCTTTTTGCCCAATTAGGCGGCGGTGAATCTCCTCCTCCATGTTCATAAGCCGCTGAGACTCCTCCTCCTGCAGCTTTTTCACAGGCATGCCGGTCCACGAGGACACAATATCGGCAATATCGTCATCTGTCACAATCTGCATGTCCCCGCTGGTCTCCTTGGACCATTTATCTCGTTGTTTAGTAAGCTTTGTCTTAAGCTTGTCCTGTTTAGCTTTAATTTTAGCCGCTTGCTCAAAGTTTTGAGTTTTAACAGCTTCCTCTTTTTCAAATTCCAACGCGCCTAGCTGAAATTCAATGTCCTTTACATCTGTAGGAGTTGTAAACACCCGCAGGCGCACCTTTGAGGCGGCTTCGTCCAAAAGGTCAATCGCCTTATCAGGCAAGAAGCGGTCGCTGATATAGCGGGCAGAAAGCTTAACAGACGCCTTAATGGCTTCTTCGGTAATCTGCACAGAATGGTGGGCTTCGTATTTATCCCTAAGCCCCATCAGCATGGCAATTGCCTCGTCCTCGGTGGGCTCGTCCACTGTCACAGGTTGAAAACGCCGCTCAAGGGCTGCGTCCCGCTCCACATATTTGCGGTATTCGTCAAGTGTGGTAGCACCAATCAGCTGAATTTCACCGCGGGCAAGTGATGGCTTCATAATATTGGAAGCGTCAATTGAGCCCTCGGCAGCACCGGCACCAATAATTGTATGCACCTCGTCCATAAAAAGTATAACATTGCCGTCTTGCTTAACCTCTTGAAGTACGCGCTTTATGCGCTCCTCAAACTCACCGCGGTATTTTGAACCTGCCACCATAGCCGCCATGTCCAATGACACAATGCGCTTGTCCTTCAAGGTTTCAGGAATGTCTCCTGCCACAATCTTTTGGGCAAGCCCCTCGGCAATGGCGGTTTTGCCAACCCCTGGGTCGCCCACCAGGCAAGGATTGTTCTTAGTGCGGCGAGACAATATCTGCACCACACGCTCAATCTCCTTCTCACGCCCGGCAATAGGGTCAAAGCCCCCTTCAGCCGCAAGCTTGGTCAAATCACGGCTAAACTGGTCTAGGGCTGGAGTTGTGGTCTTTCTGCCGCCCCCGCCCACTCCCGCCATCTGATAGTTTTGAGGATTAGCATTATACTCATTAAGCATTGCCATAATATCGTCATAAGCCCGCTGAATGTTTACCCCAAGACCCACCAAAATCTGCACCGCCAGCGAGTCACCTTCTTTAAGCAAGGCAATAAGCAAATGCTCAGTACCAACATAATTTGAGCGCATATGCTGCGCTTCAATATTTGAATTTGCCAAGACCCTTTTGGTCCGCGGCGTGTACACAGGCGGCTTGCCCTTTTGCGGCTGGCTCTGGGGCGCGCCGCTCATAAGCTCGTCAATCTTTGTGCGAATGGCGTCTGCCGTTGCGCCTTGCATCCCCAAACATTTTTGGGACACAGACTCATTAGCCTGCGCCAGCCCCAAAAGCAAATGCTCCGTCCCAATATGTGCTTGCCCCATCTGCTGCGCAGCCTTACCTGAATGCTGAATGGCCTCCTGCGCCTTTTGTGTGAATTTTCCCTGCATATGTTCCTACACTCCTTTATTTTCTTCTTTAGCTAACCTTTGTTCATACTCCTCATGCTCACGCCAAGCTTGTTCGTCTTCCTCCATCATCTCGAAAACGGCGTACTTGATAAGCTCGCCAAGGCTCAAATGCTCAAGCTCCATAACCTCCGCATACTTCTCAAACCGCTCAATTTCATAACAAGCTATGTCCAATGTTAATTCGTGCATACGCCCACCTCAATCATCAATATTCTGATAAACCTGACTTCTATGGTCAATGTCAGTTATCAATTTTATCCTTGATAATCGCTATTATACGGTAATTTTGGAGAACCTCATATCTCCATTTCCCTTTATATTTCCCTTTCAGGGCTTTTCCGTATAATCGAGGGTTTTCACATCCCTCTAGGTTTTTGTCAATCCAATTAATGATTTTATTTGCAACATGTTTATCGAGTTTTTTCAGAGATTTATGTGCTTTTTTACGAAGGTCAACTTTATAACTCATCTTCAAGTATCAGCTCCTTCATATAATCTGCAAAAGATATGAACTCATCTGTACCGTTTCTTACTTCTTCTTCATATTCTCGAATAATCTCCGCATCACGCTCAGTCTGCCCAACATGCTCCATTGCCACAAACTTCACAATTCTAGGCATAGCAAATTGCAAGCCGCGCTTTTTTGAGTATTCCGTAAACTTTAGCATTTCTTCTTCTGTCAGGCTAACCCCGACCTTGGTCACATTAGCTTCCCTAGCTTGAAAAATATACAATTTCTCAAGCAAAGAATCCTTCAAAGAGCTAACAGGGTCTGTGCCTGTTTTTTCAGCATAATAATCAAACCACTTTTGCTCCTCTTTTGTAAATGTATGTGTAATTATAAGCTCGCTCATACTCCACCTCCAAAAGCCTGCCTTACGTTATTTATCCATTTCAGAATAACGACTTACTATATCACAAACCTCTGCCAAGATGTCAGCTGGCAATGTTTCGATAAATTCAGCTTTTCGCCACGTTAAATCGAGTGCTTTCACTTGGTTAGTCATTATAACACCTGTGGTTTTAGTTCTGTCATCAAGTTTTGGATGCAGCGGAAACCCTCTATCTGTATTGGTGATAGGACACACCATAGCAATACCGCAAGAAAACCCATTATAGCTTGCATTGCTAACAACAACTGCTGGTCTAAAGCCTTGTTGCTCATGTCCTTTGGTTGGCTCGAAATCCATTTTTATTATATCGCCTTGCCTTGGAATGTAGTCCATTTAAAACACCTCTTGACCAACAGGCTCGCCAGTATCCCATTCTGTAGCCTTAAAGTCACCATTATAATTTTTCAAGCGTTCTTTGGTGCTTAGACTCCTATGCACCGAGATTTCTTCTGGCTCTAGAGGCAAAAGAACGATTATCCCAGCATTCGCATTAACTCTCATTTTTTCTGTTGTTGCCAAATGCCACAATGATTTTGGCAAGGTTTTAGTCTCTAAAATCATTTCTGTCATAATTATCCACCTCCAAAAGCCTGCCGCAAATAATCTGCTCGCAAAATGTCCAAATGGCGGGCATCTGTGGCTGTGCCCATTATTTTTTGCAGTGAATATGGCTGCACATTTGTCATAAGGTTATAAATTGACGTATTTGCGGGATTTTCGCCCATGCCGTATTTTGGACCAAGGATTTGCCCAAGGCGGATTTCTGACAAATGGCGCAGTGCCTCAGGCAGAGAGATTTTGCGGCAATGAGACAAAATACCATAAGAACGCCAAAAGCTATCGTTGCCCTCAATCAAATAATCCGTTGCCATTGTGCCTTTTAGGGCAGATTCTTTTTCAACAAGCTGGCTGGCGTAGTGCTCAAGGTCAGCTATAATCTGCTCCTCACTGCGCCCTAGGGTGCGCTGGTTTGACACCTGATAAATCGAGCCGAGCGGCTCGCTGCCCTCGCCGCGAAGACCGCGAATCACAAGCCCTGCACGGGTCAGCACCCCAATCTCGTTAGCCAGATTTCCAGAAACCTCCAAAAGGGGCAAATGCAGCATATATGACGCCCTAAGCCCAGTGCCTGTGTTTGACGGACAAGAGGTCAAGTAGCCAAAGTCCGCATCAAAAGCAAAATCCAAACTCTTGCTCATTGTGTCGTCAATAAGGTTTGCAACTGCATAGGCTGCACCTAGATTCTTGCCAACAAAAATGGTCTGTATACGAACATGGTCTTCTTCATTAAACATAATGGAAATATTTTCACTGGCATTGTGAACAAGCCCCCGCTGGGTGTTTTGGCTCACCATAGAAGGACTTATAACATGCCGCTCGCTTAAAATATTCAAATCCCAATTAGAAAGCTTTGGCAAATCAACAAAATTATATCCAGCTTCTTCCACATTCGGGCGGTTTTCCTCGTTAAAAATGGACTTGCGCAAAAGGCGAATCGCCTCTGCGGCGTCTGCCCCGCTCATGGCGGTGGGAAAATTAAAGTCTGCCAAATTCCTTGCCAGCCGCACCCTGCTTGAGATAATTATCCCATAATCAGCCTTAGGGTCCTCATACCATTTAAGCATCAGCCCCCACCCCCATCTTTTTTTCAAGCTCAAGAATCATATCCCGGTAACGGGCGGCATCCTCAAAAGCCTCACTTTTAACAGCGTCATCCAAAAGCCCGCGGGTTTTTTCAATCTCACGCTTAGTCAGCACATCAGAATAAAGCCCGCCCTCTCCATAAGGCACCTTCCCTGTGTGGCGGGTCGCCCCATGGTGCACACTATGCAGAATCTGGGAAATCTGCTCACGAAAGGCTTGGTAGCAATTGGCACAGCCTGCCTTTCCTGTTTTTCTAAGGGCATCATAAGTGACCCCGCACTGGGCGCAGGGTGCCAAATTCACAGAGCGCACAATCCGCGCCCCGCCTTCTTCCACCATCTGAAACACATATTGCAAAAAACTTTTCAACTGGTCATCCATAAATATCACCTCTATATAATCCGAGCACAAGAAATACAAAACCGCTCTCCTGCATCATTCCCCGTACCGCATTGCCCGCAAACCTTACCAGAAGGCGCAGGGGGCACAACGGGGACTGTCCCCCGCTCTAGGGGACTGTCCCCAAGAGCGTTCGGCACACTTGGAGCGTTTGGCACACTCACCACCTCAGCAGCCTTTGGCGGCTCCGCCACAGCCACAGCCCCCTCCAGCCCCTCGCCGCATTTAGGACAAAACGCCGACCCACGCTTGCTAGTAGCCCCGCACCGAGAACAAGTTACAGTCCCCTTAGCAATCTCAAGCCGCTCGCGAATCTCGCGAATACGCGCCTCACACTCCAAAATCTCCTCATATTTCCCATCAAACAAAGCCCCAAGGGAGCCGCCATGCTTATAAATTTCATGCACACTTTTGCCAATATCCTGATAAATCGTCTTTAAGCTAGATTCCTCGCTAGACAGCTTAATGCTAAGGCTCGTGGTTTTAATAAGCTGCCCCGACCCCTTAGTTATTCCCTTAACCGCCTTGCCAATACTCTCTTTCAAATCACTCACTTAGGTTCACCCCCATTTATAAAAAATACGAGCTCATCTAATTATAGTCTGAAATCACAAAAATTTCAAGTCTTTTTTGAATTGTCAGAAAATTTGTCAACTGGGGCGTGTTGACACTAAATGAGTTATGCGGATTTTCGAGGCGATTTTGTGCCAATCGAGGAAGAAAATTCGCAGTGTGCCCAAAGGCACATAAGAATTTTTCTGACGAAGGGTGGCACGAAATCGACCGAAAAGGCGCATGACGAATTAGTGTCAACACGCCCTAGATTACATAAAAATTTCCAATCCCACAATGCTCAGGGCAATCACGCCCATCCCGACAAACAGCCATTTCATCACAGTTTTATGGTCGCCGTATTTTTTGGCGGCAGGCAGCAGCTGGTGCAGTGCCACAAAAACCATAATTCCGCTGACAAAGGCAAAACTAATGCCAAAGGCTATGCCCATATCGTCAAAAAGATTGCGCATTAAAAACCATGCCAAAAGCCCGCCCAAAGGCTCGGTCAGCCCAGAAGCGGCAGCAACCAGCACCGCCTTTTTTTTGTTGCCTGTGCCATAGTAGATAGGGGACGCCATGGCAATGCCCTCAGGGATATTGTGCAGTGCAATGGCTGCTGCCACGGCAATTCCAAGGGCAGGGTCATACATTGCCGCCACAAATGTCAAAAAACCTTCAGGAAAATTATGGATTGCGATTGCAAGAGCAGACATCATTCCCGTGCGGTTTAGCCCGCCTCTGTCAGTGCCATGGGGCACAAGCCTGTCAACAAGGGCAATAACGGCAATCCCTACAAAAAAAGCCGCCGTCCCAACCGCAAGCCCCACTCCTTCCGCAAACTCATATTCCAAAACTTCAAAACCCTTAAACAAAATTTCAGCAAATGAAATATACAACATCACCCCTGCAGAAAAACTCAAACAAACCGCCAAAAATCGCTTGTTAGAAGGGTTTGAAAACAAAACAACAAGCCCGCCCACCCCCGTGGCAAGCCCCGCAAATAAGGTCAAAAATAAGGCAAAGCCCACATCACTCATAAAATCACCTTGCAAATTTTTTCTTCATATGATATTATGATATTTGAAAGGAGTGTGAGGTGTGAATATGGATTATAACATTATTGGAGCTTATCTTGAGCCTGACTTTTTTGGTGTGCTTACAAGCCGCCTGCTTACGGCAATTATTCCTGTGGTGATTCTTATAATACTTTTTACCATTGCCGTAAGGCTGGCATCAAAAAGCGGAAAGGTGCGCCAAAAGGCTGAAAAACTCATTGCTGAAAACGAGGCGGCAAACACCGCCCGTGCAAGAGAGATTGAAGACGAGCATTTTTTCAAACCAGAACTTGACAAATTGCCTATACGCACCTTTACAGCTGAGGAAATGTCACTCCCCCACCCTGTTTATTTGTGGCAAAATAAGGTTGTGCAAGGTGCTTCTAAAAAAATGCTCCGCTTTGGCAGTGAGCAGTCAAATGTTGAACTTAAACGCCGTTATGGGCTTGCAAACCTTGAGTTTGTGGCGCGTTATGAGGAAAATTTCACAAACTTTTGCCATGGGCTGCGCCACTGGGCACAGGTGCTTCTTTTGGAGGGCAACGAGGCGGACGCCCAAATGGTGCTTGAATTTGCCGTCCATGCAGGTTCGGAGATTTCGTTGACTTATACAATGCTTGCAGATATTTACAAAAATCAAAATGATGTTCAAAAACTGAAGGAGCTTACCTCAAAATCTGAAAAGAATCTGAGGAGATAAAAGACGGCCGAGGGCGTCCGTCCCTACAATCGTAGTAACCCGCGTGGTTTGTAGGGACGGACGCCCTCGGCCGTCTTTATCGCCATTTTCTGCTGCAAATTCGCCAAATAGCCCACCCCACCAAAGCCCCCGCTGTGTTATGCAGCATATCCTCAACAGAAAAAACTCCCCGCCCAGTCAGCAACTGGGCGGTTTCGATTGTGAGGGTCAAGCTCAGAGCAGCGGGCATTATCAGGTAAATTTTTGTAAGTTTTGCAAATGCCATAGGAGCAAGTATGCCTATGGGCACAAACATTGCCGTGTTAAAGGCAAGAGCTAAAATTTCAATTCGGGCAAGGTCCGCGGGAGCTAAGGCAGCACGGCGGTAGGAGGCTATGGGGTCAAGCTCCACACGGGCATAGGGCGAACCGCGAAAAAACACCAATGTAATGCACAGCAAAAGGGCAATATAAAGCCATATGGCAATTTTTTTGACAATCATCCAATTTCTCCTTGAAATAAGCCTGGATTTGGTATATAATATTAGAAAATATTTATTTTATGAGGGAGAAATTCGATTATGAAAGAATTTTACACTGAAAACCGCAAAAAGTTTGGCGAGCTTATGGAAAACAACAGCTTTTTGGTTATTTTTGCGGGCCAGGCTCCGCTGGAGCGCGGCGACAGGTTTTACTCATTCTCACCCCAGCGCAATTTGTTTTATTTGACAGGCATTGACAAACCCGCTGTTGCCTTTATGCTCAAGAAAAACCATAAAGGCGAGCTTCATGAGCGTTTATATGTTGAGCGTTTTGACGAGACCTTTGCCAAATGGGAGGGTGCCCCCATAAACGGCGACAAAGCAAAAGAAGTATCAGGCGTAGAAAATATTGCCTTTTTGGACGAGCTTGATAAGCACATCTCGTCAGCTTTGGTGCGTGAGCGTTTGAATGTAGTTTATTTGGACCTTGAGACCCGCGGGCTGCACGTGCCAAACACCCCCGACATCGACTTTGCAGGGCGTTTGCGCGAAAAATTCCCGGCAGTCACAATCATCAATGCCCACCCCATTTTAGGCGGGCTTCGCCTGTGCAAAACTGACACCGAGGTGACAATGATGCAAAAGGCGGCGGATGTGACAGGGCTTGGATTTATGGCATTTTTGGACAATGTGCGCCCGGGCATGTTTGAATACGAGCTTGAAGCCCATTGGGATTATATTGTCAGAAAAAGCGGCTTGAAGCGTTCATTTGACACAATTATGGCATCTGGTGCAAATGGCACGGTGCTCCATTATCATGATAATAACGCAGAAATTAAAGACGGCGACTTGGTGCTGACGGACTTTGGTGCCCAATACGGCTGGTACTGCGCCGATTTGTCCCGCACTTTCCCGGCAAATGGCAAGTTCACTCCCCGCCAGCGTGAGCTTTACAACATTGTCCTAGGTGCCATGAAAAAGGTTTTTGCCATAATTAAGCCTGGTGTGAAATTTGCCGAGCTTAACCAGACCGTCAAAGACTACTATAAAGAGGAATTGACCCGCATTGGGCTTATTAAGGACGAAAACGAAATTGCAAACTACTATTACCATGGTGTAAGCCACATGATTGGGCTTGAGGTGCATGATGTGGGGGCTGGCTCCACCTCGACAGATGGGGAGCTCTATCTCAAGGCGGGCATGGTTATTTCCGTGGAACCTGGACTTTACATTGCCGAAGAAGGCATTGGCATCCGCATTGAAGACGATGTGCTTGTGACTGAGGATGGATATATGAACCTAACCGAAGCTTTTATCAAAGAGCCTGATGAAATTGAGGCTTATATGGCAAGGCGTTATGAACTTTAGAGAATCTGATATGTATGCCCCTCTAAAGGCGCATTTTGAGGGGCTTGGATACGCGGTAAAGGGCGAGGTCAAGGGCATTGACATGGTTTTAATGAAAGACAATGCCCTTATTGTGGTCGAAATGAAAAAAAGCTTTAATATGTCTTTGCTTTTTCAGGCTGTTAAAAGGCAAAGCACGGCGGCGGCGGTCTTTGTCGCCATCCCGCGCAAAGCCTTTGAGAGCGAGCGTGTGCAGATTTTGCAAATTCTAGAAAAGCTTGAGTTTGGGCTTGTGACCGTTGCCATGGACAGCCCCATGCGGCTGGTGGAGGTGCATCTTGCCCCGAATATGAAAGCATCAAGAAACACCAAGGCGGCAAAAGCCCTAATTGCCGAGTTCAGCGGCAGAATTTTTGACGCCGACAATATAGGCGGAAGCAGCGGCGTAAAAATTATGACCGCCCATAAGGAGCGTAGCCTGCAAATAGCCTGCGCCCTAAAAGCCCTTGGCACCGCGTCCCCCGCCCAGCTGGTGCGGGATTATGGCTGTTATGAAAAAACCGGACAGATTTTGCGCAGCAACTTTTATGGTTGGTTTGAAAAAATTGACAAAGGAAAATATGCCCTGTCTAAGCTGGGAGAGGCAGTTCTTGACGACCCTGCATTTGCAGGGATTGTGGCGTTTTACAATAAGGAGGTTAAGTTATGAATTTCAAAAAAGTTGAGCCAAAGGATTTGCAAATAAATCCTATGACCATTTTATCAGACAAGTGGCCCCTTTTGACAGCGGGAAACCTTGAGGGCGGTTTTAACACCATGACCATTGCATGGGGGCACATTGGAAATATTTGGGCGACAGGCGGGGGACGCCTTACGTTTGTGGCGTATGTGCGCCCTCAGCGTTATACCCATGAATTTATGGACAAAAATGATTTGTTTACCGTATCTGTTTTGCCCCCTGAGTTTAAGGACAAGCTGGCGTATTTAGGTCGCGTGTCAGGGCGGGACGAGGATAAGGTGGCAAATTCTGGTCTTACCCCTGTTTTTTCCCACGGCACCACGTATTTTGCGCAGGCAAAGATGGTGTTTGTGTGCCGCAAGCTCTACCAAGCTCCCATCCTTGACGAGGGCTTTGTTGATAGGGATTTAATGAACAAAGTCTATCCTGAAAAGGATTATCACACATTTTACATTGGCGAAGTTGTGGAGATTTTGGAAAAGGAGTGATGTGAATGAAAACTTTTAAGACTGATGGTTTAGATATTTTGTCATGGTGCATTTTTCCGGAAGACGGTGCCCTTGCACAGGCGAAAAATATTGCTAAGCTTCCCTTTGCTCACAAGCACATTGCCCTTATGCCTGACACCCATCAAGGCTTTGGAATGCCCATTGGCGGCGTGTTGGCGGCTGAGGGCACCATCATTCCAAATGCGGTTGGGGTGGACATTGGCTGCGGGGTCATTGCCACCCGCACAACCCTTAAAGACATTGAACGCGCCGATTTGAAGCTCATCCTTGGGGCTATTCGCAAGGATATTCCCCTTGGTTTTAACCACAGAAAAACCCCTCTTGAAATCGAAGATGTGCCCAAGGGTGCCAAAATTGTGGCGCAGGAGCATAAGTCCGCCCGAAAACAGGTGGGCACGCTTGGCGGCGGCAACCATTTTATCGAGTTTCAAAAGGGTTCGGATGGGTATATTTGGTTTATGGTCCACTCAGGCAGCCGCAATTTGGGCAAAAAGGTCTGCGACCATTATAATGCCCTTGCCAAAGAAACCATGAATAGCGGGAAGGGCTTTATAGTGCCCAAGGCATGGGATTTGGCGTATCTAAACACCGACTCCAAGGGCGGGCAGGATTATATTGTCGAAATGGAATATTGCCTTAGATTTGCTAAGCTCAATAGGGAAATTATGTCAAATGTTATAGCTGAAATCCTTGAGGACGTGACAGGCGGCAAGCCCGCAGAATCCTTTAATGTCCACCATAACTACGCCAGGCGCGAGCACCATTACGGCAAGGATGTGTGGGTGCATAGAAAAGGTGCCACATCCGCCAAAGCGGGCGAAATGGGCATAATTCCAGGCTCCCAAGGCACAAAGTCCTATATGGTCAAGGGCAAGGGCAACCCCCTGTCCTTTGAAAGCTGCAGCCACGGTGCAGGGCGCATTATGGGGCGCAAACAAGCCGAAAAAACCCTAAACCTTGAGCGTGAAATCGAAAAATTGGACGCCCAAGGCATCCTCCACGCCATCCGCGGCGTCCGCGACCTTGACGAGGCGGCAGGGGCATATAAAGATATTGACATTGTGATGGAGGAGCAAAAAGACCTTGTTGACATCTTTGTAGAGCTGACCCCACTAGGGGTCATCAAAGGGTAGGAGGAAGGGATTATGCTTAAAAAAATATTACTAACAATTCTCGCACTTCTCGCCCTTGCCGCTTGTGGCGGTGCCCCAGAAGACCTAAGCTACCGCAAAGAAGAAAGAGCCTTATTTTTTGAGGATTTGGATTATCTGGCTACCCTGCTTGAGGACAATCTTGCCCTTTGGAGCGTGATTTACCGTGATAGAGGCGTTGACATTCACGCCCTGACCGAATCGGCGCGGGATGAAATTTTAAGGGCGGACAATATGGATAATTCTGCATTTATATCCATTTTGGCAAGGCATTTTGAGCCTTTGGATAGAACTGCCCATTTTTATTTTCGCTTTATCCCCCCCTTTGTCCCTGAGGATTTTGATTATGACATTGAAGAACTTGCGCAATATTTTAATGTAGACTTAGAAAATGAAAATGCCTATATGTTTTTGCGTATGGTTGCTGGGTCCAAAGATTGGATAACTGGACTTTACTATATGGCGCGCCTTGAAATGGGGCTTGAGACGGCAGCCCGCTTTTTGAGCTCAATTCAAAATGCCGATTTTTATGAATTTTTGGCGGTTTCAGAAATAGAGGAGCAAAACCTGCGGCATCAAATTGTGACGGAGATTCTCGAAAGTGACCGCATAGCCTACATTGCCTTACCAAGGCTTAGTTGGTATGTTCACAGACAAGATGAACAAATCTTCGATTTTTACGAGAAAATTCAGGGCTTTGAGCATTTGATTGTTGATATTAGGGGTAACAAGGGCGGTCATGCTTACATATTCAAATCATTTATAATTGAGCCTAACATAACCGAGCCACTAGCCGCTTATCGCTTTGCCTTCGGGCTGCCAACCACCCCTATAAGCCAAGAAAGGCTCGCATTTACCCGCTACCAATTCCAAAGATTCACAGGCCCCCATGCCGCAGTCCCCGCTCCCCAAATCCTCGAAACCTACCATCTGCCCGATATAAACCTTGAAGATGTAGCCAAAATGGAAGATGCTTTTAAGTTTGAAAGCTATGCAAGCCCAAATCTTTTAAGCAGATTCAATTACCAAACCGCCTTTGATGGCAAAATATGGCTCTTGATTGACGACGGTGTAGGCTCTGCGGCGGAGCTCTCCACGAGATTCGCCCAAGAAACGGGCTTTGCAACCCTTGTCGGAGATGTGTCTGGCGGCAACTTCGGCGGTCCGCTCAGGACGTGGCATCTGCGAAATTCAGGCATTCTCGTGAACTTCGACACCCTCTATGTCACAGACAGCCTTGGCCGCCCCTTTGAAGCAGGCACAATCCCCTGCCACCCAAACCGCGAGGGCAAAGACGCCCTGCAAACCACCCTAGCCCTCATAGATGAGGGGCAATATTGATTTTCCAAAATTTACGGTTGACAATTGTGCTCCAATCGTGTATACTATTTACAACATAGTAGATTGAAAGGGGCGTCATTTATGGATTTTGTGACGGTAAGGGATTTTCGCACTAATACCTCTAACCTATGGGATAAATTGGAATACAGCGGCAAAATGGTGGTGACCAACAACGGCAAGCCCACGGCACTGCTAATCAATATTGTGGGGCAAGATTTTGAAGCTTTGCTTGACAGCATCAATCAAGCTGAATTCGCGCGCTCGGTTAACAACATGCGTGCCACGGCTGCTGCCCGCGGCTATATGTCAAACGAGGAGATAGAAGCTGAAATTGCCGCTGCCCGCACCGAGAGTTAGCTTCTATAAAATAATATGAAAGTTGTAATTGACACAAATGTCCTAGTTTCTGCACTTTATACTGCCGACAACAACCACAGGAAAATTTTGGATATGATAGGCAGAGAAGAAATCAAGCCCTGTTATGATTACAGGATTATAGTGGAATACGAAAATGTCCTGCGCCGTCCAAAATTTGGCTTTTTGGAGCGGGATGTAAACGCTCTTTTGGGCAGAATCAAATCTAGAGGCTACAGCGTAATCGCCAAAAGCTATCCCCATGCCGTAATTGACGAAAACGATAGGGCATTTTTGGAGGTAGCCATCACCTGCGGCGCGTATTTAATCACAGGAAACACAAAACATTACCCAAACGAGCCGTTTATTCTGACCTCGGCAGAATTTCTAAAAATGTGACCATGAACACAAAAAACCGCCATTTGTGTGGCGGTTTTTTTATTATCAATTTTCTAGAACAAGAGGAAACTCTCCGCTATAGAGCATATGGAGAACCCCGTCAATTTCCTCAAAAGTGGCAACGGAACCTACTATGCGGTGGCGTCCCAAAAATGCTAAGGTGTAATTATCCACTTGTTCGGCAATAAAGTCCATGCCCCCAAAAGAGACTACAATCAAGCCTGCGTGGTTGATGCTGACGGTGATGCCCGAATGAAACTCCCCTTCAACATGCACGCCCCAATCTCCCAGCAAGTGCTCAATCGCAGAGGTTGCGGGGGTGGCGTAAATGCGCTCACCGACCATGTTTTGCGCAAATCCTAAAGAAACAAACATAGTGTCATTTACCTGCTCAAACCAAAAACTTCCAACATCAGATAAAAAGCTGCCGTCGCTCATTGGAGTCAGTGCCACAGGCATTACCCCTGTAAACGCTGGAAAAACCAATGTGCCGTCAATAATTGCAAGCTCGCCTGCCATTGTATACCAGCCTGTTAAAGCTTCCATTTCTTCTGCTGATAGCTGGATTTGGGTTGGGGCAGGCGCGTCAGTTGGCTGCACCACGGGGCTGCCTGTCGCCTCAAACACAGCTGTGCGCCAAATTGTTTCAGCCAACATGCGGGTGGCAGGTGCACCTGTGGTTGAATTTGTCACCACAAAAACGCCAATGCCCCGCTCAAAATCTAGGAAAAACTCGGTGTGGTGTTGCAGGTTCCCGCCGTGGCCCGTGGTCCAGGCACCATCAGCATGGGGCAGGTGCATCATGCCAAAGCCCATTTGTTTGCCCCCTGGCATGGTGGCAAGGTAAGGGATGTGGGCTGTGTGGTTTCGCGCCATATATTCAATGGTTTCATCAGAAATTACGCCATTTTGACCGCCTAGCATTGCCTGCATAAACCGCGCCATGTCCGCCACAGTTGTGCTCATCCCGCCGGTTGGCGTCATGCCCACATAAATGTGAAACGGGTAAGCATCACTCGCATTTTGATGCGGGGTCGCAATCAGGTGGCGGTGGGCTTCAATGTCAAAGCTTGAATTTGTCATGCCAAGCGGGGCGAAAATATTCTCGTCTGTAAAGTTTACAAAGCCGTCAAAATAATTTTCGTGCCCCATAATGCTTGCCACAAGCACGCCCAAAAGCCCGTAGCCGGTGTTTGCGTAGGTTGCGCGGTTATTTTGTGTGTTTTGCAAATGCAAATCCTGCATAAGAGGGATTAGGTTGTTCATAAAATCCCTGTCAAGCCCGCCAGCTTCAAAAGCACCGGTATTTCCAAGGAGTTCATGAATACCTGAGGTGTGGGTCAAAAGCATCCGCACAGTTATATCGTCAGAATTGCCGCCAAAAATCGGATGGGGCAAATTGCGAAATTCGGGCAAATAATAGACAACAGGCGTGTCCAAATCCAAATAGCCGCCCTCCACCAGCTGCATCACCGCAACTGCCGTAAACATTTTGGCAGTGGATGCAATGTTGAAAATTGTGTCCTCGGTAACTGGAGTGCGTGACGCCACATCCGCGTATCCAAAGCTCTGAGTCCAAACAAAACCTTCATTTACATCAACAAAAGCAAAGGCTAAGCCTGCAATGTCAAGGACCTCCATTAGCTGTGCCGCAGTCGCCACTCCGGTTTGCTGTGTTAGCAAATATGGCATGTTTGGTGTTGCAGGCGGGGTGAACACAGCCTCATGATTATAGTCATAAACACAACCTGCAAATGCCGAAATTAGCACCACAGATGCCGTCATAGCCACTGTCAATTTTTTCAAAATTTTTCTCATTAGATTGTCCTCCGTATTTTAATATTTTTTATAGTAACATAGACAGCAGTCTAAGTCAAGAGAGAATTTTGAAATATGCAAAAACCGCCTTTTATGGCGGTTTTTATGTAATCATCCAAGCCCAAAGCTTACCCTAAGTGCCCTGTCAACCCTTGACATAAAGTTTTCATCCAAATGCCCAATTTTTTCTCTTAACCGCTTTTTGTCCACCGTGCGCACCTGTTCCAAAAGCACCACAGAATCCTTAACCAGCGTGTATTTTGTACAGTCAATTTCGATATGTGTTGGCAGTTTTGCCTTGTTAATTTGGCTGGTTATGGCGGCACAAATAATTGTTGGGCTGTATTTGTTGCCTATGTCGTTTTGCACAATAAGTACAGGGCGCACGCCCCCTTGCTCCGAGCCAATCACAGGGTCAAGCTCTGCATAATACACATCTCCGCGCCTAACTTGCATACTCTCACTCTCCAGAAATTTCCACCAAAAGCATTATATCACACCAAAGGCAAAAACTAACGCATATTTTGTTGTCGAAAACCGCCTTAAACTTGGGCTTTCTTCTAATTTTATTATCGTCAGAAAATTTTTAGTTTATACAACCAAAGCATTTGTGCCGCCAATAAAATTTACCAAATTTTTCTGGTATAAACTTTGCCCCTAATAGAAAAGCTATCTTTTAGATACAACTGCGGGGGCTGGAGGGTGCATAATGAACAACAAAGTAGAGATATGCGGCGTAAACACAGCAAAGCTCCCAATTCTTAAACCCAAAGAAAAGGAAGCTCTTTTTGAGCGCGTCCAACAAGGCGATAAGGCCGCTCGCCAAGAATACATCTATGGCAACCTGCGCCTAGTCCTCTCTGTAATCAAACGCTTCAACAACCGCGGCGAAAACATCGACGACGTGTTCCAAGTGGGCTGCATAGGACTAATAAAAGCCATAGACAACTTCGACACCTCCCACGGTGTAAAATTTTCAACTTACGCTGTTCCTATGAATGACATTATGTGAAAACACTTAAAGGAGGACACCAAAATGACACGTAAACAAGCACTGCATAAGGCTTTAGAAGCCCTGACTGATGAAACCGCAAAAGCAAAAATCACAGAAATTCTGGACGACATGCCTTTCACAGGCTGGAGCGAAAACACAATCTTTGACACCATAGACCAATTCATCCTAGACCACGGACGCACCCCGACCATGACGGACTTCAAGAAAAAAGGGCTGCCGCCCCACACAGTAATAAAACTGCGCTTTGGCATAACCCTACGCGAATTTCTGGACAAACACTATCCCAGCCAAAAAACAAAACAAAAAAGCAAAGCCCCATACATAACAAAACCCAAACAACCCCCAAAGCCACTAAAAATCCAAAGCACCCTCACAATTACAGACGCAAACCGCACAATTACGATTTCCAAAGATGAGTAGCTAACCAGGCGACCACCAAAATATTGTCTTGAAGCATCCACAAAGGTGTTAACATCCCAAAATCCAAAAAGTGCTGTGGATGATTATTTGTTTGGAGTCTGATATTCAGGTATAAAGCGTTTTAACAAGTCGCGAACGTCAATTTTGTTAATTGAGTATTCGTCAATGATATGGACAAGCTCCTCAAAGCATTCGGGTTGCGGGGGTTTAACAAAAAATATCTTGTCGTTTGGCGTTTGCACAAGCCCTTCGGTGGCTAGTAGCAGCTCCTCATACAGCTTTTCGCCTGGGCGCAGGCCTGTTATTTCAATATCAATGTCAACCCCAGGCGTCAGCCCCGCCATGCGGATTAAATTCTCCGCCAAATCCATAATTTTTACAGGTTCGCCCATGTTGAGAATGAAGATTTCGCCGCCTTGGGTCATGGCTCCTGCTTCAAGGACAAGCTGGGCGGCTTCAGGCATGGTCATAAAATACCTGATAATGTCAGGATGAGTTATGGTCACAGGTCCTCCGTTTGCAATTTGCCCCTTAAAAGTGGGGATTACCGAGCCGTTAGAGTCAAGCACGTTGCCAAAGCGCACACAGACATACCCTGTGTTATACGCCCACCCGTTCATGCCCATCACCAAAATTTCAGAAATCCGCTTGGTGGCACCCATAATTGATGTGGGGTTTACAGCCTTGTCCGTCGAAATCATCACAAAGCGCGTGACTCCGTGGCGGCCTGCGGCGTGGGCTGTGTTAAAAGTACCGATTACATTGTTTTCAAAGGCGATGCGGGGGCATTCCTCCATCAGCGGCACATGTTTGTACGCCGCCGCATGGAAAACTATGTCAGGCTTGGTTTCGGCAAAAACCTCGTCAAGCCTGTTTTTATCCTGAACCGAGCCTATGCGCACAGCAATTTTTTCATGCACATCCCTGCTGCCTCCTGCAAACAACTCGTTACGTAAATTATGCACTCCATTTTCATAAATATCATAAAGCACGATTTTTCCTACATTAAAGCCCATAAGCTGACGGCAAATTTCCCCGCCAATGGAGCCGCCACCGCCAGTTATCATCACGGTTTTACCTGCAACCCACTTGTCAACCAGCTCAAAATCAAGCTTCCCCTCGGAACGTCCGAGCAGGTCTCTGATATTAATGTCCCTAAGCGCGTCGGAGGTCTTGTCCGTGGACAAAACGGACATCATCCGCACTTTGCAACGCTTGATGGGCGTCAATTTCACAATGCGCCTAAGCTCCTCGTTGCTCATAGATGGCACAGCCACCACAATTTCATCGATATTAAGCCGCCTTACCAGCTCAGGAATCTTGCTGTCATCCCCCAAAATCCTCACACCATGTAAGGAATACCCATGCTTGCGATAATTAGCATCAACAATCCCCAAAATCTCCCTAGGTCGCGCGCCTTGCTGGTTTTTGTGAAGCAAAAAACCAGAAGCACTCTCCCCAGCCCCCACGAGCAGGGTTCGGATGGGCTCGCGCAAATCATCTGCGGCCCCATTAGTAGAAACCCTTGCAAAATATTCCTTAATCGTTTGAAATAACTTTTTATAAACCCTAACCAAAAAAGACGCGCTCAAAAATAAATAGCCTGCCAAAATAAAAATGCCTGGGTTTGGTAAATGGCCGATTTGCAGATAAAGCACAAAATACACAGCGGCAGTGGTCAAAAACGCGGCAACGGCCAAACGCACCACATACCCAAAGCCATGATGCTGCCAAAGACTTTTGTACACACCGCAAACAGCGTGAAACAGCACACAAAAAAGAACTATAATCCAAATACTGCTTTTGATAACAGAAGCATAGGCACTCTCGCTAAACGAAAAATACGAAAATACCCAAACAGCAATTTTCCAGCTCAGCAAACAAAACAGACAGTCCAAAACCGCCCGTAAAGTCCCTCGCGCAAGCACAGACAATTTCATAAGTTCACCCTAGCTTTAGTTACTTTAATCATTTGTTCAATATTATTTTACCACGTCCGACATAAAATTACAATACCTTTATTTTTCAACATCCCCCAAACCACTCTTCGCATCCTTAAAAAAACTAACCACAATCAATATAACTATCATCCCTATAGGAAAAGCAGCCACAATAGCCACAGTCTGCAAATTATACAATGCTGATTCGGAGAAGATTAGCCCAATAGGAAAAATTATAACCACAACTGCCCAAAACACGCGGATTGCGCGGCTGGGCTCTTTGTTTTGTTCAAGCTTTTTGTAGGAATAGCCTGAGATTACGTAGGTTAAAACAT
>Ga0209755_10002783_pt1 | contig 23150 bp, 21 predicted proteins | sample TergutCo191P1_FD_187301 | JGI IMG/M metagenome (GOLD analysis project Ga0209755, IMG submission 187301) | Cornitermes sp. P1 segment gut microbial communities from Petit-Saut dam, French Guiana - Co191P1 (SPAdes) (version 2) | ecosystem: Host-associated > Arthropoda: Insects > Digestive system... | reverse complement strand
AGCGACTCATCGGCTCATATCGGGTACTCGCAAACTCGCTTCGCTCAAACAAGCGAGTACCTTTTCGATATTTCGCCGTGATTCGCTAATTTGCTCCGCCTAAAAAAGCTGATTTAAATATAGTGTGTCCTGTAACAACAAAATAGGCAAGCAAGCAAACAGATATAATTTGCTGTTGAATATTACTTAATATTGTGATACAATTTTTGCGAAGGGGTTGATACTATGCCAAATATAATGCCGGTATCGGATTTGAGAAATTATAACAACGTACTACGTTCTATTGATGTCGGGCAACCTGTGTTTCTCACAAAAAACGGTAGAGGACGTTACGCTATTCTCGATATGCGCGAATACGAAACAACACAAGCCACTATAAGTTTGCTCAGCGAGCTGGAAAAAGGAGAAAAAAGCGGACGCGAAAAAGGGTGGTTATCTGCTGATGAAATAGAAGCCAGTTTTGGGATTGACGATGAATAAAATACACTATTCCCACGAATCGTCAAGTGACCTCGATGATATAAAACGGCACATCACAGAGGAATTAAACAGTCCGATAGCAGCTAAAAACACGATTGCAAAAATCTTGCGTAAAATTCGGTTGCTTGAAAAACACGCGGAACTTGGTGCGCCTCTATCTCCAAAAGTGAATTTTGAAACAAACTACCGCTTCCTTGTTAGCGGTAGCTATTTGATTTTTTACCGAACTGATGAAGCAGATATATTCGTTATTCGTATTATATACGGAGGGAGAGATTATATCTCCATTCTTTTCGGAGATTTAGAGTCAGACTATCAACAGTAACAAAGTGTAAAACAATTTTATCGCTCACGTAAAAGCATTTTGGTGGTATAATGGAAGCAAAGCTCGTATACTCAGCTCATCAACAAAAGGAGCGGTGCAAAATTATGACTATCAGTGAAAAGCTAAAACAGGCACGGACGGATAGCGGACTGTCGCAGGAGGAAGTCGCCGACAAGCTCGGCGTAAGCCGCCAGACAATGTCCAATTGGGAAAACGGCAGAAGCTTTCCCGACATCGTGAGTGTTATGGCGCTGTTTATCCCTAAATAAAATCAACTTCGGACATCCATGCGCAAAATGGTTTGTGGCTGATAGTAGGTAAATCATCAGGTAGCACATCATGAGAAAAGCCAAGCAAATACTTACAGACATCACGGCGAGCTGACTCACAAAAATCAGATTTATCCACACCTAAAGCGTCCAGAAGCCCGTCAGGATTGATTATAGAAGCCTGAGTCAGCGGATTTAACTCAAGATAATTTGCATTATCATAAAGCCACCTCCCCATGACAGTCGTGGCGGACTTGGGATAAAATACCTGCAGGCTTTCATGCTCCCCTAAAAGTTTAAGGAGCATAGCTGCAGCAACTGACGTATCGCCATAAATTTCACAAATTTCTTCAGGCTTACTGTAAACAAGGTAAGCCTTTTTACCTTCGGCTTCACCAATTTCCCATGTGAAGTTAGGACGCATGAGGAGTCGACTCCAATTTTCTCTGACAATACCTGAAGGCAAAGAGCCATAAGCAAGCTCAAGTTCGGGTAAATCAGACATTTCAGCCACTCGGACAGTCAAGGTGCCTTTTGTAGCAAATTCCGAAAGCTCCCATTTCCTGATACGGTACTTAACATTGTTTCCGCAAAAATCATAATTATAACGCTTATACAAACTCCTGACACCGCCCAAAAACCCGAGAACATTCCCGGCTTTCAGCATATCCTCCTCAGCGGCGTGCATAAGTCGTGCCATAACACCATGCCCGCGGTGCGCTTTTGCGCAAAAGACCTGTCCGATGCCATAGACAGGCAAAACCATTTGATTGCCGCTATCATCGCAAACCGCCCAGTGCATGGGGTAAGCACCCAAACCGCCGACTATTCGCCCGTCTGATATGCAGACAAAATGCTGAGAAATCAAATCGTTATCCGCATCAGCAGGATACGGCGTACAATGGGACACGTTTTGCTCAAACCACCCTTGTTTCTCTCCGAAGGCATCATTGATTTCCCTCAAAAACTCAGGATATTCCTGAGCTAAGCAACGCCGAATTTCCATAATGAATCCCCCTTTTTGCACAATTTCACCGGCAACAGTAGTATACCACAAGTTTTAATTAAGTATTGCAAACTCATCTCCATTTATTTTCACTTCGCCATTGGCGTGGAGACTGCCCGACAATTGCCTTAAAAGTGCGTGAGAAACTAAACAAATTTGGATAACCCACCATAACACTGATTTCGCTTATAGATTTTGAAGGCTCTTTCATGAGTTCACAGGCTTTTCTGATTCTGTAGCGTATTAAAAAATCTCGTAAATTTGTACCCATCAGGCTTTTGAAAATCTTGCCGACGTGACTTCTGTCCAAATTGCATATGGCAGCAATATCTTCAACCCCTATTTCCTCATGATAATGATTTTCAATGAAAAGTAAAATTTCCTGCACATAGAAGTTTTGTAAGCTGCTTTGAGCAGTTTTTTTACGATATTTGCTTGAAGCCACAAAAGCGTCAAGAAATAAATAACAATATCCGATAAGCTCAAAAGGTGATGCATCGCCATTATCTGCTAAATGTCTCATTGCATCTGCCATTTTATTTTGCATGTCTCGATTCTCTGAACTGTAAATGGGCTGGTCAAAAGTAAGCCCGGACTCAGCAACCAAATCCCTAGCTTTAAAACCGTCAAACTCAACCCAATAGTAACTCCAAGGGTTATCTCCATCGGCAGCATAAGAAACTACCTGCTTTGGCCAAATCATAAACCCTTGCCCGGACTCTGCGCTGTGCCGAATTATTCGCCCCTCCGCATTTTCCGAGTAGAGATGACCCTTCCCCGATTTAACGTAATGAAACAGGTAATGATTGTGAACATATGGTCCTCTGGAATAAAAAGGGTCGCAAACGTGCTTACCAAACTGGAACATAGTTAGGTCTGAAAAATTAATATGAGGGAAAATGTGCATAATTTGGTCAGGCATAATGCCACCTCCTTTGGTAACGTTGCACTACAAATGATTATAACATTTTGCGTGGTGAGTTGACAAGAAAAATAAATTAAATCAAGTTTTTGACGAATTAATCACTTGTAAATATATTCCTAAAAAGGTAAATATAATGTACACTTTTGACATTGTTGATGTTAAACATCGAAAGTAATGAAAAATGAAAAATAGAATTTAGGAGGAAGTTAAAATGCGAAAAATAATTACGTTAATTGCTTTGGGCTTGGTGCTGCTGTTTGTTTTAGCAGCTTGTGCCCCCGCAGGAAATGGGGGAGAAACAGCCACGCCTGCACCCGGTGGCGACCCGGCACCAACACCGGCACCCGGTGCCGACCCTGCTCCCGCACCCGCACCCGAACCCGCTCCCGGAGAAGAACGTGTGCTAACCATAGGCGTTTTTGAAGGCGGCTTTGGAAGAGCGTTCTGGGATGACCTTGTAGTAAGATTTGAAGCAGCGAACCCGGGAGTAAGAGTGGATATGACAATAAGCCCTGATATTGAAGTTCTCATGGCACCGCGTATCGCTGTCGGTGAAATACCGGACTTTCTGAGTGTTAATATGGATGAAGGTGTCTTCGTAGCAATGCGAGCCGCCTCTGAATTTATTGACCTGACAGATTTTTTCAACAATACGGAAGCACTTGATCGCCCCGGCACTATGCTTCGCGATATCATCATTCCGGGAATGCTGGACAGTCACAGATTTTCACCTGATGGATATGTAATGTATGCACCATTTAACGCAGGCCCGATGGGCATGGTGTACAATCAAACGCTCTTTGACTATCATGGCTGGACTGTTCCCGAAACTTGGGATGAGCTTTTTGCTATGGACGCTTTACTTGACGATCCCGCCACCTTTGTAAACATCGGAGGCAATTATGAGAGACGTTCTATATTTACTTACCAAGGAATCCACCCGGGCTATCTGGAATCAATTCTGTATCCCTCTATCGCAAGTGCCGTAGGGCTTGAGGGTCTGGATAGAATTTCCACATACCAGGAAGGTGCATGGGATAACCCACAGGTACGCGCAGTTATCGAAAATCTGGCTCGCCTTGGTGTTCAGGGCTACCTGATGGAAGGCACGGTTGCGATGGATCACACTACTTCTCAAGCTCACATGATGATGGGCCGTGCGCTGTTCATTCCCAATGGTCTTTGGATGGTTGGTGAAATGGAAGAGGCCCCTCGTGAAGAAGGTTTCCTGTTTGCTATGGCACCACCACCGGCGTTAACAGCAGGGGCTACCCGCTTTGTAATGTCATCTTCTGAGCAAATTGCATTACCCGTTGGCGGGCAAGAATCCGAGCTTGCAAAAGAATTCTTGAGATTCATGTATACCCGTGAGTCAGTGGCCCAGTTTGCAAGGCTTGCAGGCGGAAACATTGCCATAATTGACGCACCCGACATTATTGCTCCGTACATTGACCCGAACGTGGCAAATATGCTCAGAGCATACGACCTCGGCTCTTTCATGCTCTTTGGATGGGGCGCAGTACCGGAAGGTTTGCCGGTTATCCCGGTCGACGAAGTGTTTGCACACAATATGTCGCCACTTATGCTCGGAGCAATGACTCCGGACCAATACATAGCCAGGCAAGAAGAAGTAGCTGCAATTATCCGTGATGCCCGATAATTTTCAGTTTGGCTATGGTGTGACATAATTTATTGTGATATAGTATAGTCGAGTGAGGGGGTGTCGTATAGTCCTGTTTATGGATAACGGCATCCCCTTGCCGCACATTACACCATGCATCTGATTTTGTCGCAATTCGGAAAGGAGCAAGCGATGCTTATGAAAGCAAGAAAGCTAAAAACACTACCGTATGGTTTTATTTGTATATGCGTATTGCCTGCTGTAATAGGGGTATCTATATTTACCTTGTACCCTCTTGCACAGTCGTTAATTATGTCATTTTTCAATACAACAAATCTGGCACTCGGTCTAGGTGATTTTATAGGCCTTGATAATTATGTCCGCATGTTCACTGCGGATAATCATTTCAGAACCGCACTATTTAACACCCTGCGATTGATGGCAGTGGTTCCTGTGGTGACAGTCTTTTTATCGTTGGTTTTTGCGTTTGCCCTAACACAATCAAAATTAAAGGAAAAGGGATTTTACAGAGTTGTGTTCTTTTTCCCCAGCATACTCTCACTAGTAGTTATAGCGGCTGTATGGTCGGCATTGCTGGGGCCTACAAGCAGAGACCCTTTTAACCGTCTTATAGGTTTTTTTGGAGCAGACTCTGTAATGTGGCTCGGCGATGGACGATTTGCATTATGGGCAATTGCTATAGTAATGATATGGCAGGCTGTCGGATATTATATGGTGCTGCTTATGTCGTCAGTTGATTCTATCAACAAAGAAATATATGAAGCGGCGGAGCTTGACGGAGCGACAGGGGCCACAAAGCTGTTTCGCATCACAATGCCATTAATCAAAGATCAGATAGGAATTTGCTATGTGCTGGCAATATCAGGCACAATGGCAATAAGCTTCACTTTGGCTTTTATTATGACGAGCTTTGGTCCCGGCACATCTACCTTAGTTTTGCTCGGGCATATTTTTAATACAGGTTTCAGGGCGGCTGCATTTGGCTATGCTATGTCTATAGTCGTTTTCTCAATAGTCTTAGCCTTGACGCTTTCAGTCATCTCAAGAAAACTGTCATATAAGCCCGGTGAATAGAAAAGAGGTGAGGTTTTACTATGAATAATGATTCTTTGAAATTGTTTTTCGGGCGATGGGCGCTACGAATTCTATTGCTGATATACACTATGATTACATTGTATCCATTGATTTGGAATATAATGAATTCATTTAGAACCAACTTTGAAATTCTTATGGACAGGTCCGCTTTGCCAACGCATTTTGCATGGGAAAACTACCAAAGGGCATGGGAAGCAGCCAATATGGGCGCATATTTAGGCAATTCAGTATTTGTTGTGCTATTAAGCCTTTCAATACTGCTGCTACTTGTAATCCCTTGTGCTCACGCACTTTCCAGATTTAAGTTTTTTGGACATAGAGCCATAGAGGTAGTTTTCATTGTTTGTCTGTTCATAACATCTATATACATACTTATCCCGCTTTATGTTTTACTTCACAATCTGAATATGCTGGACAATCTGTGGGCGCTAAGCCTGGTATATGCCATTTCGGGCGTTCCATTTTCAACTTTCCTGTTGGCAGGATACATGCGCACCATATCAAACACCTATGTAGAAGCAGCACGTATAGATGGAGCAAACAACCTCATGATTATGCTTCGGATAATTGTGCCTCTCGCTAAACCGGGAATAATAACAATCTGCATGCTCAATGCTATGGGTTTTTGGAACGAGCTGTTTCTCGCAATGGTCATTTTAAGAAATCCCGCGCTCCACACATTACCTGTCGGAGTGGCGAATCTTTTTGAAGTGCAGCAAAGAATGACTGACTGGGGTGCCTTATATGCAGCACTGGTTGTTGTACTTTTACCAACAGTCATAATATACATTATTGGGCAAAAATACCTTATTGGTTCATTTAACATGGGAGGTGTAAAGGAATAGTGAAAGGCAAAATAACTATACCCACAGACACAGATGTCATAAGTGAAACCTTGGCTATAATGGAAAAATGGGGAGGCGACGCTCTTAGAGACTGCGATGGCACGGAGTTCCCGGCTGAGCTTAGAGAGCGCGGTGCTAAAATATATGCAACATACTACACTACCCGCAAGGATAATATCTGGGCAGAAGCCAACCCTGACGAGGTGCAACAGTGTTATATAATGACAGGATTTTACACTGCGGAAAAAAAATCACGACTGAGTATACCTCTTCTGAGTGGAATTAATGACCAACTCATGAAGGTCAACGATTTTGATGACATTACCAGATGGTGGGAGGTCGTTGACAGAACCACCGGAGAGGTTGTTTGTCCGAAGGGTTGGAGTTACGCAGATAATGTCGTCACGATTTTAGACGCTGAGCCATTTCATGAATACACCGTTAGCTTTTTGGCATACTTAATATGGGATCCGGTCAATATGTATAACGCTGTCATAAATGATTGGCAGTGTCACGAGCCTGAAAAAACATTTGACATACGCCAGCCGAAAACTAAGGAATATTCCATGAAGCGGTTACGCAAATTTTTAACAGACCATCCTTATGTGGATGTGGTCAGGTTTACGACCTTTTTTCACCAATTTACGTTAGTTTTCGATGAAATGAAACGACAGAAGTATGTAGATTGGTATGGCTATACAGCTTCGGTAAGTCCGTATATTTTAGAGCAGTTTGAAAAAGAAATGGGTTACACGTTTCGTCCGGAGTATATCATTGACCAAGGTTATTATAACAACCAGTATCGCATACCGTCCAAGGAATACCAAGACTTCATGGCGTTTCAGCGGCGGGAAGTCGCTGCTTTAGCAAAAGAAATGGTTGATATTTGCCATGAATTCGGAAAAGAAGCCATGATGTTTTTGGGCGACCATTTTATAGGAACAGAGCCTTATATGGAAGAATTTGCAACCATAGGCCTTGATGCGGTGGTCGGTAGTATCGGCAATGGAGCCACAACACGGCTTATTACCGATATTAAGGGCGTAAAGTATACAGAGGGACGGTTTTTACCATATTTCTTTCCGGACACTTTCTACGATGGGGGAGATCCTGCCAAAGAAGCAAGGGAGAACTGGCTCACAGCGCGCAGGGCAATCATGAGAAACCCCATTGACCGAATGGGATATGGAGGATACCTGAAACTCGCATTGGATTTTCCGGAGTTTGTTAACTATGTAGCAGAGGTTTGTGATGAGTTTAGAGAGATTTATGAAAATGTAAAGGGAGCAGGACAAAATGGTTTTGCACAGCCCTATTCGTTTGCCAAAGTAGCAGTTTTGAACGCGTGGGGTAAGATGCGCTCTTGGGGACTGCATATGGTTCACCATGCGCTGTATCAAAAGCAAAACTATAGTTATGCAGGCGTTATTGAAGCATTATCAGGTGCTCCCGTAGACGTAAGCTTCATTAGTTTTGATGATATTTTACAAAATCCGGAGATACTCACAAAGCTCGATGTCATTGTTAATGTAGGAGATGCTGACACTGCGCATTCAGGTGGAGATTACTGGAAGGATGAGCGGATTATTACAGCGATACGTGGCTTTATAGCAAGTGGTGGCGGATTTATAGGAGTCGGAGAGCCTTCGGGTCACAGATGGCAAGGGCGCACACTACAACTCGCCTCTGCACTGGGTGTTGAAAAAGAAAATGGATTCACGCTGGGTTATGATAAATATAACTGGGGTGAGGTTCCGCATTTTATTGTAGACGGTATTGTGCCTGCGGATATTGACTTCGGAGAGGGCGCAAAAGGCATCTTTGCATTTGAAGGTACTCAGGTATTGGCTGAAAGAGACAAGGAAGTTCAGCTTGCTGTAAACGAATATTTCGGAGGGAGATGCGTCTACTTTGGAGGGTTGCCCTACAGTCCCCAAAATGCGAGGTTGTTAATTAAAGCAATTTTGTGGAGCATACGGAAAGAGGATAGCTTAAATATGTGGAGCACTTCAAATATTAACGTTGATGTGCATTACTATCCTCACAGCAATAAATATTGTGTTTGTAATAATTCCTACAAAAAACAAGTAGCTACTATATATACAGGAGACAAGTCTTTTGAGACAGAACTAAGAGGCGGAGAACTGCGATGGTTCGAGGTGTAGTCTCCGCCCCCGTGTATTAAACTTTTTTACATAGCGAAACGTATTCTAAATATGTTTCACTAAGCTACACTTCTGTCTTCCAAAGCCCATGAAGATTGCAGTATGCATAGACAGCGGTTGGCTTGTCGTCAACAACACAAAAAGTACTCGTTGGCTCTTCGCCGACTTTTAGGTTTTTACGCTGACCGCCTTGCTCTGTTTCTACAAACACAAAAGAAATGTGATGTCCGTCATCCATCGGGTGCGGCACGCTGCCGATTTGAACATTGATACAGCAATCCGACTCTGCATCTACAGTCACCGCGGGCAGATGCTTTTCTGTGCTTGCTTCAACCGTGTTTGGCACAAGCTCGTCCATATCCTGACCGCAACACACGAGCGGCGGCCCCATGTCCTCAATAAGCCCCACCAAATTTCCGCAGAGCTCGCACTTGAAGAATTTGTTATTACCTTTCATACCGGAATACCTCCCCTTTCGATTTGTTACTGTTATTTATTTCTTACACAGGGAATCAATCAACATGCCCTAACCCAAATTTTACCACTACGCAGAAATTAAAACAATCTTTTTTTAACTTATCGGCGAGGAATACGAATCAAAACCCTGAGAACCATTCTGTAAAGTTGCCTGCGGGAAAGCGGCAACTCGCCGACAACCCATTCCTCAATCACACCCACAACCCCTGACACGGCAAACATAGCCTCAACAACATCAAACACGTATGAGTAAAGTTCAGGCGGCTGAGCCAGGACTTTCTTATTAAACGCCTTTTTGATAGTCGCAAACACCTGCCCCTTATTCTCCTGCCGGGTAAGAATCATAAAAATATCACGATGTTCGTCAACATATCGGGTCATGCCATCTACAAACTTTATCAAATTCTTAGGGTCTGAGCTGGGATACGCCTCATCAAACAACCTGACCAAATCGTCGCAAAGCTCGCTTTCTATAGAATCGTACAAATCAAAAACATCTTTGTAATGCAAATAAAAAGTACCTCTGCCGAGATCTGACAATCTCGTAATTTCCGCAACCGTTATTTGTCCGACACCCTTGCTCTTTAAAAGTGTCAGAAAAGTTTCTCTGATAATCCGTCTCGTTCTTGCAGCCCTTCTATCCAAAATTCTTTCCTCCTGAACAAGTTTCTGTGTTCTGTTCAATAATGCACAAACATGGGCAAATCGCTTATTGTGATTTAACTCCGGCTAGACTATTATAATAATGCACAAATGTTCAATAATCAACTATTGTTTATGATAAGGGAGAAAAATAATGAACATACTATTGGTCTATCCGGAAAGCCCCGTCACATTTTGGAGCTTCAAACACGCACTAAACTTTATAGGAAAAAAAGCAAACGTACCTCCGCTCGGAATTTTAACCGTTGCTGCAATGCTGCCCGAAGCATGGAACATGAAGCTGGTTGACATGAACGTGCGCAGGCTGAAAAATAAAGATATTTCATGGGCTGACTATGTGTTTATCAGTGCTATGAACATACAAAAAAAATCAACAAGGGAAGTAGTTGACCGCTGTAAAAAACTCGGTGTGAAAACTGTCGGCGGAGGGCCGCTTTTTGCGGGAGACTTTGAGGAATTCAGCGACATAGACCATCTCCTGCTGCACGAAGGGGAAGTCTGCATACCAAAGTTCCTTGAAGATTTGGAAGCAGGCACACCAAAACATATATACGACTGGGAGCGATACCCCTCTCTCACGGAAACACCCATTCCGCGATGGGATCTTGCCGAGCCAAAAAAATACGCAATGCTCAGTATCCAATACTCCAGAGGATGCCCGTTCAATTGCGAGTTTTGTAATGTAGTCACCCTATTTGGACACTCACCTCGAACAAAAACCTGTGACCAGGTTATCGGGGAGCTTGACACTATCTATAATCTTGGCTGGCGCGGCGGCATTTTCTTCGTTGACGACAACTTTATAGGCAATAAAAACAAACTGAAAAACGAAGTGTTACCACAGATAATAGAGTGGATGAAAGAGAGAAATCATCCGTTTACATTCTTCACGGAAGTGTCAATAAACATCGCTGATGATGAGGAACTTTTAAAGCTCATGGGAGCTGCGGGATTTGATAATATTTTCGTCGGAATAGAAACAGTTGACGAGGACAGCCTTGCCGAGTGTAACAAAATGCAAAACAAAAACCGTGACCTGATAGGCAATGTCACGCGTATACAAAACCATGGAATGCAGGTCAGCGGCGGGTTTATACTCGGTTTTGACAACGATAAGGCTTCATCTTTTACGAGCATGGTAAACTTCATTCAAAACAGCGGAATAGTTACGGCAATGGTTGGCGTTCTGACTGCGCTCAAAGGAACGAAACTGTTTGACCGAATGGAAAAAGAAGGGCGTTTACTCGGAGGAACCTCAGAGTCTAATATGGACATCAATTTTGAAACCAAAATGCCCATAAAAGACCTGATGGACGGCTACAAGCGCGTAGTACAGTCAATTTATTCTCCGAAAAACTACTACAAGCGCGTCAAGCTTTTCCTCAAAACATACAAACCAAACGAACACGGCATACAGAAGCTTACGGCAAGCTACATAGGTGCATTTTTCAAAGCATGCTTTACACTGGGTATTGCGTCAAAAGGCCGCTGGCAGTATTGGAAGCTTTTAGGCTGGTCGTTGCTGAAAAAACCCAAAGCCTTTGTCATGGCGGTGAAACTGTCCGTCTACGGCTACCATTTCAGAAAATGCATGGCAGAGACAGCGATAAACGTCAGAAATTGACTGCTCCGATGGTCGGAGAGGTGGTTTTTCCTGCAATAAAATAAACATCCGATAACTCGGATGCTTATCTCTCGTAGGGTACTCCTTTGACTGCACATCCGAACTGCCCGGTCCCCCTACACCAATAGGCTAACATATCTATTTGTTAAATGCAACAACTTTTTGTGACTTATCAATTAAAATTACTTTTTTAATTGCAGAACGCTTTTTCATTTCTGTTAACACTGTTTTTTCGATATCTTCATACTTCAGTTTTGTCAATCGTGTATCAATAATGATGTTTTTTGCTTATTTTTTCTTTTAGACATGAAGCACATTATAGCAGAAGTGAGAAAAATAGTATAGCATTTTCTCAACGCTTTCGGGTTGCCACGCTTTTGGGTTGATTGCCTTTGAAAATGCTATACCGGGTGTTGTTGCTTGAAAAATATATCAATCTGAGCTGCGTAGTGCCTGAGCAATATTTTGACTACGCAGCTTTCGTGCGGAAACCATAGTTACAATCCATGTGATAACTAACACGCCAACCACGCATTGCGCCACAATCACCCACGGGACTGCAAACGGGAACTCTACCGCATCCGCCATTGCACCATGTATAAGCCACGATGCCAAAATCCCGATAGGCAAACCGATAATAATTGCTTTAATAGAGCAAAACACGCTTTCTAAGTTGAGTGTTCTGCGTAGCCCCCGCCTGTCCATCCCGACACTTTTCAGCATGGCAAATTCACGAGAGCGGGCGTGTATGTTGGTCGAAACAGTGCTTATTACGTTTGTCAGCCCGATAAGCGTCAGCATTGTGATAAAGCCATATACAAATATCATCACTATGCGCCCTATATTTTCTATGGCGTCCATTTCCGCCTCCGCATTAACCACGACTACACTGCTAAGTTCTTCACTAAAAGTAAACATATCCCCGATAACCGTGCGGGCGTACTCGGTGAACCCTTCGGGGTCTGCGCTGTTTACATACCACGCATATATCAATGTATCAAGCTGCGGAACAATGATTCCAAGTCCACTCCCGGCGATTTCGGGGGGTATTTCACCAATATTGAGCACACCATGCAGCGGCAAGTAAATCTCACTATCATCAAACCTGTTTGTAATGCGGACAGTCTGTGCATCAAACTCAAAAGGTGTAAGTATCGTCCGCCCTCCTTCTTGATGGTAGGTAAACTGATTTATCAGGATATTCGAGCCGAGAGGAACGCCCGCAAGACGGCACAGCATGGCATAATTTTCAGCATCAAGAGCGAGAAACGGTACAGACCAGTAAAGTGTCGATTCATCCGGATCGAGAAAAATTTCCGCCATGGTTGATGTCAGCATGTCTCGCGGAAACTGCGCCCTGAATGTATGTATATCACGCCCCAAACCAAAAACTTGCGTATCAGGAAACTCGCGCATTCTTTCTGTTATTTCGTTTGCCAGATTGCTGTCAAGCGTTTCATATCTGCGCTCTATTATCTCCCCATCGTCTGTAGAAGTTACATGATGGGCAGTGTGAAACTGAGCAAACGCATTTATGTCTAAGCCGGGGAATAAAGCGTCCGTTGCAGTACCCATAATAACACCAAAAGAGCCAACAGCGATAAACAGCACAACGCTGACAGTCAATGAAATAACAGTTGCACGAAAACTTCTGCGGCTGCGTTTCAGCGATTTTACGGCAAGCGTACCCTCAAACCCAAATATCGCTCCGGTCAATCTCCCTCCGCGAAAGTCCTTTTTCTCGACTTTTACTTCGCCCGCACCGCGAATCGCATCAATGGCAGCTACTTTTGCGGCTTTTCGAGCAGGAAGCCACGCCGAGACCATTACTGTAAGAAATGATATGACGATTGAGAGGAGTATCGCCTGCCATGCAAACACGAAGTTCATAGATAAAGGGTCATTGATGTTTATGGCGTTCAGAGCGACAAGAAAATAGTTTACAATATGCACTCCTGTAAGATTGACCAGCAGCCCCAAAGATAACCCTATGGGTATGCCGATTATACAGAGATAAACCCCCTCACGCATAATAATACCTGCGATTTGCTTTTTCGTCGCACCTACGCTTTTTAGTATGCCAAACTCAGCTGCACGTTTCCCCGCACTGACACGAAATGCATTTGACACTACAATTATTGACGCAGCTGCTATAATAGATACAAAAACCGTACTCATTCCTACAATGATAGTGTTATAGATTTCGGTGTAAAAATAATTATCACCGATAAACTCCCTGAGCAAAACGTCGCCGCTTGCCGCAAACCCAAGAACCGCAGTTATCATCGCCGCAGAAAGCACAATTCCAATCAAAGTCCAAACTGTGCGGCGGCGGTTTATTTTCAGATCGGTTTTAGCCAATTTAGCAGTAAGGTTCATCAGCGCACCACCTCATCTCCGACAATACTGCCATCGCTGATGGTTATTATCCTATCGGCTTGCAGTGCGATTTTTTCATCGTGCGTAATCATTATCAGAGTCTGATTATATTTTTTATTTGCCATAACCAAAAGCTCAATAATACTTTTGCCCGATTTACTGTCGAGATTGCCTGTAGGCTCGTCCGCAAGTATCACGGCAGGACTGTTGATGAGTGCCCTTGCGATGGAAACCCTTTGCTGTTGACCGCCTGAAAGTTCGCTCGGTAAATGCTTCGCTCTGTCGGTAAGCCCCGTCATGCGCAGAAGCTCAGTCACCGTGGCACCGCTAGGACGTCTGCCGTCAAGAAGATAGGGAAGCATGATGTTTTCTTCAGCGGTAAGTGTTGGTATCAGATTGTAAAACTGATATACAATCCCCATATTGCGACGGCGGAAAATCGCCAGATTGGATTCATTCATCGAAAAAATGTTTTGCCCGTCAATGGTTACTCTGCCTGATGTCGGGCGGTCAACACCTCCCAAAATATGCATAAGAGTAGATTTTCCGCTTCCCGAAGCTCCGATTACCGCGACAAATTCCCCCTTTTCCATCGAAAAAGATACTCCGTCGAGTGCGTGTACCCTTGCATCGCCTTTTCCGTAGGTCTTTGTAAGATTTTCGACCTGTAGTATGTTCATGTGTTTATATCCTTTCGCATTTTGTGTTTTGCGCCGTGTTTCTCAAAGTATAGCGGGCGAAAGTGACTTTACGGTGACTGTGCGGAAAAATAAAGTGACAGTTTTGTCACTTTACAGACTGCTAGAATAAAATTTCATTGTAAGAGTTGCGCCGCCGGATTGTCCTCCCGGGTCAATCTCCAAATCTCCGTTTTGTCTCTGCATTATAGCGAGAGCTAGAGGTAGCCCGATTCCGACTCCGTGTTTTGAATCGCCGAAACGTAAAAAGGCTGCTTTGGTATCCGCAGGGGTTAATCCGCTCCCCTTGTCTGTTATGCGTATACTGTTTGCTATGGGATTACTTTCTGTCGTTATTTCAATTGTGCTTCCGTCAGGTGAATGTTCTGATGCGTTTTTAATAATGTTTGTAAGTGCTTCTGCTGTCCAGTTTTTATCGCAAACGAGCGTGGTTTCGCCTGTCAGTTCCACCTTTTGGTTTTTTATTTCAAGCAGCACTTTCAGCGGTCTGAGAGCCGCTTCAAGAAGCGAGCTTACAGAAGCTTTAGTAAGATTGAACACCACACTCCCCGAATCGAGTTTTGCCATTTTAAGCAGAGAGCTTACAAGCCACTCGGTCTGTGTCAAACCCTGCTTTATATTCAATATAAATTCTGCGGATTTATCAGGCGGTGCTCCGTCTAAGAGGTCAACCATTACCATCATTGCGGTGAGTGGGGTTTTTAGTTGATGTGATATGTCGGCAAGTGTGTCTGAAAGGGCGTTTTTTTCTTTTTGCAGATTATCTGCCTGCTCACTCAGCCGCCCTGCGAGAGTGTGAATGTCATTTTTGAGTATAGAAAGCCGCCCTTCTAAATTATCGCGCAGGTCGACAGCCTGCCCATCGATGATGCGCCTTATATCCTCCGAAAGCTGCTCAATTTCTGCTTTTTTAACTATCATTTACCCTATACCCAACTCCCCGTACTGTTTCAATATTTACTGCTTCGCCAAGCTTTTCGCGTAGGCGTTTTATATATACTGTGAGCGTATTATCCTCAACGAAAATCCCCGCACTATCCCATAACAGGTTGAGGATTTGACCACGGCTCAGTATTTTACCTTTGTGATTAGCGAAGGTCAAGAGCAGGCGGTATTCAAGTGCCGTTAACTCAAGTGCTGAGTCCCCTGCATATACTTTACCGTCACTTATATTGATGGATACCCCTCCTATAGATAAACGGCTGTCATGCCCCGTGCGGCGACGGAGCACCGCTTTTACCCTCGCCATCAGTTCGCTAAGACGAAAGGGCTTAGTTACATAGTCGTCCGCTCCGCCTTCAAATGCTCTCACAATATTTCCCTCATCATCAACTGCGGTCAAAAATATCATTGATGTTCCTGTTTGTTTTAATGAACCGACAAGGTCAAAGCCCGTGCCGTCAGGCAATCCTATGTCGAGTATGGCAAGGTCATACTTTTGCTCAGATACGGCATTTTGCGCAGTCGCCACATCTTTTGCGTGTTTGACAAAAAAGCCCTCATTTTCGAGCGCGTATACCAGCCCCGATGCAATCACGGCATCGTCCTCAACAAACAGCAGTTTTTCCGTCACAAAATCACCTAATTATCAATATAAAGCCAACGCCCCACCTGCTTGTCTAAACCTCTTCCGGATTTTTGCTTTGCCAGAAGTTGAAACCTACAACAGTACAAATGATTATAACGCCGCCGATTAACGCGAAAGTGCCCGGGACTTCAGTCTCGGGGAGCAGAGCAAAAACTCCTGCGAGAAAGACCCATGTAGGATTGAGAATCGGCTCTATTGTGGAAATAAGACACGCCAGCAACGCGGGCGTTTTTTTGATGCCCTTGGAGAAAAACACATACGCAAGACCAACCTGCACCAGTCCGAGAAAAACCACAGAGCCCCAAGCAACTAAATCGGCAGTAACATCAGTTATTGCAAACGGTATGCCGATAACAGTGTTGATAAGAAATCCTAAAAAAATCGCATGTTCAGGATTTGTGTCGGCCCGCTTATTACCCACATACACTCCGGCAAAGCTTAAACCGGATATGACAGCGAGGATGTTTCCGAGCAAGCCGGTACCTCCAAGCTCATCAACAAAAAACATGGTCATACCGATTATGGTGACAAAAACAGCGATTATCTCACCGCGCTTTGGTATTTTTTTGTAAAAAACCAGGAACATGAGTATGATGAAAATAGGAGAGGTGAATTGCAATAAGATAGCAGCTGCAGCGGTTGTAAGTTGATTTGCAAAAACGAACAAAAAAGTCGTGGCACTGACGCATATTGCAGTGATGATATTTCCGAATGTAAAATCAATCTTAAAACTTTTGCGCCATGCCAGAAACAAAAATGCCGCAAACAAAGCCCGCAGACCGATAATGCTCAGTGCGCCCCACGGGATAAATCTTATAAGCACTCCGCCAAAGCTCCAGCAAAGTGCCGCAACCGCTATGAAAAGCGGCCCATTTCCACTATCTTTTGTTTCCGTGTTTGATTTTAGATTTGACATGCTCGCAATTGTATCATGATTTGCCGAAATTGGCAATAATTCATCTTGCCTTTTCGATGCAAAAGAAGTAAGATAGACTAAATATACGAAAATGCAAAATCGGAAGGGAGTGCCACGCAAAATATGAAAGACAAACTGACAAGCCTTATGGAATACTGCAAAAAAATTGGAGCAGACTACGCCGATATAAGGGTGAAGGACATCCGGACACAATCACTTGCAGCCGAGGATGGAAAGATGAAATCACAAAGCAGCAGCCGCAGCCTCGGCTGCGGAATTCGTGTCTACGTTGGAGGCTCGCTCGGTTTTTGCGCTACGAGCGATATGTCAGCCCTTGAGGACGCAGCAAAAAGAGCATACGAAATCGCAAAAGTCAGCGGGGAATTACAGTCCGAAAAGATTGACCTCGCAGAAAAATCCACAGTGGTAGACAGTTTTGCAACACCTGTCCAAAAAGACCCCGAAAAAATTCCGCTCGGCGAGAAAATATCACTGCTATTATCATGCGAAGAAGCAATGAGAGAAGTCAAGGGCGTGTCAAGGACAGTTTCAAGTATGAGCTTTCGCAAAGAAGAAGTGATTTATTGCGACACCGATGGTAGCTACATCACACAGAGTTTTTGCCAAAGCGGCGGAGGAATCAGCGCAACAGCGGTAGACGGAAACGACGCACAAACCAGAAGTTATCCCACAAGTTTTGGCGGTAATTACGCCCGCGCAGGCTACGAGTACATTGAGGGCTTGGAGCTGCTCAAATCTGCGAAAAAATGCGCCGAAGAAAGTGTAAAGCTGCTTAATGCGCCGGACTGCCCCTCAGGGGTATATGACGTAATTTTAGACCCGTCGCAAATGACTCTGCAAGTCCACGAAAGTATCGGGCACCCCACAGAACTCGACCGTGTTTTCGGCAGTGAAGCGGCATATGCAGGAGCCAGCTTCGTAGCGCCGGAAGATTTGACAAATACACTGGTATACGGCTCGCCGCATGTTACTGTGGTAGCAGATGCGACTTGTCCGCTCGGACTCGGCACATTCGGCTATGACGACGAGGGTGTAGCGGGGCAAAAAATCACGCTCATAGAAAAAGGCATATTCAAAAACTTCACCACAAGCAGGGATACTGCGGCAAAAGTCAACGTAAAATCAGGAGGTATGTCGATAGCCGACGGCTGGCGCAACCTGCCGATTGTACGCATGACAAACATAAACATGCTACCGGGCGATTTCGAACTAAACAGCCTAATCGAAGGGATAGAGGACGGCTTTATGTTTGATGTAAATAAAAGCTGGAGCATAGACGATAAACGCATAAACTTCCAGTTTGCCTGCGAGATAGCCTACGAAATAAAAGGCGGAAAACTCACGGGTAAAATCTACAAAAACCCCATTTACAGCGGAGTTACAACGGAATTTTGGGCAGGTTGTGACGGCGTTGCAAAAGAAGAATACTACACGCTGTATGGTGTGCCAAATTGTGGAAAAGGACAGCCCGGGCAAGTGGCACGAGTCGGTCACGGCAGTGCGCCAACTCGTTTTAGAAAGGTGAAAGTAGGTGTAGCTGATGTTAAGTAAAGAAAAAGCACGTGAAGTAGTAGATATATTTACCGGGGCGACAAAGCACCAAACTGTTGTAAACATTGTAGATAACGGAGAGCGACTCACCCGATTTTCAAATTCTGAAATTCACCAAAATGTTGAAATAGATGATACAGTAGTAAACTTAACACTCCATGACGGCAAAAAATCTGCCACCTCACAAAGTAATGCCTTTGATAAGGAAAGTCTTTTAAAACTTGTGCAGGACACAGAGGAAATGCTTGAAAACAGCCCCGAGGGCGAACAGGAATTTATCCCTACTCCGCTTCAAAAAGTTCCTGAGCTGACAGGCGGCAGTGATCTTGCAAAAGAGTTCGACATTAAAGGGCGGGCGGAAGTGCTCAAACGCTGTTTTGCCACGTTAGACAAAGACTATACCGCCGCAGGCGCAATCTCACTTGACAAAAAAATGCATGTATATGGCGATTGCATGGGTAATTTCCATTACATGAATTATGACACACTGAGCTTTTCAAGCGTTGTGACTCATAAAGACGGGACAACGGGTTATGGTGCGGTCACAGCAAATCGCCTGTCAGCCTGCGATATAGATTCTGCTTTTAAAACCGCTTATGAAAAAGCAAAAGCTTCGATAGACCCTGTATTTGCAGACCTTGGTGCATACACCGTGGTGCTCGAAAGTGAAGCAGTGGCAAACTTGCTTCTTTTTATGCTTTTTGGGCTAAACGGCGACCGTTATCAAAAGGGAATGAGTTTTGCATCAGATAAGCTGGGGCAGAAGCTGTTTGGAGAAAATCTGACAGTGCGTGACGATGTGACCGACCGCGGCACTTTTCAGCGGTTTTTCGATTCAGAGGGTTATACACGCAAGCCCGTCACGCTGGTAGAAAACGGCGTGGTCAAAAATGTGCTTCACTGCTCTAAAACAGCGCAAAAAGCAGGAGAAGCTCCCACAGGTCATTCCTTTAGTAATTTGGGCTTTATGATGGGAAGCGGCGGCGGTTATCCACTTAATGTTGTTATGCAAGGCGGCGACAGTTCTTTAGAGGAAATGATAAAAGGCACAAAAAAGGGCATACTTGTGACACATTTCCATTACTGCAACACCGTCAACCCTCGCGCACTGCAAGTCACAGGGCTTACACGTGACGGCACATTTATGATTGAAAACGGAAAAGTAACCACGCCCATAAAAAATATGCGTTTTACGGAAAGCTTGCTGGACGCTTTTTCAAACATAGCAGAACTATCAAAAGACTTAAACTTAGTTGATGTATACGGTTACCCCTCTCTAATCCCCGCTGCGAAGATAGAAAATTTCCACTTCACAAGCGGACAGAAGTAGCCGAGAATATCCTCCGCTATTGACAGGTGTATACGGCTTACACTATAATGAGTAAAACGAATTTTATCAGAAAAAGGTGTGAGAATATGACAGCATCACAAAAGAAATTAAAAGAAATGTTCGATGGCATGACCACAGAACAAAAGGGAAATTTTGTCAGCAACCTGGAGAAAACTCTGGCAGGAAGCACAAGCCCGGAGGATTTGCAATTTCTTGAGGAGTGTACAGTGCAGTACAATGAAGAACTGGCGGCTGAGCAATCGTCCGATGCTTCGGTCGAAGAACCCATGGTTGAGCCGGAATCGGAAGTCGCACCCGAAGCTGAAGAAGTAGTCCCAGAGCCCGAGATGGAGCTGGAAGCCGAAGCCGAGGTAGAGACAGTAGTCGAAGAAGTCGGCGTAGAACCCGAGATGGAACCGGAAGTCGCAGCCGAGGTAGAGACAGTAGTCGAAGAAGTCGGCGTAGAACCCGAGATGGAACCGGAAGTCGCAGCCGAGGTAGAGGCAGTAGTCGAAGAAGTCGGCGTAGAACCCGAGATGGAAATGGAAGTCGAAGTCGGGATAGAGACAGTAGCCGAAGAAGTCGGACTGGAACCCGCGATGGAGCTTGAAGTCGAGGCAGAGACAGAAGCCGTGACCGAAGAAGTCGGATTAGAACCCGAAATGGGAATGGAAGTTGAAGCTGAGGTAGAAGCGGTAGCCGAAGAAGTCGGCTTAGAACCCGAGATGGAGCTTGAAGTCGCAGCAGAGGTAGAAGCGGTAGCCGAAGAAGTCGGCTTAGAACCCGAGATGGAGTTTGAAGTCGAAGCAGAGGTAGAAGCGGTAGCCGAAGAAATAGGCCTAGAACTCGAGATGGAAACGGAAGTCGAAGCGGAGGCAGAAGCCGTAGCCGAAGAAGTCGGGTTTGAACCCGAGATGGAAATGGAAGTCGGAGCCGAGGTAGAAGCCGCAGTCGAAGAAGTCGGCTTAGAGCCTGATATGGAAATGGAAGTCGGAGCCGAGGTAGAAGCCGCAGTCGAAGAAGTCGGGTTTGAACCCGAGATGGAAATGGAAGTTGAAGCAGAGGCAGAGGCAGAGGCCGTAGCCGAAGAAGTCGGGTTTGAACCCGAGATGGAACCCGAGATGGAACCGGAAGTTGAAGCAGAGGTAGAGGCCGTAGCCGAAGAAGTCGGGTTTGAACCCGAGATGGAACCGGAAGTTGAAGCAGAGGTAGAGGCCGTAGCCGAAGAAGTCGGGTTTGAACCCGAAATGGAGTTTGAAGTCGAAGCGGAGGCAGAAGCCGTAGCCGAAGAGGTCGGATTTGAACCCGAAATGGAGCTTGAAACCGCAGACGAGGTTGAAATTGGCGAAGAATCCATGGTTGAAGCTGAGGCAATGCTTGAGTCTGAAGCTGAAATGGAATTTGAAGACGCAATCGAAGAAGCAGACCCAGAGCCCGAGATGGAACCGGAAGTCGAAGTTTTCGAAGAACCCATGGTCGAAGCAGAACCCGAACCTGAACCTGCGTTTGACTCAGAGCCGGCAGATGCCCCGAAGCACAAAATAGTCAACATTGAAATGAAAATTGCAGAGCTGTATGACAACATCGGAACAAATATGAGTGTAATCGAAACGATAACGAAGCTTTTGTCAGGTACAGAAAGTGACGCACTTGAAGCAATTACACAAGCAAAAGAAACAGAGCCTGCTCTGCTTCTTGAGAAAGCCGGTGATTATGCAACTAAAATCGAGTATATTGAAATGAGATTTTCTCAGCTTGCCGAAAGTATTAAGCATGACATGAAAGTTATAGAAGGCATTTCAAATCTACTATCAACCGAAGAATAACACTAAAGAAGTGATGAAGCAAGCCGGGGTGACATATAAACTGTCACCCCGGCTTGTGTTTTCACACTTCACCCAATATCGGAAGAGTTTTCAATCTTTGCAAGTGAATCTTGGCGGATTTCCTCTTTGAGTGCTTTCAAATACTCCGAATATGCGACATTTTCCGTGCCGTAGGTTAGGTTTGAAGTGTATTCGCGGGGAATCCACGTTTCAATGGGAGCTTCATTGTGAGAAATGATAGCTTCCAAATTATCAAGTGCTTTAAAGAGCTTCGCTTCAAACGTGATATGTTCTGCCATTTCAGAAAATAGGTTGCGGAATTCTGACCCTGTTTTCAGGGGTAATAGCTTTAAAAGCTCGGCTATTGCCAAATCCTCCGCCTCATCATCTTTTTCTGTTTTGAGAAAAGAAGGCACATCACCTGTAATTGCCTCACCAAAATCATGGATAAGGCACATCTTTACGACCTTGCTAATATCAACATCAGGGAATTCATCAGCAACAAGCAAAGCCATAACAGAAAGCCGCCAGCAATGCTCGGCGACACTTTCATGTCTGCCCGTGGAAGTAAAACTATGGCGAGTGTTGCATTTTAGCTTTTCAATAGCACCCAGAAAATCAATCAACGCCCGTGGTTTCATGTTAGTGACCATTCCTTTCGAAAAGCTTCAAGTACACAAAATTGACGGAGGTAATCTTCCCCAGTTCTCAGTCGAAATGACCCACAGGCATAAGATATACAGGAACTTCGTCAGAGGGGAGATTTAAGAGCAGGCGCACGTCATCATCTATAAAAGCACCAATAGCGACAGTTCCAAGCCCTAATGCCTCAGCTTGAAGATAGACATTCTGCGCGGAATGACCAACTTCGATAAACGTATAATTTATGCCGCGCTCACCATAGCGAACAGTGCTGCGCTCGAAAACTGCACTGTAAAACACGGACATCGGCGCATCTCTGACCATTCTTTGCCCAAGTGCAGCCTCGCTCAGTGCCACTCTGACATCGCCGTCTACAACTCTCGTAATTGTATGACCGTCGGGAGTGTACCGATAGACACCCGGGGCAACCCCTTCAACATTGCCGATAACCGCATAGACTTCAAGCGGATAAAGCGCACCCGCAGAAGGGGCAGTGCGTAGCCCGTGCGGAGAAGTAATGCCATACGCCGCCCATAAAATTTGAGAGAGTTGATACACGGTAAGCGGCTCATCACGGAAATTTCGCCGTGAGCGGCGACTCTCAATAGCACGCTCCACACTCATTTCACCATCTGTATGAGGCAACGGCAAACGGTAAGTTCCGGGGAAAATCTCAATTAACT
>Ga0209755_10002782_pt1 | contig 23153 bp, 23 predicted proteins | sample TergutCo191P1_FD_187301 | JGI IMG/M metagenome (GOLD analysis project Ga0209755, IMG submission 187301) | Cornitermes sp. P1 segment gut microbial communities from Petit-Saut dam, French Guiana - Co191P1 (SPAdes) (version 2) | ecosystem: Host-associated > Arthropoda: Insects > Digestive system... | reverse complement strand
TTATTGTTACGTTAAATAAATTTCGCTTTCTTGGTGAGGCTGAGCGATATTTAGACTATTTTGTAGTCCCGAGTTTTTTAAGCATGATCATTTTGTTTCGAGGAGCATATTTCCCCATCATAATAATATTTGTTATTTGTTTGTTTTTTTCTATTATTAATTTGTGTATTTTTATTAGACAACATTTGAAAATGAATTTGAAATTAAATGGAATAAGAGATGTCATAAGGTTTTTCAAAAATATAAAAACTTCATCAGTTTTTGCGATTTCTGCAAGGTGGACTGTCCCTGTTGCATATGAAACAAACCATTTTATATTATTTTTTTTAGCCAGTGTTCCAAAAAGTGGACAAAAAAAACAGGATTACATCAATGTTTATAATAATGGTCGTCAGATAAATGATAGTAATATAGCAATGTTTTTTGAAATGATGTTCCGATATAATATTGAATATTTTTTGATAGAAAAATCTCGTTTGAAAACAAAAATCATAGAAAAACTTTGGAGTAAAGTATTTGAGAATGAAGATTTTTTGATATTTAAATATGAAAATCAAAATTTGGAGATCAATCATGAATGACTTCGCATATTATGAAAATAAAAAAGTAATAGTTACTGGCGGTGCGGGGTTTATTGGATCGCACTTGTGCGAAAAACTGGTACAGCTTAAGGCTAATGTAATTTCCTTGGATGATTTTTCTGCAGGAAAAGAAAGTAATATTGCTTTCCTTAAAGATTATGATAATTTTAAGTCGATAAAAAAAAGTATTACCGACATAGAGGGGATGGATGAATTATTTGATGGTGTTGATATTATTTTTAATAATGCAGCCTCAAAAAAAAATATATGCCTGATTGATCCTAAAAGGGATCTGAGAGTAAATGCGGAGGGGATATTCAATTTGCTTGAATTTTCCATGAAACATAAAGTACGAAAATTTGTGCATGCATCCACGGGTTCCGTGTATGGTGAGCCTATAATTTTTCCCAGCACTGAAGAACATCCTTTAAGGCCAGTTTCCTATTATGGTGTATCCAAACTTGCTGGGGAGAGATATGTTGATGTTTTTCACAGATTATATGGATTAGATACAACAATTTTACGATATTTTCATGTGTATGGAACAAGGCAGGAGTCAAATGAATTTGGTGGTGTAGTTTCAATATTTATGCGGAATATATTGGAAAATAGGCCACTAGTAATTTTTGGTGATGGTTTGCAGGAAAGATCTTTTACATGGGTGAAAGATTTGGTAAATTCTAATCTTGAGGCGGGTATTAATCAAAAAGCTACAGGCCAGGTCTATAATGTTGCTTCTGGAATAAGCGTAACGATTAATGAACTTGCAAAGAAAATGAAAGAAATCTTCGCTTCAACTGTTGATATTATATACGATAAACCATTAGTTGGTGACATTATGTATTTTGATGTTTCAAATGTTAAAATTAAAAATGATTTAGACATTACATTTGAGAAAAATTTTTGGGGTACATTGCAGAATGCACTTGACGAATTTGTCGAAAATATAAAATAAAAACTAATACAACAAGGAAGTATAGTTGAAAATTTTGCATTTGCCATCATATGTTGGGAATCACGGGTATAGTCTCGCCTTGACTGAAAGGAGACAGGGGTTTGATAGCAGGTCTTTGAGTATAGGTGTAAATAAATTTGGTTTTAATTCGGATATTGTAGTTAAATTGAGTTCGAATAGAATTGAAAGTAAATCTCAGTTGTTTCGCCTTTTTAGTAAGATATATAAATCCTATGATGTATTTCATTTTAATTTTGGACAATCAGTTATAGACTTTCCTGGTAAAAACCTTGATTTACTGGATTTGCCATTTTATCAAGGGCGAAAATTCATGACTTTTAATGGGAGCGATTTGCGTCAACTGGTAGACCAAAAAATTAATCCATATTTTAATCTTAAAAATGGGTTTATGAAAATGCATTCAGAAAAGAAAATACACAAACGGGTCAATAAAATTTTAAAGAATACAAACCATTGCTTTGTTGTCAACCCCGATTTAATGCGATTTTTGCCCAAAGAAAAGTGTTCTTTTCTTCCCTATATAAAGACATCATGGTTTAATATCGAAAAAAAACGTAATATTCACAAGGATAAAACTATAAAGATAGTACATGCACCAACAGATCGTAAAATTAAAGGTACCGATTTTATCGTGAAGGCAATAGAAAACCTTCAGGAAAAATATTCGATAGATTTAATTTTGATACAAAATTTGTCGCAAGAAGAGGCGTTGAAAATATATGCAACGGCAGATTTGGTAATTGATCAAGTACGGCTAGGCTGGTATGGAGCACTTGCTCTTGAATCCATGAAAATGGGCATTCCTGTTGCAGTCTATATAAATGAAAATGATTTAGAGTATGTGCCTTATGATATGCGGCTTGCGTTAAGCGAATCGGTTTTAAATATAAACCCCGAGACAATTGAAAAAAAGTTAGATCATTTTTTGGGAGATAGAGAGATCTTAAGCAAAATAGGAGGAAAAGGATACGAATATGTCAATGAATTTCATAATCCAGATAAGCTGATAAAAACGGTAATAGATCATTATCAGATAGGTTAAACAAAGCTAGACTTGAAAAAATCGACAGAATGAAAATCCTTACCATTATCGGTACACGTCCTCAATTTGTAAAAGTTGCCGTACTGAGTCGCTATATCCGTGATAATTCCTCCTGCGGTATTACCGAGACGATCCTTCATACGGGTCAACATTATGACCAAAATATGAGTGGTGTCTTTTTTGCGGAGATGAATATACCTAAGCCCGATAAAAACCTGTATGTGGGTTCAGGTAGCCACGGTAAAACTACGGGGCTGATGCTGGAGCGGATTGAAAATGAAATCCTTGAACGGAAACCAGATGCGGTATTAGTTTACGGAGATACTAACTCTACGCTTGCAGGGGCTTTGGCTGCGAGCAAGCTTCATGTTCCAGTTGCGCATGTGGAAGCGGGTCTTCGTTCTTTCATGATGGTTATGCCTGAGGAGCAAAATCGGCGGCTAACCGATCACCTCTCAACATGGCTGTTTTGTCCAACACAGGCGGCGATTGACAATTTAAAGCAAGAAGGCATAACCAATGATGTCTCCATAATTGAGCCGAATGCTGATAAAAAATGGGTGACAATGACTGGCGATATTATGTACGAAGCCTCGCTGTATTATCGTGATAAAGAGGCCACTCAAGTCAACGAGAGGGATTTTATCCTTATGACTCTTCATCGTGCTGAAAATACGGATGATCCTGTCCGCCTTGAATGTATTGTAAGGGCGGTCAATAACTTAACGGATTATAGTTTTATTTTTCCAGTACATCCTAGAACCAGAAAAACCTTGGAACAGCAGGGCTTTCAGTTAGCTTCCCACGTTAAAATGGTTGAGCCAGTTGGTTACCTTAAAATGCTGGCTTACGAGTCGGCTTGTCTCGCTGTTTTGACAGATTCTGGTGGCATACAAAAAGAGGCATTCTTTTTTCGCAAGCCTTGTATTACTATGCGAGATTCCACCGAGTGGATTGAGTTGGTAGAGGCAGGCTGGAATACGCTTACGGGTGCGGATACGGATAAAATTATTGCGGCTGTAAAAAATATATACATACCCGAAGGTTATCCCTCGCTGTATGGCGATGGGCATTGTGCCGAGAAAATTGTTTCATGCCTGAATGGGGGGCTATAAGCCTAGTACTGGCATACCGTATAGTGTGAGTGGAAGCAAAATGGGGCTTGAGTGTGTTTGCTTTTTAAACTTGCATACGATATAATACCGTTATAGAAGCTTTTGCGTTTCTGGCATCATTTTTTAAGTGCGTTTGGTGTAAAGCAAGTTATGGGGGGGGTATTATGAAAAGCTTGTCGGATTTATGTTTGGAAGTTCAGTCAAATGCCACGATAGATGACGTGGTGGAGGCGATTATTTTCAAAGCGGATCAGGTGAAAATTCCGAAATCTCAGGCTTTCTTTCAAAAGGCTTTTTATCAGTTGCAAAAGGAAGAGCCGGGTTTGTTTGATGCTTTTATTTTTGATGAGTCTGGCTTGACACCTTTTTCTGACGAGCTGGATTCCGTTTTATTCCGTTTGGAAGCGTCTAATGTACTGCACACCTTAAATCCGGCCTATAGGAATTATCAAATAGATGATTCGATGGGGCTGTTGGAGGAATCCTATCAAAAATTGAATGAGCGGGTTGCGGAAATCGATAGATGTGCGTTAATATTTTCCGATTTGATTAAGCAGCAAGTGGAGCATGAGTGAATAGCAAGGGCAATGGGCCTATGTCTGAATTAAAAGGTAATCTCATACGCAATATAATTGACGCTTACGTTGAAGAGCAAATGAGAGGATTCGAGCATTTTCGGACAATAAGCCCAAAAGTTATACATGATTCTGTTCATGGCACAAATATATTTTATCCACATGAAGTAGCTTTTTTGGATTTGCCTATTATTCAAAGGCTCAGGAGAATATCTCAAACGGACGTGGCTTCTTTTGTTTTTCCAGCTGGAAATCATAATCGGTTTGAGCATACAGTCGGGGTTACCAGCGTTGCAGGAAAGATGGTTGATTCAATATATTCCAAGCACAACGGTATCTTGAATAACAGCGATAGGGATTTTATATACAATAACTGTCGCATCGCTGCGATTTTTCATGATTGCGGTCATGGCCCTTTTTCGCACCTTTCAGAACAATTATATTCTTCGCAGTTTAACGGTATAAAAAAGAGTGTTTCGTTATTTAAAGGGGCAAGCGCACATGAAATTATTTCATATCATATAGCGACCAGCAAGCCAGTTCGGGAGTTTAACGAGCAAACAATAAAGGGAGTCTATGGTATAGACATTGATCTTGACTTTGTGGGAGCCATGATTGTTGGTCATATAGACAAAGATAATGATGGTATGTGGGGTTTTGCCGTGGAAATAATTAACGGGGCCTTTGATGCGGATAAGCTTGATTATATATTAAGGGATGCCCATGCCACAGGTATCCGCATGGCTTTGGATTTGCCTCGGCTATTGTATACTTTAAATGTTATTCTTGACAGGGATAATGTAAGACGCTTGGCTATTGACATATCCGGTGTTGCGGCACTGGAATCTATTATTTTTAATAAGATGATGCTAACAAGTACAATATCATCATCAAAAAGTCAGAGCTGTTGGGTGTATGTTGAAAGGGATAATTACAAATACAGGAAGATTCAATAATGCCCTTGACTATCTTAACTACACGGACGATCAGATTATTAGTCTATCTTCGGAAGATCAGCTTGTACAAAGGCAACTCAATATGCTAAAAAACAGAATACTGCCTAAACGTGCGTTTTGTTTTTCCTTGCGAACCTTAGATGATGTTTCCATGCAAAGAAAGATAATGCAAAAATTTGAAGACAAGGAATTCGTGAAAACTATTATCGCACATATTGCTCAATACGCAAATAAGGAATTGAATTGCGAAATTCCAGAACATGATATTTGGATTGATTCTCCTAGCAATCCAAAATTCAAGGAAGCAACGCAATGCTTAATTAAAAGCGATGGTGCGGGAAATGGCTACTTGTTGCTTAGCGATGTTTTCCCAACTGACGATTGGGTTAGGGCTTTTTCGGAAAATAAGTGGCAAGGTTTTGTCTACACATTGCCAAAAAATCGTAAAGATGTTGCAATTGCCAGTAAGTATGTTCTTGAAACTGTTTTTAATACAACTTTCAATTCGTTTGCCACGAAGTTGTGTAAAATAGAAGATCCGCTATAAAATTATTACCTGAAATATTTTCTACGCAGGAGAAAACTACGTGTCTAATTTTAATAAATTCTTGCAAAAGATCGCTAATAAGACTGTGAAAGTCGGTGTTGTAGGTCTTGGTTATGTGGGGCTTCCCCTAGCAGTTGCGTTTGCGCAGAATGATGTTGAGGTTTTAGGCTTTGAAAAAGACGAAGAAAAAGTTGAGGCGGTAAATTCCGCACAAAATTATATTGGTGATATAATGGATGCTAATTTATCTAAGGTAGTATTAGAAACCAAAAAGATTTCAGCCACAACGGATTTTTCACGAATAAAAGAGTGTGCCGCAGTGCTTATCTGCGTACCAACGCCACTCGATAAATTCAAAAAGCCAGATATGAGTTATATAGAACGGGCCTGTATTGATATTGGCAAAAACATGAAAACAGGAACCTTTATTAGCCTTGAAAGCACCACATATCCAACCACAACTGAGAGCTTCATGAAACCTGTTATTGAACGTGAGTCGGGACTGCAGGAAGGAAAGGGGTTCTGGCTTTGTTATAGCCCCGAGCGAGTTGATCCGGGAAATAAAGACTATAAAACGGAAAATACACCGAAAGTTGTTGGTGCCCTTGGCGGTGAAGCGAAGCAGATTGCAATTGCGTTATACGGCCTTGCTATAAAGCATCTGCATATTGTATCTTCACCACGCATAGCCGAGATGGTTAAGATCCTTGAAAATACCTATAGACTAGTCAATATTTCACTTGTTAATGAACTTGCGTTGCTCTCTGGTAAGATGGATATTGATATTTGGGAAGTGATCGAAGCGGCAAAAACGAAACCTTTTGGCTTTCAGGCTTTTTACCCAGGTCCTGGTATCGGCGGGCATTGTATCCCTCTTGATCCATTTTATCTTGAGCATATCGCAAAAAATTATAATTTTGAATTGTCTATGATACATACCGCAGGTGCTATTAATGACAGAATGCCTCATCGTATGATGAACAAAATTTCATTTGCTTTGAATCGGCATAAAAAGGCTATGAACGGCTCGAGCATTTTATTCCTTGGTGTCGCCTATAAACCTGATATCAATGATGCCAGGGAAAGCCCTGCACTGCTGGTAATGGCACAAGTTGCAAAAAAAGGAGCAACGGTTTTATATCATGATCCGTATATCCCAGAAGTTACCGATGATTATGGTAATCACTATGTTGGATCCGAATTGACGGATGAATTGATCGCTAGTGTTGATTGTGTGGTTTTTACAACCAATCATAGTTGCTTTGATGCTAAATTGGTTACTGGGAAAGCGAAACTAGTCGTGGATATGCGGAATGTCGTAAAGCATGTGGCAATTGAAGATGGGAAAATATTTAAATTATGAAAGGATTTTATCTTTTATTGTCTCCATTGTTTAAAAATCGTGACAGTGGGGTCTTAAGCAAGATTCAGGCACAGATAAAAGCTCTAAATGATGCTGGCCTTGAGACGGAAATGTTGGCTTGCCATTATTCCGCAATCAGTTATTTTGAGAAAATAAAAAAAAGATTCAGTCGTAGTTCATTTATCGAGAACATTCCCAACGCCTTTTTTTTTGGCGACTTTTATTATTTTCGCCATTCCGCACATAATATTATCCCCATATTGGGGCTCGTAAAGAAGATTAAACAATGTGGAAAAGGAAAAATAATCATTGAGATACCTACTTATCCATATTACGATGAATTTGGAAAAAATATATTGTCAAGGATAAAATTATTACCAGATAAAATATTTACTGGACAATTGAAAAAATATGTAGATCGAATCGTTACTTATTCTAAAGATAAGGTAATTTTTGATATACAAACGATACAAGCAAAAAATGGTGTGGATATTTCAACAATACCAATATCGATAAAAATTGATTATGAATTAAGGTCAATTAATTTGGTTGTGGTTGCAAATTATAATAAATGGCATGGTTATGATCGTATAATAGAAGGGATGAGAGAATACTATGAACAGGAAAAAACTGTAAAAGTATATTTGCATTTTATTGGTGATGGATCGGCATTAAAATCTTACAGGGATCTAGTGGAGCAATACAAATTATCGGAATATGTCGTTTTCTATGGGGTTTTGCTGGAAGAAGAATTAACAAATGTTTATAATAAAGCAAATATAGCAATAAACTCTCTTGGTTCACATCGGATAAATATTTATTTGACAAGCGCATTGAAAAGTAAAGAATATCTTGCACGGGGTATACCCATTGTCTCTTCAACGAAAATTGATGTTATACCAGATGGATTTAGATACTGTCTATATGTTCCTGAAAATGATAGTCCAGTTGATATAGAAAAAATAGTACGTTATTATACGGATCTATTGGCAAGGAAAGATATAAATGATATATCTCAGGATATCAGGCAGTTTGCGGAAGATCACTGTGATATTTCCACAACAATGCTCCCCATTATTAATTATATTTGTCAGGGCAGTGAATATAATGGTAGGGGGTAATATACGATGAATGTAGCAGAGAAAAATTTGATTATTTGCCATTTATGCGATTTTGCGCCACCATTTGCAGGAAATTTTATGGCATCCCTTGTTCACTTGGAGGCAAAATTAAAAAGTACTAATGTCAATAATAAAGTAATCTATGTGTTTTATAAAGAAGCAAACGATCGTGAATGGGCAAGAAAAATGCAAAATGATGGATGGGACGAAAATTTGTATTTTATAGAACATAAGTCTTTTCAATCTTTTCTTCGATTAAGGAAAATATTAAAGATAAATAGTGTCGGTATATTGCATTTGCATTTTGGATTCCCAGTTATCGTGCTTGCGTTATTGAAGATATTTTGTTCGAATGTACAAATAATATTTCATTATCGAATGTATATTAAAACCCATAGTTCACTTATTGACAGAATAAAGAAAACAGTAAAAGTATTTTTGTTTAACAATATACCAGATACAATTTGTGCGGTTAGCAAGGCTGTTTTTTATGATTTAATAAAATTGGGTGTGAATAAAGAAAAATGCCGTTATATAGATAACGGTATAGCTTTTTCACGCTTAGATATGGAATACGAAGATGGGAAAGTAATTTATAATCTACAAGACAAAAAAGTAATCATGATTTATGGAACATTTTTTTATATAAAGGGTGTAGATATAGCAATTAGCGCCATAAAAGATATAGCAGATGAATATGGTATTGTATTAATGATTGTCTGCCAAAATAAAGATTTTGTATTGGAGCAAATACGGAAACTTATCAGCCATATTCCAGGCTGGATATTTATAGTACCGTCTCAGGAAAATATTGTTTTTTATTATAAAATGAGCGATTTATACTTAACACCAAGTCGAGGTGAGGCGTTTTCCAATAATATGTTGGAGTCTATTTACTGTGGGACACCTGTGATTAGAAGTGATAATCCTGGAATGGATAGGGGGTTACCGCATGATATCAAATTTCCTATAAATGATGTTTCTTCTTTTCGGGAATGTATTATATCAATTTTAAACAAACCCAAAGATGAGAAGGATATTATTTTATCGGAACAAAAAGAATATATCGTAAAAAAATGGAATATCGACACTTGGAGTGATAAAATAATAAACATGTATTTTCAACAAATGCAACAAAATAAGAATAATTGAAAATGATACCTAAAATAATACACTATTGCTGGTTTGGTGATAATCCGTTGCCAGAGCTTGCAAAAAAATGCGTGGCTAGCTGGAAAAAGTATTCCCCTGATTACGAGATAATACTTTGGAATGAAGATAATTTTGATATAAAAACTGTATTTTTTACGGAGCAAGTAGCGAAAGAAAAAAAATGGGGATTTATTGTCGATTATATACGTGCGCATGTTATTTATCATTATGGTGGTATATATTTAGATACTGACGTTGAATTATTGAAGCCGTTCAGCGATGACATTTTACAGAACATATGTTTTAGTGGGTTTCAGGATGAAAAAAATATTGCTCCTGGGTTGGTATTTGCTGGAGAAAAAGGATGCCATATTGCAAAAGAATTAATGGATTTTTATGCATCATATAATTCTATGAATAAAGATGGTGAATTGAGCCTTGTCGCATCTCCCGAGATATTTACAAATATGTTGTTGAAATATGGACTGAAACAAAATAATGAATATCAGGAACTTGGTGTATTTACATCATATCCAACAGAGTATTTTTGTCCAATGTCATATAAGACGGGGCTGATCAGTGTTACCCAAAATACTTATTGTATACATTATTATGCGGCAAGTTGGCTACCTGAGGAATATATACTGAATAACGAGTTGCGTTGGAGGGTCTATGCCATTTTGGGGGATAATGTATTCTCAAAAATAATTATCGCATTTTGTTTAGTAACAAAAAAAATAAAGACACATGGTATACTTGCTACTTTGGAGTATTGCCGTCAAAAGTATATACATGAGAAAAATTTACGATTGAAAGATGGTGACAATGTTATTATTTAATATTAATTATGTCATTGTATACGGGCTATTGGCCATAGCGGGTTTTTCATTCGCAACATCACCAGGAATAAATAAAACGGATAAACTGAACAACCAGCTAATTATCCTTTTTTCGCTATTATTATTTTTTTTATTTGGAGGTCGGGCTTTTAATGTGGGGGATGATACTGGTATGTATATCAGGGCATTTCAAGAGGAGCGTGTTTCTGGAAACATTGGATTCAGTATGTTCGCTGATATAGTTCGTTTATTCTCGGGCAGTGGCAGATTCTTTTTGTATGCGATATCGTTTATCTTTATGTTACCAATATGTTTATTTTTTTGTGGAGTTAAATATGAGAATAAATTTTTGCTGTTTTTTATGTTTGTCAATATGTTTTCTTTTGTAGCTATGGGAATAAATATTGTTAGGCAAGGGATAGGGGTATCTTTATTTTTATTAGCGATATATTATTTGGAAAAAAGGAGAATTCTAACGGCTGTTGTATTGCTTTTTGTGTCATTTTCGTTTCACTACTCTATGATTATCCCGATTGGTATGTATTTAGTATCTAGAAAATTGAATACGATAATAATTCCATTAATTTGTTTCATTGTAGCTATTCCATTATCAATGATAGCTTTTGATTTTTTTGGGTTATTAAGGTCTATACCAGTATTAGGTGGATGGTTTCCATTAGCGGATGGGATAGGAGGAATAGAGCTACATGAAAGATATAGGACGGGTTTTCGTTTGGATTTTTTCATCTTCAATTTATTTTTTGCGATGTTGGGGCTATTTTACTACAATCGTATAATTAAAATTTTTCCCCAGTATAGAGTCTATTTTTCTGTTTATTTATTTACGAGTGCATTTTTCTTTCTTATGTTTCATGTTCCTTTTTCGGATCGGTTTGGTCTTTTTTCTTGGATTTTTATACCTTTTCTTATGTTTCCGTTCGTACAGCAAGAAAATATTTTTCCAAAATTTGGAAAAATATTTTCTTTGATGTTAATAAGTATGATACATATTTTGATCACTTAAGGATTAATAATATGGTTCCAAAAAATGGATATATGTGCAGTGAAAATAAACAGTATATTGAATTAGTAACCATCGGAATTTCGTTTTATAATACAGAGAAATTCTTGGGTTATGCTATTAAATCGGTAATAAATCAATCCTATAATAATTGGGAACTAATTCTGACCGATGATGGGAGTACCGATAGTTCTGTTGAGGTAGCAAAAAAATATTTATATGACAGCCGTATAAGATTGGTTAAAGATGGAGAAAACAAGGGTTTGGCGTTTCGTTTAAATCAACAAATATGTTTGGCAAAAGGAAAATATTTTGCGAGAATGGATGCGGATGATATTATGCACCCAGAGCGAATACGACATCAGGTTGAATATTTAGAAACTAATTTACATATAGATGTTGTTGGTAGTTCCGCATATTCGATAGATGTAAATAATAATATCTGTGGGTTATTGGTACCGACCGCTTATCCGAACACGCTGAGTGATGTTTTTGGTCGGGGATGTTTTATACATCCATCCGTAATGGCAAAATTAAATTGGTATACGAACAATCACTATGATTTAGATTATATACGAATGGAGGATGTTGGATTATGGGCAAAAACAATTTTGAAGTCAAATTTTGCTAATTTGACTATACCGCTTTTATTTTATCGAGATGTTGGGGTTCCTGTTTTAAAAAAATATCTGCAAACGATGAAAGGACAGAGAAAACTTATTCATAATACATTCTCGAATATTTTTGAATTATTGAAATGGAAGTTGATATTAAAAACGTATATAAAATCATTTGTATATATATTCTTCTCGTGTTTCCGTAAAACAGATGTACTAATAAAGCAAAGGGCTTCTTGTCTTGATGATAATGAGACACAAAATGCAACTGAAATCTTAGAAAAGATAATATGAAATATAAAGTACTTTTTTTTTCTACAGTGGCTATTTTTTCTCATTTTAATCTGCCGTTTATGCGATGGTTTAAAGAACAGGGTTGGCAGGTTGATTATGTCTCTGATGGGGAGATAAGGATATCAGATTGTGATAATCAGTATGCCATACCTATAAAGCGTAATCCTTTTAATTATTATAATATAGCGGCATATAAGGAACTAAAAAAAATACTGTTAAATGATTACGATATCATTCATTGCCACACCCCTATGGGAGGTGTTTTGGGACGATTGGCAGCTAAAAATATGAGAATAAAGGCGAAAGTGATATATACTGCACATGGATTTCATTTTTATAAAGGAGCTCCATTGCGTAATTGGTTGATATATTATCCAATAGAGAAATACCTTGCACAATATACGGATGCGCTTATTACGATAAATGGAGAAGATTATAATATAGCAAAAAAATGTTTTTTATCGTGCAAAAATATTTATAAAATAAATGGCATGGGTGTAGAACTATCAAGGTATTTTCCTCGTGCTACAAATGAAAGGATGCGATTGCGTGAAGAATTGGGTTACACTATAAATGATTATATAATAACAAATATTGCAGAAATAACAAAAAATAAAAATCAGAAAATGTTAATAAAAATATTGCCTAATTTGAAACATCATATACCAGCTTTGAAAGTTTTATTTGTCGGTTTTGATGGTTATTCTACAAAGGGAGAACTTGAATCATTGGTAAATAAATTACAACTGCAGAATATTGTACATTTTCTAGGTTTTCGGGAAGACGCTGATAAATTCGCTGCCATAAGCGATATTGCATTTTCAGCTAGTATCCGTGAGGGCTTAGGGCTGGGTATAATTGAAGCTATGGCTTGTGGTATTCCAATTGTATGTAGCGATAATCGAGGGCACAAGGCATCAATTATTAATGGGTATTCAGGATTATTATTTTCTAATGAAAATGAGATGATAGAAAATATTTTACGTATATATAATTCGAAAGCACTGGCTAGAATGCTGGGTGAAAATGCTGTAGAAGCTGTTAAAAAGTATGAACGCAAATTGGTTATAGAAAAAATGTCTGGAATATATCTATCTTTTTCAAAGGGAGATGATTTTTAATTTATGATGATTAGGCTGTTTTTCATTCGTTTTTTTGATATAATTCTTTCTTCCTTGGCAATAATAATGTTATTTCCCTTCATGTTGCCAATAATAATTATGTTGAAATTAACGGGAGAACATGATGTTTTTTACAAGCAAAAGCGCATCGGTCGTTATGGAAAAGAGTTTTATGTTATTAAATTTGCTACAATGTTAAGAAATTCACCCAATTTACCTGGAGGGCTATTTACCCTTAAAGATGATCCTAGAATATTGCCATTGGGAAAATTTCTCCGAAAAACGAAAATTAATGAATTACCACAACTTATAAATGTTTTTATGGGGCAGATGAGTATTGTCGGTTATAGACCACTGGTAAGAAAAGGCTATGAGAAATATTCTTGTGAAATGAAAAAAAGATTATATAACCATAGACCTGGTTTATCAGGCATTGGATCGATTGCTTTGCGAAGGGAAGAGGAAATAATGCAAGGGATCGATGACAAGGATAAGTTTTATAAAAATATAATAATGCCGTATAAGGGAGAACTTGAAAGTTGGTATATAGATAATATTGGAATTATAACATATTTTAAAATAATAATAATTACTGTTATCAGCGTGATTAGAAAATCATCAAATATTTTTAAAAAGTCGTTTAAGAAACTACCTTCGGTTCCTAAGGAAATTGAAGAATGCTTGGGTTAGGAAATAAAAGTGTTACCTGAATTTAAATTTCATCATATCGGAATTGCAACTAATAGCATAAATAACACGGCACAGAGTTATTCCGTTTTAGGCTATACTATGAGTGGTAAAATATATGATCCTATACAAAATGTCTCTATTGCTTTTATAGAAAAAATAGGAATGCCAAGAATAGAATTGGTAGAGCCAGGATTGACAACTCATAATTGTCCTGTAAGTAAAATAATTAAAAATATGGGAGTTTCCCCATATCATATTTGTTATGGGGTGGACAATCTTGAAACAGCAATAGATAAATTGAAAATGAAGAAATATTTATTATTGGCACAGCCTATTGCTGCGATTGCAATCGATAATAAAAAAATATGTTTTTTATACAATGTTGAAGTCGGTCTGATAGAATTGGTTGAATGTGAAATATGAAATATTTCGTTTTTAGGAATTACACTGTAGAACCCTTTTTTAAAGGATTTGATGTTGTTTTCTCTGGTTATGGGGATATATCGTATCTAGACGAAACGGCGGATGTTTACATTTGGTTTTATAATATGCCCTATAAACCAAATAATGATATTATAGTTGAAGAAATAAAACATTATGGCGAATTATTAGATATGGTTTATTCAAGTATAAATAACGATAAATATTTCATTATTTTTACTATGGTGTCTCTCTATACAATAGATTATATTATGTCAAATCAAAATTTGGAAAATGCTGTAATTGAATATAACAATAAAATAAATGCCTTGGCAATACATCCTAACATAAAAATTATAAATTTGAAAAAATTTTTTCGTCCATTTTGTGGAGAACAATTAATAGATTGGAAGTATTTTTTAATTTCACAGATACCTATTAATCCAAAACTGATACCTCATTTTAATAAATGGTTTTGCCGTCAACTTGAAAAGTTGGTAATGAAAAGGAAAAAATGTATTGTACTTGATTTGGATAATACGCTTTGGTCGGGCATTTTAGGGGAAGATGGTATAGATGGTATAAAAATGAGTGGAAATTATCCAGGAAATGTTTATCACTTCTTTCAGAATTATTTGCTGGAATTGAATCGCATGGGGATTATTCTGGCCATTTGTAGTAAAAATAATGAGGCTGATGTTCTAGAAGTGTGGGAGAACCACCCTGACATGGTGCTGACAAGAGAAATGTTTTCTGCATGTAGAATCAATTGGCAGAATAAGGCCGATAATATAAAGGAAATAGCAATGGAATTGAACATTGGCCTTGATAGTATAGTGTTTATAGATGACGAGCCCACGGAACGTGAGATAGTAAAACAACTACTTTCTGAAGTATGTGTACCCGAATTTCCTGTGAAGCCATATATGTTTCCAATGTTTATAAAACAATTAACAGATGATTATTTTGAAACTTATGCATTGACAATAGAAGATTTAACGAAGACGCAGCAATATAAAGAAAACGCAGAAAGAAATCGCCAAAAGGAACAATTCATGAATATTGATGAATATTTGAGAAGTCTTAGGATCGAATTGAAAATAGAAAAACTTGATGGTTATAATAAAATACGTTTTGCACAGATGACACAAAAAACAAATCAATTTAATTTGACTACTCGGCGATATAATGAAACAGAGATACAATCTTTCGCAAACAGAGGTGGTTTAGTATATGGCTTACGGGTAAAAGATAAATTTGGGGATAATGGGCTTACTGGCCTAATAATAGTTGTTATTGACAATGCAACGGCATATATAGATACTTTTTTATTGAGTTGTCGAATTCTTGGAAAAGGTATAGAAAATATATTTTTGAGTTATATAATGATAAAATTAAAAAACATGGGATTATCATTTGTAAGGGCTACATATATAAAAACAGAAAAAAATGCACAAGTTTCAAAATTCTATGATAATATTGAATTTGTACCAGTAAAAATTTGTTCAAATAGAACAGATTATGAATTGATCTTAGGGGATAAAAATTTTTCATTGTCTGATATTTATACATTGGAGGATATATGCGAGAGCGAATTAAGAAGGTCATGAAGGATACATTTGATTTGGATGATGTACTAGATAATGTTTCTCAGGAAACGTGTGCTCAGTGGGATTCTATGCACCATTTACAACTAGTTGTGTGTTTAGAAACTGAGTTTGGTATCTCATTTGAACCAGAGGATATTGTGGAAATAAAGTCAATCGATGAAATCGAAAAGAAGATAAAGTCCCTAATGGGATAAGATGTAAAGAGGGAGAATTGTGTTTCGTGAAGAAAGAAAAAATGGTAATTTTAGGTGCTGGGGGAATGGGACGTGAACTTCTGTTTTTTGTATCGGAAAGCAGTAGTTATAATATTTTAGGTTTTATTGATAATGACCATAAAGTTCATGGTAAAATGATAAATGGCTTTCCAGTCTTAGGTGATGATTCGTGGTTGCTTAAATATCCTGATGAAATATCCTGTGTTATTGCTGTCGGTGATCCAAAGATAAGGAAACAGGTGTTTGAAAAATTTTATATTAAAGAGAATATCGTTTTTCCGAATATTATTGCTAATGGTGTAAAATATTCTGATACCGTTAAGATGGGGCAGGGTTGTATAATAGGTCCCTTTTCTTTGTTATCTGTTGATATTTTAATTGGTGATTTTGTTTTGCTTAATAACTATTGCCAGATTGCACATGATGTCAGGATTGATGATTTTGTTACTTTGTATGGTAATGCAAGTGTTTCGGGAAGTGTGGTTATTGGTGAATCTGCTGAAATTGGAGCGGGCACAAGAATTATACAAGGTATTTCAATAGGTGAATACAGCAAGGTAGGTATTGGTTCTGTTGTTATAAATGATGTGCCACCTAATTGTACAGTGTTTGGAAATCCTGCAAAAAGAATAATATGAATAATAATATGAAGATAGTCGCCTTTATTAGCTCTCTATATTCATACCAAAATCCTGTCCTTCTTCATTGTCCTGAGTTTTTGGGTAATGAGAAAAAATACCTTGCTGAATGTATAGATACCAAATATGTTTCATACATGGGTCGATTTGTTGAGGAAATGGAAGATAGAATTATAGAAATAACGGGTGCCAAGCATGCTGTGGCCTTGGTTAATGGGACATCTGCCTTATATATGCTATTGTTGGCTATAGGAGTAAAGCCAGGCAATGAAGTTATCACTCAGTCCATATCTTTTTCGGCAACCGCTGCGGCGATAATTCATGCCCAAGGTACGCCTATATTTGTCGATGTAGAACAAAATACTTTTGGTATGTCACCAGAGAGTCTTACGGATTTTCTTGAAGAATATGCCGAGGTTACAAATGGAAAATGTATTAACAAGAGGACTGGGAGACAGATAAAAGCGGTTCTTCCTATGCATACCTTTGGCCATCCAGCCAGGATAGATGAAATTCATAAAATATGTATCAAATATTCATTGTCACTTATTGAAGATTCTGCTCAGTCTTTAGGTAGTCTTTATAAGGGGAAACATACTGGTACATATGGTAAGGCTGGAATATTTAGCTTCAACGGGAATAAATTGGTAACAACTGGTGGTGGCGGTATGGTTATTACTGATGATGAGACCATAGCTAATGAAGTACGGTATATTTCTACGACGGCTAAGTGTCCTCATCGCTGGGAATCATATCATGATAAGGTGGGGTATAATTTACGTATGCCCAGTATTAATGCGGCAATTGGGCTTGCTCAACTTGAATATTTTGACCGTATACTTGAAAACAAACGAGAGACGGCCCATTTGTACCAGATTTTTTTTGATGAATTAGGTGTCAAATTTATTGGTGAACCAGATAATGCAAAATCTAACTATTGGTTGAATGCTATTATGTTTGATAATCGTGAACAACGGGATGCATTTCTCCAATACTCAAATGATAATTATATCCAGACTCGTCCTGCATGGACATTACTTCATACGTTACCTCCATACCGACATTGTCAGCATACAGCAATGCCAAATGCTGAATCTATCGTAGATCGTCTTGTGAATATCCCAAGTAGTATAAGAAAAGTGTGGCCTTGATTATAAAAATATTCCATGATAAAAAATATCTATATCCATAAAAAACAATATTTCAGAAGGGATGGCGAATGACAAGACAAGGGAAAGCGATCACATTTAAGGGTTTAGTTGCTGGTATCATAAACTCAATGTTTCTTAAAAAATTTGGTATTGTAATCTGTCGTTTAATGGTCTGTATAGGTAGGAAACGTTCTGGCTATATATACAAATCAGGTGATTATATCAGGGTATCATCACTAGAGCTTGTGGCATATGAAATTTATAAAAACAATATAAAAGGTAGTGTAGCTGAATTAGGTGTATTTAGAGGTGATTTTGCGCAGTTTATAAACATCGCATTCCCTGATAGAAAATTATATTTATTTGATACTTTTGAAGGCTTTAAGGAAAAAGATATGGAAATAGAAAAAAAGGGCAATTATGCCAAAATAATAGAGGATTTTTCAGATACAACGATCGAACAAGTATTAGATAAAATGAAAATTAAGAAAAATTGTATCATAAGAAAAGGATATTTTCCAGAAACAGCACATGGGGTTGAGGATACATTCGCTTTTGTCAGTATAGATGTTGACTTATATGAACCAATATATAATGGTTTGACGTATTTTTACCCAAGACTTGAGCGCGGTGGATATATATTTGTACACGACTATAATGATGACATAAAATATTCAGGGGTAAAAGAAGCCGTAAAAAGATACTGCTTTGAGAATAGCATAACATATTTTCCTTTGAGTGATAATCAGGGAAGTGTTATAATTATGAAATAAAAAGTGATTGTCCTGTCTTTAAGTGCAGAATGCCTTGTGAGCTTCCCCAAGTATTAGGAGTATAATTAATGTCGGATATTCTTTTCCTCATCGACCGTCCTAAGCCATTGTTCAACGAGGATATTTCAAAGCATGAAATGGAACTATCAGCTATTATCGCTTCCTCTCGTTTTCTTGTAATTGGGGGAGCGGGTTCAATTGGTTCGGCTGTGGTACACGAATTGTTCAAACGTAATCCAAAATTATTACACGTAGTGGATATTAGTGAAAACAACATGGTGGAACTTGTCCGTGATATACGCAGTTCCCTTGGCTATATTGACGGCGAATTTGCTACTTTTGCGATTGATTGCGGTTCAGATATTTTTGACTCCTTCATGTTGAATGGGCAGGGATATGATTATGTATTTAATTTATCCGCAATCAAGCATGTACGAAGTGAGAAGGATCCTTTTACTCTCATGCGAATGATAGACGTGAATATTTTCAATACTGATAGGACTCTACAGCAGGCAAAACAAAAAGGTGCGAGGAAATATTTTTGTGTTTCTACCGATAAGGCAGTAAACCCAGTTAATATGATGGGTACATCAAAGCGCATTATGAAAATGTTCTTGATGCGCCGTTCCTTGGAATTGCAAGTTTCCTCTGCTCGTTTTGCCAACGTTGCCTTTTCGGATGGTAGTTTGCTTTATGGATTTAATCGCAGATTAGAAAAGGGGCAACCTCTCTCGGCTCCCAGTGATGTGCGTCGATATTTTGTAACGCCACAGGAGGCGGGGGAATTGTGCATTATGTCTTGTTTGCTGGGAGAAAATCGCGATGTTTTTTTTCCAAAATTGGGCGATGAGTTAAATTTAAGCTTCAGCCAAATAGCAGAACGTTATCTTCAGCGCTTAGGTTATGATCCTGTTCAGTGTAAAAGTGAAGATGAAGCTCGAAATAGTGTGGAGGAACTGAAAGCACAAAAAAAATATCCAGTATTTTTCTTTGAAAGTAACACTACTGGAGAAAAAGAAACCGAGGAGTTTTATACAGAAAAAGAAACATTAGATATGGAAAAATATTACAGCATAGGTATTATCAAGAATAAGGCATTATATGATGAACATAAACTGAAAATGTTTACGGATACCATTCAGATATTGCGAAAAAAAGGCAAATGGACACGTTCAGAATTGATAGAGTTATTTAGTTTTATGGTTCCAGAATTTCAACATAAAGAAACGGGTAAGTTTCTTGATGGAAGAATGTGAACCTATATTCATATATTAGTGATAATTTTCGATTATTGCTCTAAGCAGGGAGGATGTTGTGGGAAACACGAATGACGATGATCTGGAAATGGGCGGTGTTGGTAGGGCTTACAAAAAAGAAGAAGGGATAAGTTTTTGGGATCTTTTCGCCATAATTTGGCGGCGGAAAATAATGATAATTATAATTACCATGCTTGCCATGATTAGTGTTGTGGTTTTCTCAATTATTTCTATTAGGTTGCCGCCAGAAACATCCCCTCTTCCAAACCTATACACTTCTAGGGCTTATATGCTTATTACTGAAGGTAGAGCTCCAGCTGGGGATCGTGAAACTTTGTTGGGGTATACTAGAAGAGGCCAAACTTACGCTGCCCTTGCCATGTTTTTGCTTAGAAGTAATACATTGCTTGATTCCGTGATAGATGATTTTGCCCAGATTAGGTGGTATGACGAGAACGAATTAAGTGTAAGATTGACTCGTGGGATGCTCAGAGGTGGTCTGGGCCCAAGGCATAATGGAGAAAACGGTGTTTTGAGTATTAGTTTTACCCATATAAACCCTGTTTTTGCACGGGATGTTGTAAATCTCACTGTTGTGCATCTAGAAAATCGTTTTATTGAACTTGGAATTGACAGAAAAAGATCCGAACAGGAAAGACTAGAATTGCATCTTGCCGAGGTTTTTCAAAACATTCTTCTGCTTGACGAGGAAAGGCGCAGACTCGAACAATCGGTTGCCTTTATTCCTCTAGTTGGGGGGAACCTCCCAGCTATTATGGCTGATATTAGTAGAGCAACGATGGAATCAGAGGCAATGCGACAGGTTTATACTCAACTTCGGGTGCAACATGAAGTGTTAAGGGCAAATATAGCAGCGGAAACTCCGATGCTTCAAGTTTTGGAATTGGCAGAGGTACCATCTGGAAGATCAGGACCAGACCGGGCTAGGATATGTGTTATTGTCACCCTTGTCGCAGGTATTTTCTCGGTGCTTTTGGCTTTTGCTTTGGAAGCTATTTCCTATATAAGAAAAGACCCTGTGGCTATGGCAAAATTAAGGAGGGCATAAATGCGAAAACGCATATTTCTCTTTGGAGCCTTTCTTTTTGGGATGGGTTCTGGATTTTATGGATTTGCCTTGGAAGGGGTAGGGCTGGCTAATAGTGCGGATGTATTAATGCTGGCCCGTTCCGACCCTAATTTCAGGGTAACACCAGGGGATGTGTATACCTTGACCTTCTCGTTTAACGGTGAGCTTGTTTCGCATACAATAGTAGTGGATACCGCTTACCGTATCCGTGTTGCAAATCTGGGAATTGTGAATGGGGCAGGGCAAACCTTTGCGCAAGTAAGAAACCGAGTTGAAGCTATTGTTGCAAATAACATCCCTTTGAGCGGTCCACAGTTGACATTAACCCAACCTTCAATTTTCAGGGTTTTTGTCGATGGTGAAGTGCATAGGGCAGGAGAACATGCCGCTTGGGCTTTAACTCGGTTGTCTTCGTTGGTTGATGGAAACTTAACTAGATTTGCATCCACTCGCAATATTACAATTAGATCTGCCAATGGGCAGACGCAGGTATTTGACCTTTTTCAGTTTTGGCGTTTCGGCGACCAGAACCAAAACCCTTATCTTCGGCCTGGAGATACAATTACGTTTAGCCAGATTAGTCGGCGTGTTACTATTCAGGGTGCGGTTGAACGCCCAGGAGCCTACCTGTTGTTGGACGGGGAGAATCTTAGGGAATTGATAGATTTCTATGGAGGTGGTTTTACGCCGCTTTCGGATCCGACCAGAATAGAGCTTGTTCGGCATCTAAACAGCGAAGATGTTTCTGGAAATCGGTTGTTTTTAACACTGGATGACATAGAGAACAATTTTGTGTTGGAAAACTATGATACGATAATTATTCCTGCAATTGGAGATTTAAGGCCAGTTTTGATTGTGGAAGGTGCTGTGGATATTTATAATAGGCCAAGTTTCTTTGCCCATGAGCAGCTTCATGCGTCAAACCGAATAACAGTACAATTCCATGCTGGTGAAACCTTTGCTTCTATGATTCGTCGAAACAGGGCGTGGTTTTCTTCGATATCGGATACTGAAAATGCTCGTATTGTACGGCAGTGTGGTGAGGAGATACTGATAAATCTAAACCCTGCTCTTTTCGATGCTTCCTATCGTAGCGAGATTCTGATCCAGAATAACGATACGCTTATCATTCCATTCAGGCAGTTCTTTGTTACGGTTGCAGGTGGGGTTGCGCGTCCGGGGCGTTTTCCTTTTATACCCGATCGTGGCTGGGAATACTATGTCGCTATGGCTGGGGGGTTTAATCCGCATCGTAATGCCTGTGGAAGGGTTATCATAACCGATATAAACGGAAGGCGGCTGGATCCAAACGAACCGATAGGCCCGGAAACAGTCATTACCGCTAGGACAAACAGCGTGTTTTTTTGGGCTCGCGAGGTTGCACCTGTGTTATCGGTCATACTTTCAGGTATTAGTATCTTCCTGTTTCTTAATAGATGAACATAGATTTAACAAAATGAATCAGATTAGCCTGCACAACCATATCAAAAATCTGCTATTTCCTACCCCAACATCGCATGGAAACGCCCAAGATTATCCTGGGACGGCAATTTTCAACTTCTATTTCGTCCAGACCAGGGACAGTATTACGGCAAGCCCCCAAGTGCCTTCCTTTACCGTTTGTTATATGCCGTACCGTCACGCCCATTATCTTATGGTATTGGTTCCTTAGCTAATATTCTTAATATCGAAAATAGATATAAGGGATCTATCTATTTGCTGAATAAATTGTTTGGGTAACATACAAACCGATTCTGTGAAAAATGATTTATCTACAGTCATTATCTGGGAAAAATTAATAACCGATGATTTGGATAAATGAGAATAGGTTTTTTCCAATGGAATATTTGGTGGAGATTTTATAAGCTGTAAATTTGAAGTAATAATTGCACAAATTATAGTATTTATTAAGGGCGTAGCCCTTTTGCGGTTTAATACCGCGCCCCTTGGGGCGGTTCATTCTGGGGGTGCGGGGGATTTGTTCACCCGC
>Ga0209755_10002781_pt1 | contig 23161 bp, 24 predicted proteins | sample TergutCo191P1_FD_187301 | JGI IMG/M metagenome (GOLD analysis project Ga0209755, IMG submission 187301) | Cornitermes sp. P1 segment gut microbial communities from Petit-Saut dam, French Guiana - Co191P1 (SPAdes) (version 2) | ecosystem: Host-associated > Arthropoda: Insects > Digestive system... | reverse complement strand
TGACAAACCGTTTTTCAAGCCGTTTTGAGTTAAAATCCAGTCCTGCAAACTCTTCCCCCCATCTGTAAGCCTGTCCCGTTTTCCATAATTCCCCTCCCAGAGATTTGCTTTATCCGGGAATTATAGCGCTTTTACAGAATTCTGTGGGTCAAGTTTAGCCCTTGGGGCGGGGGGTGTTGATTTGCGCTGGGGGTGATGCTCCGCCCTTCAGGGTGAGATTGCTGATTGCCGCGCTATGCCAAACGGCTGCGTGAAGGAAATGCCGCCGGGGCCGATGATGTTGGCCCTGACGTAAGAGCCGATTGCGCGCTGGTGGCATGCCAGGCTTATGGAGCTGCCCTGCGCGACTACGCTGCCGGCGTAAATCCAGTCTATGCGGGTGTAGTGCGCTGCGGCAATCGCGATGGTTGCGGCGCCCTCGTCAACGGTGACGCTCCGGATGGCCGGGAAGGGGCCGCTGCCAACAAAGGATCGGCCAAGCTCGCGCCGCGCCACTCTGGCGACTGCGTAAAAGCTGCCGCGCTTCATGGCGTCCCTGAAGTTTTCCAGCGTGTTTGACGGCATCACAAAAATGTTGAAGCTGTATCCAATCGCGCCTGCGCTGTGCGAGTCGTCGTTGGAAAAGCCCCAGACAAAACGGCCCTGCGGGACGGTCTCGCGCAAAATGTTGTCCCACAAAATCCGGTCGCTTGTCGATTGCCCGTCTTTTTTGTTGACGATTTCCATGCCAACGAGGGAGGGGAACTCCATGAACAGCGCTGCGTAATTTCGTATGCGCCGGCGGTTGCCGGACGCGCCGGCGCCAAGCCTTCCCGGCATCCTGCCGCCGGTGTAGCGGCCGGGGTGGTTGATGTGCGAAAGGCCGCCAAGCCGCTCCGTTTTTTCGGCGTTGCTTCTGAGAGTGGCCCCGCGGGCATTGGTGAAATCCGCAAAAAAAGTGTTAAGGTGCTGGCCCCTTGACTGCTCGTTTGCGAAGGGGATGCGCAGCATTCCGCGGCCGCCCCTGCCCGCTCCCTCGGCAATCTCGTTGAGCCTTTCCTGCGTCAGCGCGTCGGCGCCGTTTGCCCAGCCGCGGCAGGCTATGTTGTGGTCGGTGATGGCGAGAATGTCAAAGCCCTGCGCGAAATGCTCCTCGACCATTTCGGCGAGGGTGTTGCGGCCGTCGCTTCTCGTGGTGTGCGCGTGCAGCGCTGCCTTGTACTGGCCGTAGGCATCCCAGTCAATGCCGGCATACGGCGACATTATGGTGAAGCGCGTGGCGCAATGCTTTTCTGCTGCGGCGTCAGCGCTTCCGGCGCAGTTTGCCAGCCAAAATGCCGGCAGCGCTGCCAGCATGGCAAGGCATGTTTTTTTGGCAAAGCCGTTCATTCCGTTCCCCCGTCTTGAAAATTTGCCTCGGCCTGCTGCGGCCCTTCCGCATTCGACCTGGCGATAAATTCGTAGACCAGCAGTTCCAGAATCATTAGCATCGGGACGCTGGAAGTCAGGTCCATGCCGTGCAGGCGAATGTCTTCCGCGAACACGTAAAAGTTTGCGTCGGACAGGCTTTCCAGCGGGTTGTTGTCCGCCCGCGTCACGGACAGCAGGTATGGGCGGCCCTTCTGGAAAACCCGCTTGACAACGTCAAGCAAAACCGCGTCCTGGCCTGAATACGAAAGCGCAATGATCATGTCCTGGTTTTCTATGTGGTTGGCCAGGTTTTGCATTTGGTAGGCGGCCTCCGGGAAATAGGCATGGAAGCCCAGCGCTATAAACAGCCTCTCGCAGTACTGGCCAATTGCGTGAGTGTTGTTGTCAGTCAAAATGTAAATGTCCGGGCGGCGGGCCAGCGTGGCCATCACTCCGTCGACGTGCTGCGGCGACATCACGCGCGCCGCTTCCATGACGTTTTTTAGGTATTCCTCGCTGTAGCCCCGGCCCGCAACCACGTCCGGAAGAACCGCGTTTTGCTGGCTGTGCGCGGTAACCAAAAGGCTGTTGATAAAATCCGCGTAGCCGGAAAACCCCAGCTTTTGCGTGAAGCGAAAAATCGTGGTGGCGGACAGGCACTGCCTTCGCGCAAATTCATGTATGCTCATGTCCTTGACATCGCCCATGTTCTTGACGACGTAGTCAAAAAGCAGGCGCTCGGTCTGGTTCAGGCTGCGAATCGCCTCCTGCGCCACGTCAAAAAAATCTTTGGCCAATTTCGTTACCCCTTCTCCTTGCGCCGGCGAAAATGCGGCAACGGGCGGCTTTGGCAGGCGCTGCCGGCTTGCGCCTGCCTATTTGCCGAATTGCGCCAGAAAAAAATCGCCGGCGTCGCGCAGCTCCCCCTCCTGCGCCGCCGAAACGGCGCCGGTTTCGCCAATGGCCTGCATCAATGGCGCGTGGCGGCCGTTAAGGTGCTCAAGATACGCCCTGACAAAAGCGGCTATCTGCCTAACCTCAACGCTCATCAGGTGGCCGTTGATAACAAGGTAAAGAATTGCGACCTGCTGTTCAAGCGGGTAGGGCGAGTGCTGCGGCTGCTTCAGCGCTTCCATAAGCCGCTCGCCTTTTGCCAACAGCTCCTGGGTGGCCTTGTCCAAATCGCTGCCGAATTGCGCAAAAGCGGCCATTTCGCGGTAATGCGCGAGGTCAAGGCGCAGCCGGCCTGAGATTTTCCGTATCGCCTTTGACTGCGCCTCCCCGCCAACGCGGCTTACCGAAAGCCCCATGTCGACGGCGGGGCGAAAGCCGGAGTTAAACAGCGCCGAATCCAGAAAAATTTGCCCATCGGTAATCGAAATGACATTTGTGGGAATGTACGACGAAATGTCGCCGGCCTGGGTTTCGACGATGGGAAGCGCCGTGATTGACCCCCCCCCCCTCTCATCGGAAAGCTTTGCGGCGCGCTCCAGCAGGCGCGAGTGCAGGTAGAACACGTCGCCCGGAAAGGCCTCGCGCCCGGGGGGGCGGCGCAGGAGCAGGCTTATGGCGCGGTAGGCCACGGCGTGCTTGGAAAGATCGTCATAGACGACAAGCACGTCTTTTCCCTGATGCATGAAATGCTCGGCCATTGCCACTGCGGAATAGGGGGCGAGGTATTGCAGCGCCGCCGAATCCGACGCGGAGGCAAACACTGCAAAGGTGTAGCTCAAGGCGCCGCTTGACTTAAGGGTGGCAACAATCGCCGCCACGGACGAGGCTTTCTGCCCGATTGCGCAGTACACGCAGCAAACGCCCTTTCCCTTCTGGTTAATGATGGTGTCAATGGCGATTGCGGTCTTGCCTGTTTGCCGGTCGCCGATAATCAGCTCGCGCTGGCCGCGCCCGATCGGCACCATTGCGTCGACGGAAATAATGCCGGTTTGCAGAGGGGCGTTTATGCTTCCGCGATCTATCACCGGCGCTGCGGGGGCTTCCACGGGGAGCCAGGCCTCGGCGGCGATTTGCCCGTTGCCGTCGATCGGCTCGCCCAAAGGGTTCACCACCCTGCCAAACAGCGCAGGGCCAGACGGCACCGAAACGACCCTGCCTGTCCCGCTTGCTTCCTCGCCGTCCCTGACCTGGGAGCCGTCGGAAAGCAGCACGCAGCCGGCCTGCTCTTCTTCCAGGTTGAGGACGATTCCGGTTGCGCCGGACGCGAACTCCACCAGCTCCCCGTACACGGCGTTTCCAAGGCCGTGCACCGTGGCAACCGAGTCGCCCACCTGCGTCACAAAGCCGGTGTTGCCCGATGCCGCCTTGCCGTCCCAGCGCTCGATTCTTTCGCGCAGCGCCTTGGTAAGATCGCTGAAATCCGTCATTTGCCCTCCTCTTTATTCTATTCGCTCAAAAATCTGCCCGCTGCAATTCCGAGCCGCAGCGCAAAGCCGCGGCTTCGAGATCGGCCTTCATTTTTTCAAGCTGCCTTTTTAGGCTTGCGTCAACGTAAAACCCGCCGATTTGCAGCCTGTACCCGCCCAGCAGCTCGGGAGCCGGCCGGGCGCGCAGTTTGACTTTCGATGCGCCGGTAATCTCCGCAATGCGCCGCTTGAATTCCTCGATGTCGGCGCCGCAAGCGCAGCCGCCATCCGGCGCCGCTGCGGATTCAAGGGTGACGGCCAGCGCTCCGCTGCGCGCGTCGATGCGCGCCTCGATTTTTTCCATGATGGAATCGGCATGCCTGAAGCGCCTTCTCTCGACAAGCAGCGCGATAAACCTTGTCACAAATTCCGCGGCCGCCTCCATGCTCGGCGCTGCGGCGCTCGTGCCGGCGGCATTCGCACCGGCTGTGGCGCCGCAGTCGGCGCAGGCCGTCATGCGAGCCGTTTGGCCGGCGCTTTCGCGCAGCAGCTTTTCGACCCGCCGCGCTGCCGGATAGCCGGATAGGGCGCTGGGAATTGCCCTGAGGGGCGGGATCAGCGCCCTCATGCGCAGCAGCCCGGCCTCGGCGCTGTCGCCAAGCGCCGCGACGAAAACCGCAGCCCAGCGCTCCCCGTGAAACACTAGCGCTTCCCGCTCTGCGCGCCCGGCGCGGCGCCTGATGCCTGCGGCGCCAGCGCCGGAGCCGCTTGCCCGCTGCCTGCCCGCGCCGCTGTTTGCGCCGCCGCTGCCTGCGCGCTGCCCGCCCAAGCAAGAGCCGGCTGCGCCGCCAGCTCGTCCAGCAGCATGCCGGCGTAGCGGCGGCTGTCGGCGCCTGAAAACTCGCGCTGCACAAGGCGCGACGAGGCCGCAACCACCAGCGCCGCGGCCTCCATGCCGAAGAGCGCCAGCGCTTTTTGCCGCTCCAGCTCAATTTGCCGGCGCGCCTCCGCGATCATGTCCTGCGCGGCGCTTTTCCCGTCGGCTGCAATTTTGGCGGCCTGCGCTGCGGCGGCTTCGCGCGCGGCGCCGATAATTTCCTGCGCCTCAAGATGAGCGCCGCGCAGCTCTGCCTGGCGCTGCTCCAGCAGCTCCTGCGCCTTTTCCCTGCCGGCCTTCGCGCTTTCGATGGAGTCCTCAACCCGCTTTGCCCGCTCCGCCATGAACTTGCTCACCGGCTTGAACAGTATCGCCCTTAGGACAAAGGCCAGGAAAACGATGTTGAAAATGGTGATGGCAAACGTGACGGAAAAATCAAGCATTGCGCGCTAGCCCATTCTGGTGATCAGCAAAATTGCCACGATAAGGCCGTAGATCGCGGTCGCCTCCGCCATTGCAATTCCGACAAAAAACATTGGCGTGATTTTGCCGCTGACCTCTGGCTGCCGCGCAATCGCCTGCGCGTATCCGGATGTGGCTATGCCAATGCCGATGCCGGCGCCAAGGCCCGTAAGCACCGCAATGCCAACGCCAATGGCAATAATCGTAGTCGAGTCCATAAACAGCCTCCTGCGCTGCCGTTAATCGGCATGGTTTTTGGCAGGGGCATTTTCGGCCCCCGAGCCGGCAGTTTCAATTTTGGCCACCTCCGCAATATAGAGGCTGGTCAAAAACACAAAAATCGCCGCCTGAATTGCGCCGTCGAAAAAATCAAAATACAGCGAAAAAATCATTGGCAGCGCGATCGGCATGACGCCCTCGATCATGCGCATCAGCACAACCCCGGCAAGAATGTTCCCGAAAAGCCGCAGCGCCAGCGAGGAAAGCCGTATGCCGTATTCCAGTATGTTGAAGGGCAGCATCATGGGAAGGGGATGCAGAAAATGCCTGAGCCAGCCGCGCAGGCCGCGGGCCGCGATGGCGCATATCGGTATCAGCGCCACGGAAATTGCCGCAAGCGCCATTGTCACGTTTATGTCGCGGGTTGGCGGCCTAATCCTGAAAGGCGGGATGAACTCGCGCCCGAAAGCGCTGACTTCGACAGGCGACAGCGCCCCGACAATGTTCGCGGCAAGCAAAAAAAGAAAGAGCGAGCCGATGTACGGCGCCAGGAATTTTGCCAGCGGGCCAAACTGGCTGCCGGCAAAATTGCCCAGAAACTCCACCCCGGCTTCCAAAATCGCCTGCGGCCCGGATGGCACTTCCTTGAGCCTGCGCGTGACGGCAAGCGAGGCGATTGTCAGCGCCAGCATTATCGCCCAGGAAACCAGCGCCGTTTCCGTAATGGGAATCTCAAAGCCAAGCGCGGCAATAGTAAAGACGGTGCTTATCTCTAGCGCTTCCATGACCTGCCCCGACTCCGAAGCCCAAAGCGGAAAAGCCGCCTAGGCTCTAGGCGTCACCATTTTTTGCGAAAAACTCGTCCTTGAAATATTTCTTCAGCAATTCCTCCGATATTTCGTCGTGGACGCTCATGCTCGTGTAGGTTTCCTCGATAAAGCCCCTGCATGTATAGAAGCTGCCCAGCAGGCAAAATTCCGCGACGCGGGTCAGCGCCCCCATCGACTGATACATGCGCATGGGGTTTTCCGGGGCGAACTCGGTCATCAGGTATTCGATGACCGTTTTCTGAAACAAATTGATTGCAAAAATCACTTCGGAAATGGGGAAGCCGTCGCGCATTCTCCGCCTGCCCACTGCGGCGAAAAAATCCCCAACGATGGAAGGGTCAAGGCCGCGATCCAAAGTCCGCGCCAGCAGCGGGTAAAACGGCATGTCCGCCTCGATCAAAGCGCTGTCGTCAAGCCGGTTGTAATGCTTCATCTGCGGGGATCTGCGTATCGCATCCTTCCAGCGGCTGGCAAAGTCGCGAGACCGCAAATTGAGGGTATCAATAAGCACCCGATCAATCATGCCTATAGTTTAACCAACAAAAAGGCCGAATACAAGGGAAAAGCGGCGCTTTGCGCGCCAAGCCGCTTGATCTGGCCGGCCAAAACGTCCTACCATCAATCAATTACGGAATTGCAAATGCGCGGCAGCGAGCGCCGGGAAGCGCGCGGCGCCGCGGAGAGGAACGGAATGCCAAAAATCGAAGTGAACGAGAGCGCTTTTTTCGCGCTGGCCTGCGGAGGCGGGCGCGCCTGGAGCACAAGGGAAGAATTCGAGGAGGCGCTGACTTGCGCCAAGGCGGAGCTGGATTCGGACTGGCCGATTTGCTCAGAGGATCCGCCCGCAAAGGCCGGCGCCGGACAGGAGCGCCCCGCCCAGGAGCGCGCGATCAAAATCGAGCTTAACGACACGAACCGGCCGGACCTGTGGGGCACCGCCGGATGCGCCAGGCAGCTTCGCTCGTACCACGGCGGGAAGCGCAGCGAGTACCCGTTCTTTTCGCGCCCGGGCGGCGCGAAAGAGGCGCGCAGGAAAGTGAGGGTCGAGGAAAGCGTCCGGGGCGTCCGGCCCTTTCTCGCCGGCTTCATCGCGTCGGGCGCGGCCATTTCCGAATCGGCGCTGAAGGACATGATCCAGACGCAGGAAAAGCTCGCCTGGAACTTCGGGCGCAAGCGGCGGACCGTTTCGATGGGCCTTTACCGCATCTCGCGCATCGAGTGGCCCATCGTTTACAAGGGCGTGGATCCGGACGGCGTTTCCTTCGTGCCTTTGCAGTGGGAGACGTTTCAGGAGGCGCCTGAGCCGGTGACGCCGCGCGAGGTGCTGCGCCGCCACCCCAAGGGCAGGGAGTACGCCTTCATCCTCGAGCGCGAGCCGGTCCACCCGTTCCTGACGGACGCGCGCGGCAGCGCCCTTTCCTACCCGCCGATCATCAATTCCGCGGATCTTGGCGCCGTGCAGGTAGGCGACACCGACATTTTCGTGGAGCTTACCGGCGCGGACATTCGCATGGTCACGCTGGCCGCGTCGATCGTCGCCTGCGATCTCGCGGACAACGGCTTCGAGATCGAGCCGGTGGAAATCGAGTACGGGTTCGACACGCCGTTCGGCAGGAGCGTGGTTTGCCCCTACTATTTCCAGGAGCCGGTTTTTTGCTCGCTGGCGCGGATCGAGAAGTTCCTGGGCGAAAGGCTTGGCGCCGGCGAGTGCGCCCGGGCGCTGGAGCGAATGGGCGTGCGCGCGGAGAAGGCCGCGTCGCGCGAGCGAGGGCGGGACGCGCTGGGAGGCGACGCGGCCGAGGGCGTGCTGGCCTGGCCGCCCGAGTACCGCAACGATTTTCTGCACGCCGCGGACGTCGCCGAGGACGTGATGATCGGGCGCGGGCTCGGATCGTTCAGGCCGGAGCGCCCGAGCGAGCCCACGATCGGGCGCCTCAGCGCGCTCACCGTTTTCAGCCGGCAGGTGAAGGAAATTTTCATCGGCATGGGCTACCAGGAAATGATTTACAACTACCTCGGCTCGCGCAAAGACCTCGCCGACAAAATGCGCGGCTCGGGAGAGGGCATCATCCGCATCGCGAACCCGATGACGGAAAACTACGAGTACGTGCGCGACTCGGTAATCGCGTCGCTGATGGCCAGCGAGGCGGTGTCGGCGCATTCGGCCTATCCGCACAGGATTTTCGAGGTGGGCAAGATCGCGCGGCTCGACCCCTCGGAAAACTCCGGCTCCGTCACGCGCCAGTACGCGGGCTTCCTCCACGCGGACAAGGACGCGAGCTTCAACACCGCGGCGGCGCAGATGCAGGCCCTGTTCTACTACCTTTCCTGCGAGTACGGCGTCGAGGAATCCGGCGACCCGCGCTTCATTCCCGGGCGCGCGGCGGCGGTGATGAGCGGCGGCAGGCAGGTCGGCGTTTTCGGCGAGATCCACCCGGAGGCGCTGGAAAACTGGGGCGTCGCCGTCCCCTGCGCCGCGGGCGAGTTCGACCTTGACGCGCTGATGGCGGGATAGGCGCGGGGAAGGCGCCGGCTGCGCCGAGCCGCTCGGCGCGCGGCAAGGCAAGCGCCGGCCAGTCAGCGCTTGCCTTGCCGAGATGCGCCGCGCCGAGCGCGGGCGCCTGCGCTCGCCTGAAGCTATTGCCCGCTGTCGGGCGTTGCCATGATCGCGACGCCGTTTTCGCGAATGTCAAGCGCAAAAACCACGCTGCTGCCGCCGCGGGCAAACGACACCGTTTCCTCGCGCCGGCTTGATTCCCTTTTGCTAAGCGACCAGCCGTCCTTTTTTTCGAGCTGGTTCGCGAGGCTGTCAAAGGTCGCCATGTTAGCGTTCTCGAGGGTCACCGTGAAAACGGTCACGCCGGCGTAAGTCTGCGAGTGAACCATGGCAACGGCCGTGCCGGGAGGCTGCTGCAGCCCGCCCGCAATGCCGTAGCGCTCCCAAACGCCCTGCTCCGGCCATTCCGCGGGAGCCATTGCTCCGCCGGCGCCATATGCTCCGCCGTTTCCGTTGTCGTTGCCGCCGCTGCCGAGCGAGAGGCACGAGGCCAGCGCAAGCCCGGCCAGCGCTGCCGCTGCCGCCATGCCAAAAACTTTGAGTGTGCTTTTCATAAAACGCTCCTTGCTCGCGGGCCCGCGCAGGCAGGCGCCGCAAAAATTTGCCTGCCTGTCATGGCAGGGGCTGCCCCGACGGGGCAGCGAAGGCGCCGGGGCCGGCGCCGCCGATTTGCTCGGCGCCGCCTGCCTTCGGCGCTTCTAGTCTCCCAGCGCCGCGGCGATTCTGTTTTCGATTGCTTCCAGCTTTGCCTGCTGCGCATCGGTCGGCTCGCCGGCGGTCAGCGCGAAGGTTTGCATGCTCTGGTACCACTGCGCTATTCTGTTTCGAGTTTCCTGAAAATCCATCACGGCGGCTATGTCGCCGGCGTTCATCCTGTGCACCAGCGGGATGTACTCGCCCATCATGAAGCGCTCGTATTCAGCCAGAAACGTGTCCCAGTTGTCGATGCCGGCAGGGTCGACCCGCGCCGCTGCGGGCGCTGCATCGGCGCCGCCGGCGGCCGCGGGAGGCGTCGCCGCTGCCAGCGCCGCCGCGGGCGCGGCTGCGGCGTAGGCTGCCGCCGCGGCGTCCCTGCCCCTGCCGCACCCGGTCAGCGAAATCCCGATTGCCGCGGCAACGGCGGCAGCCCCCAAAACCTTGAGCGTGTTTTTCTTCATCGAAAACACTCCTTCTCGCGGCGCCGCGCCCATGGCGGGCAGCCGCAGCGATTTGCCTGCCTCAAGGGCAGAGTTTGCCCCAACGGGGCAATATAAAAGGCGGCTCTGGCCAATGGCCTGCGCTCCGCCTGTTATGCAAAATCAAAAGCCCCGCCTGCAGAGGGGGCATTAAGCCTCTCGGCGCGAAAAACGGGAAATGGCGTAGGCGCGATTTTTTTGCCTGCAGCGGCGGTTTCTGGCATGCCTATAATATAGCCATTCCGGGTTTCGATTCAAGGTTTTTTTTCGGGCCCGGGGCCTCTTGCAGCGCCCCGCGGAATTGCGCTAGACTGCGGGGGTCATGCAAAACTTCGAGTACCACATGCCGACCAAGATCGTCTTCGGGAAGGGCGCCGAAAGCCGGACGGGGGAAGAAGCCGCCCTGATTTCAAAGCGCGTTCTGCTGCACCATTCCGGAGGCCATGCGGAAAAGTCCGGCTTGGTGGGCCGCGTGAAGGAAAGCCTGAAAAAGGCGGGCGTCGAGTGGGTCGAGCTGGACGGCGTGCAGCCGAACCCGCGCCTGGCCCTGGTTCGCAGGGGCATTGAAATAGCCAAGTCCGAAAAGCTCGGGCTGGCGCTGGCCGTGGGCGGCGGCTCGGCGATTGACTCGGCAAAGGCCATCGCGATGGGCGCCGCCGACGGCGGCGACGTGTGGGACTTTTTCGAGGGCAAAAGGCAGCCGGCAGGGGCGCTGCCCGTCGGCGCCGTGCTGACCATTCCCGCCGCCGGCAGCGAGTCGAGCAACAGCGCCGTCGTCACAAACGAGGAAGGCCCCTGGAAGCGCGGCGTGACCGCCGGCTGCATTTTCCCGGCCTTTTCCGTCCTGAACCCCGAGCTAAGCTATTCGCTGCCGGCCTTTCAGACCGCCTGCGGCGTCTCGGACATGCTGGCGCACGTCATGGAGCGCTACTTCACGAAAGAGCCCAACGTCGAATTTACCGACGAGCTTTGCGAGGGCGCCATGCGCGCGATTATCCGCAACGCCCGCAAAATCTTCCTGGGAGCCGAGCGTGACTACGCCGCGCGCGCCGAGCTCATGTGGGCCGGCGCCGTGGCGCACAACAACCTTCTCGGCACCGGGCGCATAGGCGACTGGGCCAGCCACCAAATCAGCCACGAGATTTCGGCGCTTTTCGACACGGCGCACGGCGCCTCCCTTTCGGTAATATTCCCCGCATGGATGGAATACACCATGAGCGAAGACCCGAAGCGCCTGGCGCGCTTTGCGGAAAAGGTTTGGGGCGCGGATGGCGCTTTCTGCGATTTTGAGCAGGCGGCGCTGGAGGGCATTTTCCGCATGAAGGCCTTTTACCGCTCAATCGGCCTTCCGGTCAGCTTCGCGGACGCCGGGCTCGACGCCTCGCGCATCGGCGAAATGGCCGGGCGCGCCGTCATGCGCGGGCCCATCGGCAATTACCGCCGGCTCGGGGAAAAGGACGTCGAGGCGATTTACCGCCTTGCCGCGGCGTGATGGCGCCAAATCGGCAGGCGCCCGGCGCCTGGGGAAAGATTTGCAGGAATTTGCGCTCCAGCGGGAGCGGCGCCTCGGCAGGCGCCTTGCCGGCGTGGTGGAATGGTAGACACAGGGGACTTAAAATCCCCCCTCTGCAAGGAGATATGAGTTCAAGTCTCATCGCCGGCACTGGGTTTTCTGAAATTGATTTTTGCGGAGGGGGTTTTTATGGAATGGCGGGCTAGCCACATACTGGTAAAGGATCGCGCGAATGCTGACGATATTTTAAGAAGGGCAAAGCAGGGCTCGCAGTTTGAGTCGCTTGCGCGGGAGTTTTCCACCTGCCCCTCAAAGTCCTCGGGCGGGGACCTTGGCTGGTTTGGGCCGGGAAAAATGGTGCCGGCCTTCGAGTCGGCGGTGAAGCGCCTGTCGCCCGGCTCCGTGGGCGACGTTGTTCAGACCCAGTTTGGTTACCATATAATCAAATGCACGGGTCGCCGGGATTGAGATTGCGTCGGGCAGCGGGTAGCATGGCAAAGGGCAGCATAGATTTTCAGTCGATTGTACGCGCAAATTCCGAGCTGGGCCAAGTTCAGGACATTGACATACTGCTGGAGCGGGTGCTGCTTATGGCGCGAAACGTCGTAAACGCGGATGCCGGCTCCATCTACGAAAGGCAGACGGCGCAGGAAGACGGCGCGGAGACCGAGCGGCTTTTCATCAAGTATGCCCAGAACAGCACCCTGCAAAAGTCGCTGCCGCCCGGCCAAAAGCAGGCGTACTCGAAATTCTCCGTGCCGATCAACGAAAAGTCCATTTCCGGCTACTGCGCCTACACCCAGAAAACCATCAACCTGCCGGACGTGTACAACATCCCCGCGGACGCGCCGTATTCCTTCAACTCCGCCTTTGACAAGCTGACCGGCTACAAAACCACGTCCACGCTGACCCTGCCCCTCGCCACCGAGCAGCGGCTTTTGGGCGTCATCCAGCTCATCAACAAAACGAACAAAAGGGGCAAGGTGATCCCGTTTTCCTCGGACGACGAGCTGGTGCTGACGAATTTCGCCGCAAACGCCACTTCCGCCATGCAGCGGGCCTATATCATCCGCTCGATGATTCTGCGCATGATCAAAATGTCGGAGCTGCGGGATCCCTCGGAAACGGGGAACCACGTAAACCGCGTGGCCGGCTACGCCGTGGAAATTTTCGACCGCTGGGCATACAGGCATCAAATCCCCGAGGGCGAGCGCTCGACGTTTCGGGACATTCTCAGAATCGGCGCCATGCTTCACGACGTTGGGAAAGTCGCCATTTCGGACGCGATCCTGAAAAAGCCCGGGCGCCTCACCCCCGAGGAATTTGACCTGATGAAGCACCACACCCTGTACGGCGCCAGCCTTTTCAGCGACACGCTTTCGACCATTGACAGGGTGGCCATGGACGTGGCGCTTACCCATCACGAAAACTGGGACGGCACCGGCTATCCAGGCTGGGTCGATCCTGTGACCCTCAAGCCCATCAAGGCCGGCGAAGACGGCAAGCCGCTGGGAAAAAAAGGCGAGGAAATACCTTTTGCCGGCCGCATTGTCGCCATAGCCGACGTTTTTGATGCTCTCAGCTCAAAGCGCGTTTACAAGGATGCCTGGACCGAGGAGCAGGTCTTTGACGAAATGCGCAAGCTCTCCGGCACCAAGTTCGACCCCGAGCTAATCGACATTCTCTTCGAGATACTGCCCGTAATCACCAGCACCCGCAAAATGTACTCGGACGAGCATTAGCGCCGCGGCCGGCAGGGAAGCGCCGGGCTCAGGGGGCGGCGGTCGGCGGCGGCGCTTTGAGCATTTTCGCAAGCTGGCGGTCCAGGCTGTCGGCGAAGGCCTTGCAGGCTTTTTTGCCGTAGCTCGCGATCCTTTCCGCGCCTAGGCCGCATTCGGCGAGGCCCACGGAGAAATTCCTGATTGAAACCAGCTCGTTGATGTTATCGGGCGTGAAAACCCGGCCGCGGTCGTCGATGACGGCGCTGCCTTTTTCCAAAAGGCGCTTGGCGAGGGGCAGGTCGCGGCTGACGGCCAGGTCGCCTGGCTCTGCCAGCTCCACCAGCCTGTTGTCCGCGGAATTGTCGCCAGGCGGGCAGATTTCCATCTCGGCGCTCTCCCCGCCTATTCCCGGAATTGGGCGGTTCGCGGCGAACACGGCGCGAATGCCCAGCCGGCGGGCCGCGCCCAAAGCCAGGCGGCGCGCGTCCCGCGGGCAGGAGTCGGCATCGACCAGGATTTTCATGGCTGCGGCGCCGGCTCTCCGACGGAGGCGGCGTAAATCGTGTACGAGCCCCGCAGCGACAGGGGCTTTTCCCCTGCGCCTGCGGGCGGGACGAAAATCGCCTCGCCTTTTTGCAGGGTTTCGCCATCGATCGAAGCCGAGCCCTCGGTGACAATGCAGATCGACGGCCCGTCCGCGCGAAGCTCTGCGGCGCCGCCCGTGGCGCCGCCTGTTCCATGCATGACCGCAAGCGAAAATTCCTCGCATGAAACAGGATAGGCAAAGCGGGAAGCGCCGGGCTCAGGCCTGAGAATTTGCGGCTTCATCGGGCTGAAGTCCAGCGCCTTCATAAGCTCCGGAACGTCGACGCGCTTTGAAGTGAGCCCCCCGCGCAGCACGTTGTCGGAATTCGCCATCAGCTCCACGCCAAAGCCGCTGATATACGCATGAAGCACGCCTGCTTTCAGAAAGACAGCCTCGCCCGGCTGCAAGCGGAAAACGTTGAGGTAAAGCGGCGCAATCACGGCAGGGTCGCCGGGATGCCTGCGCGCGAAGCTGCGAATCAGCTCCCACTCGCAGGCATCCTCCGGCGCCGGCTCCGGCGGCAGGGAGGGCCCGCGCTCCCGGCCTGCGCGCCCGGCGCTGCCGTCATGGCGCTGCTCCGAGGGCTCGCGCGAAAGGGCAAATCCGGAAAGCGCCTCGCGCATGGTCTGGGAAACGCCAAACAGCGCCGCCAGAAAGCCGCGCAGCGCCGCGCTTGCCGCGGCGCCTGAGTCGGCGCCTGCTGCGGGAGCTTCAAGCGCCTGCAAAAGCGGGGCAAAGCCCTCGCGCAAAACGGCGGGGGGATTTTCGCCCAGAAAAACGGAGATAAGCCGCGCCGTCTCCGCGGGGCTGCGAAAGCCGCACATTCCCGCAAAGGGCGTCAGAGCGCAGATGATTTCGGGCTTGTGGTTTGGGTCCCTGTAATTGCGCTCCGGGGCATCCGGCGCCAGCCCCGCCGCGTTTTCCCGCGCAAAGCCCTCTCGCGCCAGGGCCAGGCTCGGGTGCGCCTGAATGGAAAGGGGGGACTCCGCGGCCAGCAGCTTGAAAAGATAGGGCAGCGCTCCGAAGCGTTCGGCCGTTTTTTCGCCAAGGCGGCGGCGCGGATCCTCCGCAATAAAGTCCCCCAGCGCCGCGGCGCCGCCCGGAAGCTCAGCCAGCGAAGGCGCGCCGGGATGGCTGCCCATCCAAAGCTCGGCGCAGGGCCTGCCGTCGATTGGCAGGCCCAGAAGCCGCTGTATGAAATTCGCAGAGCCCCATTCGTAGCGCTTTATCTGGCTGCGCAGCCTGAAAAACTCAGCCATTCGTCAGATGCGCCCTTTCTATCCCTTTGTCCAAGTGCAGGACAAGGCTTGCCACGCGGTCTATCGCCTTTTCGGCGGCGACCTGCTCCTCTTCGGCCTGCAGTTTTAGCTTGTTGATCTCGTCGCACAGCAAAAAGCCGGTCAGGATCGCCACTTTCAGCGGGTCTTTCATCCCGGAAATGCCCTGCGTGTTCGCGATGGCCAGCCTGTACTGCTCCAGAACGTCGTTCAGGTACTGCGGATCCTCGCCTGCGGTTATGGAAAAGCTGGCGCCCAAGACATTTATGAACAGGTCGTGCCTGCCGGGGCCGGGGCCGGATTCGGGGAAGGCGCTTTCGCCGCTGTCAACAGCCATTCTTCCTGCCTAAAATATGTCCAGCTCTCCGCCTTTTTCCTGGGAATTGCTGCCGCCGTCGCTGTCCTGCTCGTCTCCCAGCGGATCCGGAATGCCGCCGGCGGCGGCAGCGCTTTCCGGCTCGGAATCGCCGCCGTCTTCCGAATCGGCCTCTTCCTCTTCGCCTTCGCCTTCGCCTTCCGCCGCAGCCTCATCCGCCCCGCCTTTGCCGGCGGCGCCGGCATGGCCCGCGGCGCCGTCGGAGGGCTTTTCCTTCAGGCTTTTTTCGATGTCGTTTTCGAACTGGTTGAGCCGGTCAAGCGCGGAAAGAATGCTTTCCTCGATTTGCCCCTGCTCCTCCTTGAAGCGCGCCACCAAAACCTCAAGCTCGTCAATCCGGTTTTGGTAGGAGTCCAGCTTCGCTTTCAGCTCGGTTTCCCGCTTTTGGTAGGCTTCCAGCCTGGTCTTCAGCTCCGTTTCCTGCTGAAGCATCGAGCCCTTTTCCTTCGTGACGCGCTCGATGTAGTTGATGGCCTTCGCGATCTTTGCTTCAAGCTGCTTGACTTGCTCAAGGTTTACCATGCTTCCCCCGCTACGCTTCCAGCGCTGCCTTCGCCTTCGCGACTACGGCCTTGAAAGCCTGGGCATCCTCCATCGCAAGATGCGCCAGCGCCTTGCGGTTGATGATTATTTCCGCCTTGTTTAGCCCGGCGATAAACTTGGAGTAGGAAATCCCCTCCTCGCGGCACGCGGCGTTGATCCTGATGATCCACAGCTTGCGGAAATCGCCCTTCCGATCGCGCCTGTCGCGGTAGGCGTAGGCCAGCGCCTTGGTGACCGCGTCCTTCGCGGCCTTGTAGTTGGTGCCCCTGCGCCCCCAGAAGCCCTTCGCCAGCTTGAGTATTTTTTTTCGGTGGTTCTTGCGTTTCGAACCATCAATTGCTCTCGGCATAGTTCAACCCTTCCTTCCTTGCTCGCCCTAACCGTAGGGCATCATTTGCTTTTTAATCGTCGGCACGTTGTCGGCGGAAAGGATCCCCGGGCGCCGCAAATTCCGTTTGCGCTTGGCTGACTTTTTGGTCAGGATATGGCGAAGGTTCTGCTTTTTGTACTTGACCTTGCCGGTTCCGGTAAAGCTGAAGCGCTTCGAAGCGCTTTTCTTCGTTTTCATCTTGGGCATAGCGCCACCTCTGCAATGTATTTCTTTGAACCGGCCCCCACGGAGCCGCCTGCTTTTTACGAAGCCGCCGTTCCCTGCGGGCCTGCCGCCTCCTGAGAGGCGCCCGCCGCCTGCGCGGCCGCTGCGCCCTGCGGGCCGCCCGATCCCTGGGAAGCGCCTGCCGGCTGCGGGCCAGCAGGCCCCTGCGAGCCTCCGCCCCCCTGCTTCTTCGCCTTCGGGCTCAAAACCATGGACATGAAGCGCCCTTCCATGGTCGGCTGCTTGTCCATGACGTACTCGCCCTCAAGCCTGGCAAGAACGTCCTTCAGCACGTCCAGCCCCAGTTCGGTATGGGCAAGCTCCCTGCCCCTGAACCTGATCGTAACCTTGACCTTGTTGCCGTCCGCAAGGAATTCCCTTACGTGCTTGGATTTGAAGTCCAGATCGTGATCGTCGATTTTTGGCTGCATCCGGATTTCTTTCAATTTCAGCAATTTTTGCTTACGTTTGGAATCCCGAACGCGCTTCTCGTTCTCGAACTTGAACTTGCCGTAATCCAGAATCTTCACCACCGGCGGAACCGCCTGCGGCGCGACCTCCACAAGGTCCAATCCCTCCTCCCTGGCAAGCGCGAGCGCCTCGTGGGTGGGCATTATGACCTGGCGATCCCCTCCGTCCTGGATTAGGCGCACCTCCCGCACCCGAATCTGCTCATTAATGCGTAAATCCTTATCCGACAACTGACCTCCTCTCTGGTTACTGGAAAACCCTGCAAACTTGCCCCCGCCCTGCGAGCAAAGCGCGGCATGCAGTACATTTTAGCAAATTTGCGCATGCTTTGTCTAGCGCCCAGCGCACCTGCTGCATTGCGGCGGAGAGTTTCCTTTGGATGTCAGCCTGCTGTTTTTGCGCTTGCCGCCTGCGCCCATGCGGGCAGTCTAAGGCATTTGGCGCGGGAATTCAATGGGCAGGGCTGGGGGCGCGGCGATACCTCTGGCGATTCCGCCAATGATTCTCATTCTTGGCTCAATGCTGCGCAGGGTTTTCGGCCGAGCGCGGCTGCGCTTGCCGCAAGAGGCGCTGGACAGCCCCGCGCTTTTGCCGTAGAGTGCAGCCGTGACGGAAAAGCACCCCAACAGCGACGCGCTGTCGCGCATAGCCTGGCACCCGGCTTTCGTGGAAGCGCTTGCGCTGGAGCTGAAAGCGCATCTGGACATCCTCGAGTTTCACCCGGAGCACCAGCTCACCGCCGAGCCCCTGCGGATCGACTGCGTAATCGTGAAAAAGGCGAAGGGCGCCGTCATCGAGAAAAACATCGCGGCGATTTTCAAGGGGACGAACCTTCTTGAGTACAAAAGCCCCGGCGACCATGTTTCGGTGGGCAGCTTTTACAAGGTCTACGGATACGCCTGCCTGTACGCCTCGCTCAGGGACACGCCTGTCGAAGACATGACAATTTCGTTCGTTGCCAGCAGCCGCCCTAGGGAACTGATAAAGCACCTGAGGGACGCGCGCGGGTACGCGGTTGAAGAAACGCTTCCCGGGATTTATACTGTAACTGGAGACATTTTCCCGATGCAGCTTGTCGACGTGCGCAAGCTGCCCGAGGAAGAGAACCTGTGGCTGAAATGCCTCAGCGACAGGCTGGAGCCGCTCGCGGCGCGGAAGGTAATCCACGCGGCTGGGTCGCAGGGGAAAGGCTTGAACATGGGGGCCTACCTGGCCGCGATATTCCAGGCAAACGCGATGGCAATACGGGAGGCGATGAAGATGACGGAAACGGTTATGACTTTTGAGGACGTTCTCGAGGAAGCCGGCCTTATCGCAAAGTGGGAAGCGCGGGGCGAGACCAGAGGCAAGGCTGAAGGCGAAGCCAGGGGCGAGGCGCGGGGCGAAGCCAGGGGAAAAATCGAGGGCAGGGAGCGGACGACGCTTGAAATCGCGGGGAATTTGATGGCGCTGGGGCTTCCCGTTGAGACCATTGTTTCCGCGACGAAGCTTGACGCGGAAACGGTGCGGGGGCTAGGCGCGCGGCAATAGCCGCCAGGACGGCGCGGCGGCACCGAGCATGGCGCGCTGGACAAACAGGCGCTTGCCGCAAGAGGCGCTGGACAGCCCGTCGCTTTTGCCGTAGAGTGCAGCCGTGACGGAAAAGCACCCCAACAGCGACGCGCTGTCGCGCATAGCCTGGCACCCGGCCTTCGTGGAAGCGCTTGCGCTGGAGCTTAAAGCGCATCTGGACATCCTCGAGTTTCACCCGGAGCACCAGCTCACCGCCGAGCCCCTGCGGATCGACTGCGTAATCGTGAAAAAGGCGAAGGGCGCCGTCATCGAGAAAAACATCGCGGCGATATTCAAGGGGACGAACCTGCTTGAGTACAAAAGCCCCGGCGACCATGTTTCGGTGGGCAGCTTTTACAAGGTCTACGGATACGCCTGCCTGTACGCCTCGCTCAGGGACACGCCGGTCGAAGACATAACAGTTTCGTTCGTTGCAAGCAGCCACCCGAGGGAGCTGGTAAAGCATCTGAGGGAGGCGCGCGGATACGCGGTTGAAGAAACGCTTCCCGGGATTTATACTGTAGCTGGAGACATTTTCCCGATGCAGCTTGTCGACGTGCGCAAGCTGCCTGAGGATGAGAACCTGTGGCTGAAATGCCTCAGCGACAGGCTGGAGCCGCTCGCGGCTCGGAAGGTGATCCACGCGGCGGGGTCGCAGGGGAAAGGCTTGAACATGGGGGCCTACCTTGCCGCGATATTCCAGGCAAACGCGATGGCAATACGGGAGGCGATGAAGATGACGGAAACGGTCATGACTTTTGAGGATGTTCTCGAGGAAGCCGGCCTTATCGCAAAGTGGGAAGCGCGGGGCGAGGCGCGGGGCGAAGCCAGGGGCAAGGCTGAAGGCGAAGCGCGGGGGAAAATCGAGGGCAGGGAGCGGACGACGCTTGAAATCGCGGGGAACTTGATTGCGCTGGGGCTTCCCGTTGAGACCATTGTTTCGGCGACGAAGCTTGACGCGGAAACGGTGCGGGGGCTAGGCGCGCGGCAAGCGCCGGGGCCATCAGCTCCCTAGGCGCCGCCCGGCATTGATTCCCTGAGCCGAGCGTTTTCGCAAGCGCGGCAAAAGGGGGAGGCCTCTTCCGCGGAAGCGGCGGCGGCGGAAGGCGCGTTTGTGAAGGCGGTGGTGATGTTTTCCGCGGTGGGCTCGTCGATTTCGGCGAAAAGGTCGAGGGCTTTTTTGATGAGGACGCTGGTGTCGGTGTACTCGCAGCCGCTGGCGGTGCGCTGGCCGAAAAGGTTGAGAATGGCGGCGAGCTCGCCGCGGCTGAGCCTGGCGCCGACGGCGTCTGCGATGTTGGCAATTCCGCCGACGATTTTTATTCTTGGTTCCAAGCTGTACATGACTGAAACGCCCGCAAAAAAATCAAAGCAGCAAAGATCGGGAGCCGCGGGCCGGCTCGCTGCCGAGCCGCGGCTCCCCAAAATCAAGCAAGCCTGCGATGAAGCAGGGCAAAGGCCCGGGCTTTTGCCCGCGGGCTCCTGCCCTGCTTCCCAAAACCCTGCGCGGCCGGCGCTGTCCGGCGGCGCAGGGAAGCAGCTCCCGATAGCTGCCGCGTTTGCGCCGGCTGCCTGGGAGCGCTTCGCCTGGCCCGGGCTATTCTGCGCCTGGGCCGGGCGGTCTTTACCTAGGCCCCATCCTCATAATTCGAAGGTCTGAGACGCGGAAGCCAATGCGGGGAGTGCGTCATTGTTGACCTGGATGCGAAGGCCATGGCCTTGAGCGTGCTCCCCAAAGTCCGCAGGTATTGGGAATGTTATGGAAAACGAAGCATTTTCGCCTCTATCCGGGGTTAGGTTGCCGGCAGCGGCGCCGCCAATCCAATCACCGCCGGCGCGAGTCACCGCCACTTGCGTTGCGGCGCCATCCTGCGCCGGCATGCCAATAACATTTCCGGCAACAATTATTGTGTAGGCAAAGTTTTCCAGATCCAGGTCCAAGCCCCAGTCCTCGTCGTCAATCCGAATATCCAGGCCGGAGTGGGCATTGGCGCGATTGGTCACGTTTATGCCGCCGTCAACCACGGCATAGGTGGTTGGGGCTCCGTCGTTCTGGCGCAGATACGGTGTGTCCCAAGCTGGGCCGCCTGTATTCTCCGCAAGCCATGCCGCCAAGGAGAAAACCGCGGTGCCCGGATCGGTCACGACAGGAGTCGGCCAGAAGTCTTCGGTCTCGGTGACATCAACGGTGTCTGCAGGATTGGCCGCGGGCTGGAAGAGATCGGTGCCGACTATGATGCTGTAGATGTAGAAGGACATCACTGCCGACCTTTCCGCTTCAGTGCCCCAGGTGCCCCACGAATTGGCTTCGATTCTGACAGCTCCAGTAATTGCGCCATGCATTGTGAATGTCGCGCCTGCCGCAAGATTCTCGGCGAATTCAGCGCTGGTGCCGGCTATTTCCATCCTGCCGCCGCCTTGGTTCCACTCCGCGCCGGTGCGTCCGGTTACCCTTATCACGTTGCCCGGCGTGGTGCCGGTAACATTGATGCCGTTGGAATTGGCGGCCCTGTTTCCCATGTACATGAAGTTGCGCTCTCCGGCGCCTTCGGAAATCGTTACTATAGCGCTGCCGCCATCGATGGTTAGGCGGGCGGAGCCAATTTGCGCATGATGCCCTTGAACCGGACCCTCAGGCAATTCCTGGAAGCCGGCATCGGTCGCCAGGTTAAAGTTAATTACCTGGTCGCCAATCACAATTTCCGGGCGGAAGACAATCAGGTCATCAATGCTTAACACCAAGTTCGCAGCGGGAATCCCCGGAGCGCCCCAGCTATTTGGGGCTATCCTAAGCCCGTTCGTGATGTTTGCATCGGTCAGGACGCGCTCAAAGGCAAAGACCCCTGCCGGTATGTCCCATGGCGAGCCGGGCGTAACGGCTTCGTTCCCTAGGCCGGCGCCGGCATCAGCGTTGAGATTCGCAAGCTCCAGCCTGGCATTTGTAAGGCTGCCGGAGGTTCGCCCCGTTGCGCGCAGGATGTCGCCTGCCTGCAAAGCTGCAATGCCGGTTGGCAGAATCCGCAGGCCGGAAGCATTGTTGGGAATGCCGTACGCTACCGCAATGTCGTCCGCCGCTATGCCGAAGTCAGCAGTGCCTACAGCGCCAAAGTGCGCGGTGAGGTCAACGATGTCCGCCATGTCGATGAGGATGTTGTCCAAGCCGGCGCGAGCAACCGTTCCCGCAGTTCCCATCAGCCTGCTTTCCGGCGTCACGCATGCGCAGCTTTCGCAAGCGACGGTGTACCTCTCGCAGCCGCAGGTGCCTCCAACGGTCATGCACTCGCTCGCGGGATCGCATTCGCAGGGCACGTTCAGCGCAAATCCCACTCTTACGGTGATGACTTCGTCTCTCCATTCGTCAGGGGGAGCAGGGTTGGTGGCGTCGCCGGTAACCCTGACGCTGATCGCGCGGGGGGCGGGGGCAACAGTGGAGTTCGTAGTAATGGCCGTAGCGGGAGTGCCCCACGAGGCCACGCCGGTCGCGGGCGCATCGTCAAGCGCCGCGACAACCTGCGTCTGTATCGCGGTCAAAGCCGCGGCTAAGGTATCGGCTTCGGTCCCGCGCCACACGATGACAACCTCGTCCCAGCCGGGATAGGCCTGCCGGATTTGCAGAGCGAACACGCCCCTCTCCGCATCGTCCGCGGGGGCCCGCATGACTTCCACGGTTACGGTAAGGTTGAACTCGACTTCAGACCCGTCCTCCCCCTCAATCCAGACGACGAACGTGTGGGTCGCGGAAGCAAGGCCGGCTGTAGAGTCGGGGGCGGTTTCAGGCTCGGTGAGCCAGTACATGTCCCAGTCCTCTACGTACAGAGCGCCGGCGCCAAGCAGATGATCAATCCGCTCATAAACTTCATCCATGACTGCGTCGAGCGCATCGTAGCCGTCGCCGGTAACGCCTCCGGGCTCAGGCCACTGCACCATGACATTCCAAGTGCCCGCCGGCGCCGCGAGAAGCGCGTTCCGCGCCGCCTCCGCATTCGTTGGCGGCGGCGGGGGCGGCGTGTCGTCGCCGTTTCCGCAAGAGATGGCAAACGCCGCTATTGCCGCGACGGCTGCCCCAAAAACCCATCTTTTCAGCTTCATTTTATGCCTCCTTGACATATTTTGCGGAATGCTGCCCGCCGCAGATACGGTTTTATTTCTTCGCGCGACGCGCGATCTCCCCTGGAGCGGCTTCCGCCCTTTGCCCCGCGGATGCTGGCGCAGGCGCTGGCGCGGATGCGGGCGCGGATTTTGCGGACAGCGCGAACCTCCGGGCGGCATCCTTCCCGCCATGCTTAAGGAGGCAATTCAAACGGGGAATGCACCCAAAAGGTTCGCGCAGTTCGCAAAATCCGCGGGGATCGGCTGCCGGCGCCGCGCGGCCTGCGCTTTCGAGCGAAGGCAAGGCTGCGGCGCCCGGCGTTTTGGCGCTTTCGCGCAGAGCAGAAAAACAGGCGTTAGCCTTTTTTTCGCTGCCAAATGAAAGCCTACGGCAGCGCAAAATGAGGCCCAGATTTCGACTGAAAGCCAAAGGGCGGCGCTGCCCGAGGGCTTTTCCAGCCCCCGGCTCGCCAAACTGAGCCTTTGGTTGGATTTTTTTAGGGGCGGTTAGGGCGCGTAATTCCTTGCAGGATAAGGAGTTAGGCTCGGGGGGGGGGGGGGGGGGGGAAA
>Ga0209755_10002780_pt1 | contig 23190 bp, 26 predicted proteins | sample TergutCo191P1_FD_187301 | JGI IMG/M metagenome (GOLD analysis project Ga0209755, IMG submission 187301) | Cornitermes sp. P1 segment gut microbial communities from Petit-Saut dam, French Guiana - Co191P1 (SPAdes) (version 2) | ecosystem: Host-associated > Arthropoda: Insects > Digestive system... | reverse complement strand
CAGAACAGTTTCAAATGAAAAATCTGCTCTTTTATTAACCAAGGCGTTGCGTAGCAATTCCGCTTGTTGTGCTGCTTCAATATCGGTCAAGTTATATTCTGCTTTCAAATCATCAGCATTTACATAGACTCCAAAGGTCGGAAGCCCGCGAGTAACCGTAGTTTTCCCGGAACCATTCGGACCAGCGAAAACTAAAACGATGGGCTTGCGAGCATCATTATCCATTAATATACTCCCTTGTTCCATCGACAGATTCTAAATAAGCCTGTTTTTTGACTGAATCATACTTGGCTACAGGCAACCCCCTTAATTTATTAGCCGTGATATCGTTTTTCACTGCGGCATTAAATGAGCTTGTTATATTGCCGACCGAAAGCCCATTTCCAATACCGGAACTGCCTATACTTACCGGGAAAGGAATCGCGTCCTCGCTAACTGCTTTCCGAAGAAACATATTAAATGCAACGCTCATATTCAAGCCCAGACGCTCAAAAAGGAAGTCTGCACTGTCTTTCAAATCTTTTTCAACACGGACGGTGACTCGTACATCTGCTTGTGCACTCATATTCATAACCTCCTAAAACTGCTTATGATTAATTATATGCGCATCAAAGTTTGCAGTCAACCATTGTGCGCCTATTGTCTGCGTATCGGTGAACAACGGCCTATTTCTCGGCATTTTGTAGCCTTGATTGATATGCTTCGACAGTATTCGTCAAAGACCTTTCGAGGTTTGGGCATGTTTCGTTAAGAATACTGCCTACCCCCGGTGCCCTTCGCGAGACGGCCCCCATAGTTATGGTCTACTTTCCAAACAATCGTTCTTTGATTGCAAGACCCGTTGGGGTGGCGGCAAGGCCGCCTAGGGAGGTTTCGCGCAGGCTTTCCGGCAAAGCGCGGCCTACCTCGCCCATTGCGGTGATTACTTCGTCCAACGGGATTAGGCTTTCCACGCCGGCCATGGCAAGGTCAGCAGCGTTTATGGCTATGGCGATTCCGCCGCCGTTGCGCAGAATGCAGGGGATTTCCACCAGCCCGGCCACAGGGTCGCATACCAGTCCCATTTGATTTTGCAAAGCGATTGCAGCGGCATGGGCGGCTTGATTGGCCCGCCCGCCTATCATTTCAACCAGCGCGGCGGCGGTCATTGCGGCGGCAGAACCGCATTCCGCCTGACAGCCCCCCTGCGCCCCGGAAACCGTTGCGTTGGTGGCGATTACCATGCCGATTGCCCCTGCGGTGATTAGGGCTTTTATGGCGGCTTCCTCGGAAATGCCGCGTTCGTCCATCATTGTCAAAACCCCGGCGGGCAGAATGCCGCATGAGCCTGCCGTTGGCGCGGCCACGATTTTTCCCATGGCGGCGTTATATTCCTGAATAGCAATGGCCAACGCCGTCGCATTGGCACAAAAGGAGCCGCCCAAGGACTTTCCTGTGGCGGCAAATTTATGCATTTTATAGCCGTCCCCGCCGGACAGCCCACTTATGGAGCGTGTGTCCGGCTTTAGTCCCTCTTGGGCACTGCGGCGCATTATATCCAAAGTATCCTTCATGCGAGCCAAAACTTCCGCTTCCGGGACTTCCAATAATGCGGCTTGGTCTGCCAAAACCACGTCGGACAATGTGCCGTCTCCGGCCAGCTCTATCATTTCTGCTACCGATTGATAAGTTATCATTTCATGTACACCACGCTTATAATTTCTTTTAGTTGCCGCAGAACCTGAACCGCGGATTTTTCGATGCCGCTGTCCAGCTCGATTGTCATGATTGCAGGCTGATTCTTATGGGTGCGCGACAGCCGGAAGCTGCCGATGTTTACACCAAAATGGGACAGCATCCCCGTGACCGCAGCCACCACGCCCGGCCGGTCGTTGTGGGCAATGATTAAAGTCGGCTTCGCGCCGCTGAAAGCCGCCTCCATACCGTTCAGCTTTGTTATTAAAATATTGCCGCCCCCAACAGACACGCCCTCCACGACGCACTCTGCCCCGTTTTCCCCCAACAGCGTAAGAATTGCCGTATTCGGATGCGTGTTGGGGATTTTTTTATGAGAAAATTTATACTCCAAGCCCATTTCCTTGGCGATTTCAAGGCTTTGGGGAATGCGCTCGTCATCGGGCCTCATCCCCAAAATCCCCGCAATCAGGGCCTTATCCGTGCCGTGGCCTTTGTATGTCATTGCAAAGGAGCCGACAAGCCCAATGTCGGCCTTTACGCATTTTTCACCAAGAATCTTCCACGCTACCCGGCCCATCCGCACCGCTCCCGCCGTATGCGAGCTTGACGGGCCAATCATTACCGGGCCGATGATATCAAAAATGTTCATATACTAATGCCTCGAAAAAATCCGCCGGAGCAAACAAGCGGCTTTCTATTATAATGGGCGGGCGGGACATTTCGAAATCCAGAATACTGCGCCGGGCTTCATTTGTTGCTCTGTCGATAACAGTAAAGCTGGCACTAACCGCCACTTCATCCGGTGCGATTGTAATAGTATGCGCCGTTGAAAATTCGGAAAAAAACCAAAGTGATTCCAGCACCGCCTTGTTGTGATGCCATGTTGCCGAAAATTCATTTGCTTCGGCAAGGGCACGCACGGGAAAGAACTCCGTATCGTCGTACATTATGCCCGTTCCCGGCACGGGTTGGCCATGGTGAAGAAACATTGAGCGATAGGCATGGGCCTGCCTTGGAAATCCTCGTACTACTTCGTCATACCAGAACAGCATCGCCGCCCCCGGCGCAATGAATTCCAGCGGTATGGAGGATGCATCACGTTCTAAAGTGATTTCCAACATGCCCCAATCCACAGAAATAAGCAAGGTATCTTCGTCAATAAATTCCACTTCTTCCACTACATAATAATGAGGGGACATATCCCAGGTGGAAGTGCTGCCCTCCGGCAGGTTTATGGCGATTACCACCGCGTCGGACATGGCCATTGCCCTTGATGTCCAATAAAGCTTTACGCGGTCGCTCCGTCGGTCTTGCAAAGTTGCGGGCGTGCCGTCCACCGCGTCTATTATAAGCGTTTCGTCGGATACCCTAAGACGGAACACATGGCCCGTCCAAGCCCCCCGTATTGTTATTACGTCGTCATTCACCTCTACGATATAACCTATCGCGCTGTCGGTTGGCCGGGTCATTTGCGCCATTGCGGGCACTGCCATTCCCAAAATCAGCACCAGCGTCAAAACTATTGATATGGTTTTCTTCATTATATGGATGTTCAAATGGCATCCTCCGTTACTTTATTCAGATAAATAAACCCACTCCAGCCACTCATCACCCAGCTGCTCTTGATACCAAACAGCAGTAGCATCCAGATAAGTTAGTGCGTGTGGGGTATGTAGACTAACTTGCTGTACATTGGGCAGGGCTTTCACTCGTACAATGGCTACTTCCGCAGTAATTCTCCCATTGATATAGTCCTCCACGACAAAATTAACCTTATCGTTTGCTCTGTGCGTTTGCTAATTCAGCGGTTAGTAATTCTGCCATATACTCAAAACCTTGTGTATGGAATGAATCGTAGCCTGCCAATACCTTTTCCACAAAGCCATATTGTTCTAACAGTCGTGCAGTTTCTGTCACGGTTTTTTCCAATTCATCAGCCGTGTACTGTATCACATGTACCAGCCATACTGCTCTGTCCGCTTCCGTGTGCATTTGCCAAACCTCCCAACGTGGTAATATAATTTTACACCATTTGCTTCCGCACTGTTTCAAAAACTGCTATAGAAAAGGGGTTTCGAAATTGCTACATATATTACCATACTGGCGGCGTTATCAAAAGCAAATCCTTACCGCGCTTGTTTTTCTGGGCTTGGGGGTGGTGGGGGATTTGCTTCTGCCGCTGATTGTGTCCGAGATTATAAACCGAGGGGTGCTGACCGGCGACGCGGGCTTGGTTTTGCGTCTTGGCGGGCTGATGCTGCTTGTTACGGTTCTCAACGCCGGCTGTACCGTGGTGCGATGCGTAATTTCCAGCAAAGTGTCCCAGCAATTCGGTGCGGATTTGCGGCTGGATTTATTTTCGCGTATAAACCGGTTTTCCTTTGCCACTTTGTCCAAGGGGGACACCGCCGGCACAATCACCCGCCTGACCAACGACACCGCCCAGCTTGTAACCTTTACAAACAGCCTAATGCGCGTGTTCGTGCGCGCACCGGCCTTGCTGATTGGCGCGTTTATCATGACAATTATTTTAAACCCGCGATTGGCCGTGATTCTGCTGGTTGTCGTGCCGGTCATCGCGATTTTAATGTATTTGGGCATGAAGCTGGGTTTCCCGCTTTTTTCCAAAATGCAACAAGCTCTTGATAAAAATAATGCCGTCATCCGGGAATATCTTTCCGGAGTGCGCGTGGTGAAAGCGTATACTACCTTCGACCAGGAGGTAGAGCGGTTCGGCGACACCAATACCGGCCTTGCCGCCGTTTCCACAACTGCACAGCGTACAATCGGTATTTTCTTTCCTATAGTTTCATTCACCGTAAACATGGGCCTTGTCCTGACCCTTTGGTTTGCGCGGGGATGGGTGGAAAATTCTCAAATGCAGGTGGGCGAAATCGTTGCGTTTTTAAATTATATGATGCAGATTTCCATGGCCTTGGGGCTGATTTTTGCGGTTTACCAAATGTTTATAAGGGCGCGGGCCTCGGCGGAAAGAATAGGGGAGATGCTGGAGGAAGAGCTTGGGGAAGACTTTGAAGGGGAAACTCTTGTTGCAAAAAAGCCAAACAATTTCGGCATTGAATTTGAAAACGTAGTGTTTAAATATCCAAACGGTAGTACGACAAGCGGCGCGACAAACGTATCAGACCAGCGCGAGGATGTGCTAAAAGGCGTCTCCTTTGTGCTTCCCGCCGGGGAGACGCTGGGGATTATCGGGTCTACGGGGGCGGGAAAGACGACGCTTGTGCAGCTAATCCCGAAATTTTACGCGCCGGACAGGGGCCGGATTCTTGTAGGCGGCATTGATATTGCCGAAATCGGCGAGGAGGCCCTGCGGCGGGACATTGCGTATGTGGCGCAGCAGAACACCTTGTTTCAGGGCACGATTGCAGAAAACATTCGCATGGGAAAACCGGACGCCACGCAAGAGGAACTGGAAAACGCGGCAAAGGCCGCTTGCGCCCATGAATTTATCGCGGCTTTCCCGGAGGGATATGAGGCGGTAATCGGACAAAAGGGCGTGAATCTTTCCGGCGGGCAAAAGCAGCGGGTAGGCATCGCTCGCGCCTTAATCCGCAATGCCCCCATTTTGATTTTGGACGACTGCACCAGCGCGGTGGATGTGGAAACCGAGGCGGCCATCATGGAGGCGATTCACGACCGGCCCACCTGCTTGCTGATTACCCAGCGGATTTCCTCCGTTATAAACTTAAAATACGTACTGGTAATGGACGACGGGCAGGTGGCCGGGTTCGGAAGCCCGGCCCGGCTCATGAAAGAATGCAAGGTTTATCAGGAAATTTATCATTCACAATTGATATAGAAGGAAAGAGAGCTATGAACCCACGTCAGCAAAATCAACAACGCCATACGCCCGGCGCAGGACACGGGCGTTTTGGTGGCGCGCGTTTTATGCGCGAAAAGGAACGGCCAAAGCATTTTATTAAAACAATAATACGACTGCTGGGCTTTCTTGGTGGGCAACGACTTACGTTGGTGTTTATTTTTTTGCTGGCCATCGGGGCATCTGCGGCGGCCATGGTTGGGCCTTTTCTGATTGGACTGGTGATTGACAGCATCGCAGAGTCTGGGGACTATTTGACCTTGGTTTTTGCCGCTATATGGTTATTCTTTACACCGGCGACTCGCTGGCGAATTTTTTTCAAAATTGGGTTGTGGCCGGGGCTTCTCAGCGGCTTGTGAAAACCATGCGCAATTCCGTTTTTGGGCATTTGCAAAAGCTGCCCATCCGGTTTTTTGACCGTTTTATGCATGGCGAGCTAATGAGCCGTATTTCCAATGATACCGACAATGTCTCCGGGATTTTGGGGACGGCCTTGGTTCAGCTTACGTCTATTTCGATTACGATTACCGGGGTGCTGGCTATGATGCTGTGGCTTTCGCCGGTAATGACGTTTTTTTCGCTGGTTAGTGTGCCCCTGTTTTTTATCGTAAGCAAAACCATTGCGGCCAAAACCCGCAAGTCCTTTCGGGCGCAGCAAGCAGCCCTTGGTCGCCTAAACGCCAAAATCGAGGAGGACATCAGCGGAATGGCCGTAATCAAGGCCTATGGCAACGAGGCCCGGGCCGTGGCCGATTTTGCGGAAATCAATGAGGAACTGCGCCTTGCGGGCACGGAGGCCAATATATGGTCGGGTTTTATTATGCCGGCCATGAATGTCATAAATAATTTGTCGCTGGTGGTGATTGCTTTTGCCGGCAGCCTGCTGGCCTTAAACGGCTCGGTTACAGTGGGGCTGATTGCGGCGTTTATCGCGTATTCGCGGCAGTTTGGACGCCCGCTGAACGAGCTGGCCGCTACATATAATCAGTTTCAATCCGCCTTGGCCAGCTGCGAGCGTGTTTTTGAAATCCTCGACGAAAACGGGGAAACCCCCGACCCGGCTGATGCCACTGTCCTTGAACAAGCCCGGGGTGATATCAGGTTTGAAAATATCCGCTTCGGCTACGCCCCCGAAAAGCCCGTTATCAGCGACTGCACATTCCACGCGCCGGCTGGCTCTGTAATCGCGCTGGTTGGCCCCACCGGCGCGGGCAAAACCACGATTGTCAACTTGGTTACGCGCTTTTACGATGCCGACGCGGGTTCGATTACCTTGGACGGCCGCCCCTTAAATATGTACACACGCGCTTCATTGCGCCGCGCCTTTGGCATAGTTTTGCAGGACACCTATCTTTTTACGGGAACAATAACGGAAAACCTGCGCTATGGCCGCCAATCCGCAACCCTTGAGGAAATACAGGCCGCCGCGAAGCTGGTTGGCGCGCATCATTTCATTGCCCAGCTTCCCGAGGGTTATAATACGGTTTTAACCGAAAACAGCCGCGGCCTAAGCCAAGGCCAGCGGCAACTTTTGGCCATTACACGATGCGTTTTGGCCGACCCGGATATTTTAATTCTCGACGAAGCCACATCCTCCGTGGACACTCGCACCGAGGCGAAAATTCAGGCGGCCATGGCCAAATTGATGCAGAATCGCACCAGCTTCGTAATCGCCCACCGCCTGAAAACCATCGCCAACGCCGACCAAATCCTCGTCATCGACCAAGGCCGCATCACCGAACAGGGCAATCACACCCAGCTTATGGCACAGAACGGCTTGTACCGGCGCATGTTTGAGATATATGAATGGTAGAAAATAAATACATTGACAGAGGGAAGCCGCGACTGCGTCGGCGGCGTTTTGACCGATGGTCAATGTATATTATTTTCGCCATTTATATAGTTTAATTTGTCCTTGCATTTTTTTACCGGATAGTGTAATATCTCCGGAGCATAGGAATTCTGGGAGGTAATATTGTGGCAAAATGTGAAGTGTGTGACAAGGGCATTCAAACCGGGCATAGAATCAGCATCACCCGTAGCCAAGTATCTCGCCGCGCAAATAAAATGTGGCATCCGAATATCAAAAAAATTCAAGTCGTTGAGAAAAACGGCACCGTGCGCAAAGCCAAGGTTTGCACAAGATGTTTAAGGTCTAAAAAAGTTACCCGCGCTGTTTAGGGCATGTGCCCTAGTCAAAGAAATCTAGCTTTTAAAAAACCTGCAATGCGGGTTTTTTTTATTTAAGTTGAGAACAGTATAAAGTGAGAGCATAAACAATGCTATACGGCGATAACACGTAACTCGCTAAAAAATGGTTTCCCCATTTCATACTTGTCTGCCATTATTTCCGTTTCAATGGCAATGAACGAATCCTTGCCATTGAGCTGCTCCTTAAAAATATCCGGTGCATTGTCTATTTGTCCGGCCTCGTTAATACAACAAAAATAAATCCCTGCGGGGATTATTTTTTTGTTCTCCACATCCATATTTTGGGGAATTTCCACAAAGACAAAATACTCGACGCCGGAGAGTGAATGCTCGTACATAAACCCATATTCCATCAATCCTTCAATCCCATCGGCGGCAAAAGGCATCTCCATATATGCTTTGATTACGTCCAATTGATTCATTCTTGATTTATCGCAAGGCTGTACATAAAAAGCTTTTTCTTCTATTTTGCGCGGGTATATTTGCCCCTTGGGGTAGATTTCTGACAAATCCATTTGACGCTCGATTATTTCAAAGAGTTTTAATCCGCTTTTAAGGGATTTCAGCTTGTTTTCCGCCAGTGATTTTCCTTGTTCTAGGATATTCCTAAGGTTGATTGTGTCGTTTTTGTCTGTCAGTTTGGCCAATTCTTTTAGCGGAATGCCCAGCTCTATACAAAACATAATAATCCCCACATGGTATAGCTGGTCTGCGGAGTAATACCTATACCCCGTGTCAGGGTCTACATAGGCCGGCATCATGATTTTCATTTGTTCGTAGTAGCGTAATGACCTGATGCTTGCCCCGCTATATTTTGAAATATCTCCAATAGTCAGTAAATTAGCCTTTTTATTCATTAAAATCGCCTCCAAAAAATTTTTTCTAAAAAAGTGTTGACTCTGACATGATGTTATGCTTTATGCTTGCATTTGTCAAGAAACAGACGATTCGTATGAATCAGAACGGTTGGAAAGGAGATATGCGATGGAGAACTTCTTTAGGATAAGGGCGGAAAAGCAAAGCCATATAGTAAATGCCGCTTTTATGATTTTTGGGCGGCAGGGGTACAGGAAAGCATCGCTTAGCGACATCGCACAGGAAGCGGGAATTACCAAGGGCATGATAACTTACTATTTCGGCAGCAAAAAGACTTTGTATATGTACTTGGTGGATGTAAGTCAAACTATGCTGGCCCAGGCTACCAACAAGCGTTTGGCGAACAAAAATATAGACTTCTTCGAACGGCTTAGGCTTACTACAGAGGTCAATATGTCTGCAATAAAGGAACACCCCGCGCTAATCAGTTTTACAAACAGCCTTTATAACGAAAACGACCCGGAGGTATCAGAAGATATAGCCGCGCGTGTTGCATCATTAGATTATCCGCAGGCTGACTTTTTCATGGAGGGCGCGGATGCATCGGGTTTCAAATCCGAATATGACCCTGACATAATGTGCAGGTTTATGGTTTGGGCGGTAGACGGTTTTATGATGGAACTGTACGAAAGAGAAGATACGGAAGCCAATGCCGATGCCTTGGCCGGTAAGTTTTATCAATGTTTAGACGTAATGCAAAAAGCATTTACAGAATCAAGAGGGCGGGAACAGGCCCTAATATAATTTGAGAGGGATGTATTTATAATGAAGAAGAACAAAGTATTAGCAGTTATTTTAGGGCTGTTTATTGCAGTCACAGGGCTAACATTAAGCGGATGCGGCGCGGCCAATTCCGATGCACTGCCTGCAATCAGGCCGATAGATGTTGCCGCCGCCGGCTTGGACACCAATGACATAACCGTTCGCGGCACTGTAGAAAGTGTTGAACGCAGAAATGTATACACGACTTCGGGATTTTTTGTCGAGCGGATATATGTTGAAGTTGGCGACGTAGTTTCCGCCGGGCAGGTATTGGCCGTTTTGGACACCGAGGATTTGGAGCTTATGATTGCACAACAAAGGCTTGAGCTTGAAATGATGCGAGCCATGGCAGAAATCATCCCGCCGCAAAGACAGGCAGAGCTTGATTCAATGCGGAGAATGGCCAATCTTGCGCCGCAACAGCACAGGTCGGAGCTTGGGGTAGTACAACAAGCCAACCAAAACGCAATCCAGCAAAGCCGCAGAATGTACGAAGAAGCCGCAACCAATTTAGTCAACAATACGAATATGCACATTATACAGGCGGAAGGTGCTTTAACCGCTGCGGAATTAAACCTGACGATGATGCAAAGAAATTACGAAATCGCCAGAGCCGAGTACGAGGCCGGGAATAATCCCCATGTTATGGGCGCGGAAAGCGCGCTAAACAATGTGAGAATTCAAATGGACAGTGCGTTAAATAGTGCCCGAATCCATCTGGAAACAACGGCATCCAACCATGAAAGATTCGAATTGCTGTATGCTGCGGGCGGTTTGTCGCGGAATGATTTGCGCCAGTCCGAAAACGCGCTTATCCACGCGCAGAATTCATATAATGATGCCCGCATAAGCCTTGAAAACGCTTACAGCGACGCCCAAACAAATCTTGGCAACGCAATGGAAGCGGAGCGTCGAGCATTAGAGCACGCAGAACTTGCACTTAATGCGGCAATTTCCACTTTTCGTGACGCGCAAACCATGCTTCAAACAACACGCCTTGCCACACATCAAGAGCTTGACATGCTTCGCAGTAATCTTGAAACAGTGCAAATCGCCGCAAATATCGAGCCTATGGAAATTGCAATAAATTTGGCCGGTATAGAAATGACCTCCAGCTTGGAGGCAATGGAACACGCAATAAATCTGGAGCTACTACAGCTTAACGCCAATGTTGAACTGCTGGAAATCGCCGTGCAACTGATGGAGCGGCAACTGGAAGATTCCATAATAACCTCGCCCATAAGCGGCACGGTGACAGCCGTAATCGCAACAGAGGGCTCTATTGGTGCTGGGTTATTGTTCATCATTGAGGACACGGAAAATCTAAGGATTAGAACCAGCTTTAGGGAATATGAAATCAATAAAATTGACACGGGTATGGAAGTTATAATTCGTGCAGAAGCCACGGGAGCTGCCGAGCATGAGGGTGTCATTAAAAGAATCAGCCCGTCCGCAATCGCCCATTCGCCCATAGTAGAATTTGAAGTTGAAGTAGATATCCTGTCGCAAGACACAGGCCTACGAATTGGTATGAATGCACGAATTTCTGTTGATTTGGATTAATCGGGGAGGACTCAAAATGAAAATCTTTAAAACCCTTATCGCGATGATTCTTAGCTTTGTAATGATTTTATCCTTTGCCCCGCCGGTAATGGCAGATGTGCCCAACGGCGACAATGGCCCTGATAGCAATGGCCTAGTCACAGAGCTTGAAGGGCGAATAGCGACACTTGAAGCAACAATTGCAGCTTTAATGGCGGCGATGAATGCCGCGCCGGCTGTAGACCATTCCGCAATATCGCGGCAGCGGCAAGAGGCCGTTGAGCTGGAGCGGTTCATGTTTCACATGACATACTTTGGCGTCACCCTTACCATCGCGCACAATGATTTTTTAATCCGCCAGCGCGACTTAACCGAAAGGCAGCTGGAACTCGAACATGCGCGGCTGGAGCTTGGTTTTTCCATACAAAATAATGTTGACGATTTGGACGCTATGCTAAACAGCTTGACCCGCCAAATTGAACTTAACAACATAACGACGCAAGCACAGCGGCAGCATGTGGAAACAAGGCGGGGCCGCGACGGATATGAATTTATCGGCAATTTCAGAATCCCCACCCCGTCAGCATCTTCAAGAGTACGCTCGTTGGATGAACTTAGAACAAATTTGCTACGCTACAACACTTCGCTGATTGTCTTGGAAAGTCATATAAACCAAGCGCGGCGGCATAATGCGCATTGGGATGAGATTCGCCTCATGGAAGAGCAGCGCGACTTATTGCGACGGCAACTGGAAATGGCAGCACTAAACAGCTGGAGCACATACACTGTCGCAAGAGCCGAGTTTAATCTAGCGGTTTCCGAGCGTCCCCTGCTTGAATCACGGCTTAATATGATTGACGAGCTATTTTATCTTGGCGAAATAAGCGAAGTTGACAAAATGACAATGCGCTTCGCAATTTATGCAGAACAGCACCGGGCAGACATGGTAGCAATCGCACTGGCAATGTCCATCGCAGAATTAAATTACATGATGCGTGGAATTATTGGCGGGTAAACTAGGAGGCAACTATGGAAAAAGATATTAAAGCAATCGTACCGGCAGAGAGTGAAGCTGCGCCTAAGAAAAAAAGAAGCGTAACGTCTATCATATTAGGCATTGCAATAGGGCTTATATTCATCGGCGGAGGTGTATTTGCCGCTGTTATCATACTGGCAGGGCAGAGGACAATAAGCACAGGCAATGCCAGCGTGACAACGGATTTAATACACATCACCGCTAATATGCCCGGCTACTTGGAGAGATTTAGCATTTATTCGGGTATGAATGTCGAAGCCGGGCAGACTTTGGGCTGGATACAGGATGGCGAATCCTTCAGAAGCCCCGTAGATGGCATCGTGGTAAGAACAAGCGCGTCCGAGGGCCAGCAAATCAGGCCCATGGAGTCTTTGGCCGCCATCGCAGATATAAACAATTTGCATATTCAGGCCAATATCTACGAATCAGACATACAGGATATAAGGCTTGGGCAGCCTGTTTCAGTAACACTTGACGGGGTGCGGGGGCAAACCTTTGCCGGGTATGTAAGATATATCAGCCGCATAACAGAACTGGAGCTTGTGGGCGGCGCGATTATGGTGCAAACGGGCACATTCAGAAGAATAACCAAGACCGTGCCCGTGGAAATAGTTGTAACGGATGATGTAGACCTGTCCCTGTTTCTGGGTACAAACGCAAGAGTTAGTATTCCTGTTTTAGATTAAAAAGTTTGGTGGTAAAAATGGAGCATAAAGACCCAAGTTTGGAAAAAAATATAACCCCGTGGTTTCTGTTGAAATTTGCACTGCCGACAATAATTTCTATGGCAGGCATGGGCATATTCGGTGTGGTGGATGGGATTTTTGCCGCTAGATTTATAGATGCCTATGCATTGTCGGCAGTGGGTCTTGTTTCGCCTTTTATGATGTTTGCTCTTTCCATTGGTTTTATGCTGGGTATCGGCGGCAACGCATTTGTAGCAAAAGAGATTGGAGAGGGTAATTTTGCACATGCAAGAAAAGATTTCACATTAATTTCTATAGCAGTCGTGGTTTTAAGCGTGGCACTTTCGGCAATAGGTTTGATATTTCCAGAGGTCATACTTAATATATTGGGCGTAGACGCAGAAATTTTTGACATATCAAGAACATATTTAATAACTATATTACCCTTCGTGCCTCTGGGAGTTTTGGGTAATGCCTTTCAGCAATTTATGATAACAGAGGGCAAAGCCCATATAAGCATGATTTCAACTGTTGTCTCTGGCCTGGTTGGCGTCTTGCTCAACTATGTTTTCATATACCAAATGGGCATGGGGTTGCAAGGGGCTGGGCTTTCAACAGGTATCGGCTACGCATTGCCTGCCATTACCGGATTTGTATTTTTTATCTACAATAGATTCAACAAAAACGGTATACTATACTTCGTAATACCAAAATTGAAGCTTTTTGTTCTTGGAAAAGCCGCAACAAATGGTCTGTCCGAAATGGTGACAATGATGTCGGCATCAATAACCGCAACAGTCATGAACAATGTACTGATGGACTTGGACGGTCCGATGGCAGTTGCGGCAGTTGGTGTAATAGGCGCGGTTCAAGGACTCGCCGCAAATATTTACATTGGCTACTCGTCGGGCATAGCACCGATTATAAGCTATAACTATGGAAAACGCGATTTCGACAAGGTAAAAAGGATAGTCCGAATCAGCCTTATTATTGTCAGCAGCTTGGCAATAACATTGGGCGTCCTCGCGTTTGCGTTCCCGCATTTGCTCATATCAATATATGATATAGACCCGGTAATCTATTTCGATGGTTTTATAATGTCCTTGCCGATTTACGACATGGCATTTACGGGGATACGTTTGGTAGCATTTGGTTTTGTCTTTATGGCTATAAATAATTTTATATCCATAATGTTTACTTCGCTGAATGACGGAAGAATATCCGGTGTTATCGCCTTATTCAACGGATTTATTTTCACCATAACATTTATCCTATTATTCTCTCACTTATGGGGCGTAACCGGGGTTTTTGTATCTTTGCCTGCGCAAGATGCGGCTACATTGTTAATTGCGGGATATATGTTTTTCAGGTTCAGAAAAAAATTTAATTATGCATAGAAGAGGAATGATGACTTATGGGTGAGGCAGTCATAACAATCAGCCGCGAGTACGGCAGCGGAGGGCGAGACGTGGGAAGATTGCTTGCGGAGGAACTTGGCATACCTGTTTTTGACGATGAAATCATCTACATGGCTACAGAGAAAAGCGGCATGTGCTCCGCCTCCATTGCAAAGCGTGACGAGAAAATAAAAAGCAAATTTTTGCAAAATCTTCAACGACTGTCGATGAATGTACCCAGTATACGCATACCATCCGGTTACTCTTCCCATGCAGCGGCCACCGCCGCCGCCAAAACCGGCTATAAAAAAACGGATGCCGACGAGCTGTTTCAAGCCCAAGCCAATGTGATTAGAGAAATAGCCGCATCTGGCGGATGCGTTATAGTTGGGAGATGCTCTGGCTATATTTTGCGGGAAAATCCAAAACTGCTCTCCGTTTTTATCAGAGGCGATTTTGAAGACAGGGTGCGACGCACAGTTGAAACTTACAATATGCCGGAAAAAGATGCCGCTGGTAATGTCAAAAAAGTGGATAAATATAGGTCAAATCATTACCAATTTTATACCGGCCAGCAATGGGGCGTTGCCGGCAATTATGATTTAACAATCAACACATCTTATGTCGGCATTCCCGGTGCTGTTAGCGTAATCAAGGCAATGATAGCCGCCAAAGAAGTATAATACACAAATATAATCAAAGTTTATATTGCCGTTTTTTGACTTTGAAGGTAAGATAATTCCACTGGTCGCAAGGCCAGCACTCCAACCCAAGAAAGGAGCTGATTATGTTGAAAATTAAAGGGTGGTTTTGGCTCTAACATAAAAAGAGCCGCATAGCGGGAGGGGAGCGTATCCGCGCCCCTCCTGTTTTTCAAGATTAACCTAAACTATTGTAGCCCGCTCATCGGCGGGGGTTTGGGGGCAGAGCCCCTATTTAAATGAAAGGAGGAGCGAAGATGAATGACATTCGTAGAAAAATGCATAGAGAAATCCGTAACCCATCAACATCCAAGCAATTTAGGGAGGTATTACAGTTTGAAATATGTAAACGCCAAGGATGTGCTTCCCCCTGAGATATTAGCCCAAGTGCAAAAATATACATGCGGTGCACTGATATATGTTCCCAAGACGGACGACGAAAAAATCGGCTGGGGGCAGCTTAGTGGGGCGCGGGCGCAGGTATTTCAGCGCAACTCTAACATAACGGAAGCATACAGAAGCGGCGCGGCAATTAACGAGCTTATGCGGGAATACTGCCTTTCCGAAGCCAGCATCCGCAAGATTATATACAGCAAGGAATTTGCACCGTCAGCTTAATTTATATTTTTCACCGTTCATATGATAGGATACAAGAAGGAGCCGTTTCGCGTAGATGGCTCCTTTTTCAGTATGTTGCGAGACGGCCCCATGTAAGCGACGTAGACCCGTTTATAGACCCGGCCTACGAACGCACAATGATTCCTCTTCGTGTCATATCCGAAGCCCTTGGTGCAACCGCCCGGTGGGCGGGCCTGCAATGCCGACGCCGCGCTCATAAACAGTGTGACCGCGCACCAGTGTTTTTATAATTTGGCAGCCTATTTCCCTGCCGACGTAGGGGCTGTGTTTGTTTTTGTATTGCAGGTCTTCGGTTTTGAGAATATAGGGCGCGTTGGGTTTGATGAGCACAAGGTCCGCGTCAAAGCCGGGGGCGATTTTGCCCTTGCCGGGCAGGCCGAATCTTTCCGCGGGGTTAGTGGATAGAATTTTTGAGAAGTGAGCGGGACACATGCCGCGCTTTTGAACCGCCTCGTCAAACATTATGTCCAATACGTTTTGACAGCCGGATATGCCGCCCCAGGCCTTGAAAATATCGCCGCCGGTATCCTTCATGTGGGGCGGGCACGGGGAATGGTCGGAGCCCACGGTGTCGATATTGCCCGCAAGGAATTCCTTCCACAGAAGGTCAGATTCTTCCTTGCTGCGGATAGCGGGGGAGCATTTTGCCACTGTTCCCAAGCGATGGCATTCGTCGCGATTGAGGGCCAGAAAATGGGGGCAGGTTTCAATGGACACGTCTACGCCCTCGCTGCGGGCGCGCAGGGCCTCCCGCACTGCTTCGGCACTGCTTAAATGTACAAAGTGGATTTTGCAGCCCGTTTCTTTGGCAAAAAACGCCGCCCGCCTTACCGCTTCAACTTCGTTGAACACAGGGCGGGTATCGAAATATGAATACATATCGGTTTTGCCAGCTGCTACGGCCTTGGCTTCGAGATTATCGCAAATGCTCAAATTTTCGCAATGCACTAAAATGATTTGGTTAAGGGCGGAAAGCTGGGTCATACCTTCGTACAGCTCATAATCATTGACATTTTTAAAATCCCCCGGCACGTCAAAGCCACAGGCCGATAAAAATGCCTTATATCCCACAACGCCGCCCTCATGCAATTCCCTAAGTTGCCCTTTGTCCAAATTATACGGAGCGACCCCACCGTAAAGGGCGTAGTCAACATAGTTTTTGTCCTTGGCCGTGTCTTTCTTCAATTGAAGAGTTTCGCCGTCGGTGGTTGCCGGGAGATTATTCAAAGGCATGTCCATGTAACAGGTTGTCCCCCCGGCGGCAAGGGCTTTACTGCCTGTTTCGAAGCCCTCCCATTCCGTGCGGCCCGGGTCGCAAAAATGGATGTGGGTATCAATGGCACCGGGCAAAACATACATGCCCCCGGCGTCGATTTCTTCCTTCGCACCAGAAAGCCCATGGCCGATTGCGGCTATTTTCCCACCGGAAACAGCCACGTCCATTTCGGCAACCTGCTCCGCCAGCACTACTTTTCCGTTTTTTACTAACAAATCATACATAGGTGCACCCTCCTACTTTTTTATATAGTATATCATGTAATTTGTTGACGCGACCATGTGCATTGTGTATTCTTGGAAAAATCCAGAAGAGAAAGAGTGGTGTCAAATGTTTTTAAACACGCTATTGCCCATGATTTTAGGTGCTGTTCTTTTCGTAATCTCCGCGATTGTATTATTAAAGCCCGAAAACCGTAGGCTAAAATGGCCATGGGTTGCGGGCATCATCGGGCTTGTAATGTTCATCCTAAACGGTATCAGATTTTTATTATATTAGTCGAATTATATGAAAATCAATATAATCAAGGAACATAATGTAACTCTGCATGAAGCATTGAAGGAACATACTATCACCTTGCGCCCCCTTAGCGATGACCATTTGCCTCTTTTGTATAAGTGGAACACAGACCCCGAAGTGCTTTATTGGAATGAAGGGCCTAGTGCAAACCCGAATAATAACGACGATGAAACCGTGCAATCCATTTATAGAGAAACTTCTAACGTCGGCTATTGTTTTATAATTGAAATAGACGGAACAGCTGTTGGTGAATGTTTGCTTTGTAAAATGAACGTACACTATATCGTTGAAAAATATCCTACTTCCACTGATATACGACGAATTGATATTTTAATTGGTGAGAAATCGTATTGGAATATGGGGATTGGGTCAGTCATTGTGAAAATGTTAGTCAATTTAGCTCTCAATAATGAAAAAGCTGATATTATTTATGGCATAACGGGTGATTATAACAAAAGAAGTAGTCGGATATTTCAAAAAAATGGTTTTCATCTCTTTTTAGAGTGCCCATCTGATAACTTCGGAAAAGATGGTTTTGAATTTCATTATCGTTTGACAAGGGACGGATTTGAAAATCATTGAAAGGAGTTAAGGCGAAGTATGTTAGAACTCATTAACTTTGATTTAGTGCAACTACCATCAACTGCGTCATTTATAGTTTATGGTGGGAATGCAGGTGCAAAAGAAGCCATCATATACGATAACGGCATATGGATGATAAAGCATCCTAAAACGACGAGGGATTTAATAAACCCTCAAATTTCATATACAACAAGTCCTTTGAGTGAATTTCTCGGTTCAAAGATTTACGAGAGCATGAATATCCCTGTGCATGAAACAGTTTTGGGAATAAGAAAGAATAAGATTGTAGTAGCTTGTAAAGATTTCACTGTTGGAACTTCGCAAATAATAACCGATAAGTCTGTCCCGATTCTACGACTCGTTCCTTTTCACGACCTGAAAAATAGCTTTATGTCTAATGATATTGATGAATACTCTGGCACGGGCTCAGAAACACTTATTGATGAGGTTCTTGCCACAATTAACAATCAAGAGAACTTAAAATCAATACCCGGTGTTTTGGAACGCTTCTGGGACATGTTTGTCATTGACGCATTTATCGGAAATAATGACCGCAACAACGGAAACTGGGGCATTCTTGTTAATATGTGGCCTGATATTTTCCCGCATGAACTTCCTACCCCCCAATTAGCCCCGGTTTATGATAATGGCAATGCTTTTTTCAATAAAAGAAGCGTTGTGCAAATGCAAAAGCGTTTAGATGACGATAAATATGTACAAAACGATGCATACAATATCGAATGTGCGTATAAATATACCGGACTTGATAATGAAGGTCATAAAATCAACCCTTTTGAATTTATTAAGAATGGTAGTCATCAGGATTGTACCGCCGCCGGTTTTAGGTTTATAAATGCCGTAGATATGGCAAAAATTGAGACTATAATAAACGATATACCTGAACACGTAGGAACATTAGCGGTTATGCCAAAAATTCAAAAAGAATTTTATGTTAAACTGTTAAAAGCCAGATTTACTCTCATCAAAGATGCACTATAGACGTTTTGATTGGACAAATTCAGCAAATTCGCGGTAATCCTTCGCCGGAAAGGGCAGGCAGCTTACGTTGTCCGCCTATTTTTGTGGTTAGAATAACGCCGCTACCTTCCGAAAAGTGCCCGATGATAGTCGCATTTTCACCATAACGGCAGCTTTGCATGATACTACGCGCTTCGGTTGCGAGCCCCTTAGGGACAATCACAAGCATTTTTCCTTCATTGCCCATATACAGCGGGTCAAGGCCTAAAATCCGGCAAAGGCCATTTACTTCCTCCGAAACCGGTAAGTCGGTCTCGAAAAGGGCCGCCCGTAGGCCCGTCAAACTTGCGGCCTCGTTTAAAACAGTCGCCAGCCCGCCACGGGTGATATCTCTAAGCCCATGCACCGGTATGCCGCTTTTAATCAGCCGGTTTACCATCTCGGTAAGCGGCGCGGCATCGCTTTGGATATTATTTTTAATCCCCATCCGTGCCGACATAATGCAAGCGTGATGGTCGCCCAAATTGCCGCTGACAAGAATTGCATCGCCGGGAGTTACGTTTGACAGTTTTACTTTTCCCGCCAAACCGATACCCGCCGTGCTGATATACAGCCCGCCATTCCCCTCGATGACCTTTGTGTCACCGGTTACGATGCGCACACCGGCCTCGTCCGCCGCCGCCCGCATAGACGCTGCAATCGAATCAATGATATTACTGTCCAGATTCTCTTCCAATATAAAAGACGCGCTCAAATATAATGGCTGTCCCCCGGTTGTTAGCAAATCGTTCACGGTACCGCAGACGGCCAGCCGACCGATATCGCCGCCGGGAAAGAACAGCGGCTTTACCACAAAGCTATCAGTGGTAAAGGCAAAACTGTTTTCACCGAATGGCAAAACAGCCGCATCTTCCATTGACGTATAATCGTTCCGAAAATGATTTAAAAAAATCGTTTCAATCAGTTCAGCCGTTTCAATCCCACCGCTCCCATGGCTTAGGGTGATTTTCATAAGCAACCTCCACCTTCAACTGAAATCACTGTATATTCTACATGTGCCTTCGGAAGAAGCCATACACGAGCCAACCGGGTTTTGAGGTGTACATATCCCGCCAAAAAGGGCGCACTCGCCCGGCAGTATTCTGCCAAGCAAAACAGCAGCACAGCGGCAACCGTCAGGCAAATCCTCCGGCCCGGAATGACAGATGTCGCCGTTAATATCAGCGGAAAAACCCTCGTATTCCTTTTTGAGGGAGTAACCCGAGTTTTGGATTTCGCCTATACCGCGCCAAAAGGAACTTGTCTTTTCAAAATATTTGCCGATTAGTTGTTTCGCTTTATTTTGGCCGCTTTCCCGCACTACCGAGGGATACAGGTTTTTAACTTCAAACCGCCCGCTTTTTTTCTGCGTTACAATTTCATACAGCGCGGCTAGGATATGCTCCACCTCAAAGCCCGCAATCACAAAGGGTTTGAGATATTCCTCCGCCAGCACCCGATACGGTTTGCTTCCAATGATAACGCTCACATGCCCGGGGCATATAAATGCGTCGATTTGCTCACGGGCGCAAATATAAGCAAGGGCTTCCGGTATCGTTTTTAAAGCGGTGTACAAAGTCACGTTTTGGATGTCCTCTTTGATAAGGGCCTCCAGAAGTGACGCATACACGACCGCGGTTGTCTCAAAGCCCACGGCCGCGACTACAAACTGGGTGCCGGGCTGCTCCTTCGCGATTCTCAAAGCATCTAACGGGGAATAAATCAGGCGGACTTTTGAGCCTTGAGCTTTCGCCTGCGCCAAGGAATAATTACTTCCCGGTATGCGGAACATATCGCCAAAGCTTAACACCTCAGCCTCACGCGATATCTCAATCAACTCGTCTATAGCAGAGGCCGGTGTCACACAGGCGGGGCAGCCGGGCCCCGATACAAGCACGATATCACCTGATATAAGCGACCGGATGCCGTTCCTAAAAATAGAAGACGTATGCGTACCGCACACTTCCATAATCTTCAAACGTCCGGTGTGTTGTTTCAAATACGATGTCAACTTATCAAGGTTCATTTGCAGAGTCCTCCAGCAATTTGTAAATCTCGCAAATTTCCTCCGCAGACTCCTTGGTCACGATTTCGATTGCGCAACCCGCATGTATAAGCAGATAGTCCCCCACTTTTGGCGAAACAGGGCTAATAGACACCGTCATTTCATTGCCCGAAAACACTACCGTGCCGGTTTGGTCTTCCTCGTCCATTGATATAAGCTGCGCCGGGATTGCTATGCACATATCTAATTTCCTTCTAATGTGAAAAGATTTATTTGATTGCTCTTAACATATTGGTCGATGACTGAAACCGCATCTTTAACCTCCAGCAGCTCGCAGGTGTAATACACTTGGCGCAAGAGCTTGGCCCCTTCTTCTTTGTTGCCCATCTCGTACAGGCACATGGCTTTTACAGCCATTATGAAGGGGAAATGCCGTAAGAATGCGGTTTCTTTACATACCTTGCCGCCTGTGTCGCAAGCCTCGATTGCCTCGGGGTATCGTTTTGCGCGGTACAGGCAATCGGCTAGGTTTAGAATAGTATTTGGATAATTACGCCCCATTTGTATCTTGTCCACGCAGTGTTTCTCAATATTAATTTTCAGGCGGTTCCATATGTTAATTGCCTTGTCCAGATTTCCTTCATCGCGGCTTAGTACAGCAATAAAATTTAATATTCTGCGGTCTTGGTAGGAAAGGTAGTAGTCCTCAATGTAGTTTTCATTATACTCGGGGATGGTTATTTTTATGGCGTCAAGGATTAGCTCTTGTATTTTCAGGGGGCTTTCTTTTTTGTTGGCGGCGTTTAGTGCCTTGGCCATAATTACATATTGCACGTTAAGAGGGTTCTCCATAAAATTTTCGCTTTGCTCCAGCTTTTCTATTAGCCGGTCAACCTTGTTGACAATCGGGTTTTTTTCGTCGTTTACCAGCCAAACCAAATAACTGTTGAGTTCGTTTACTATTTTTTGGCTGTCGGTTGTTTCCGTGTCCATAAAAATATCGGCAAGGCTGCCGGGATGATAGCCAAGCTTCTCAAGCAGCATCTCCATGGTTTTATTATTGGGCATCGCCTTTCCGCTTTCAATTTTAGATAGGGTTGCCCTGTCGATAATCGGATATGCAAGCTCTTCCTGGGTCAGGCCCTTTTGCTTGCGAAGCCGCTTTATTAAGCTTCCGATATTATATTGCGCCACCGAAACACCCCATTTATAAATGTTGCGTTTGACGCACAAAATACACGGGAAAATGTGCCTCAAACACAATGGAATATACATTTATGATGCGTTATTCTACATTACGACTTTTTTCTAGTCAACGTATCTATAGAACAGCTATGGGAGGGAAAGAACATGACGAGTGAAGCAATTATTCAAATGATCGGCCTGAAACAAGTCGGGCCTGAAAAGAATCCCAGAGGAAGAGGAGTTGTATTAGGGTTTCCCGCAGAGGTCATATCTGACACAAAAAACATAAATCTGTATTTGTTTGCCAAGGAAGAGGTTACAAAGCAGCAAAAGAACGAATTGTCCCTGAAATTTGGCACGGATGTAGCTATTTTCTATACTCAGGAGTCTACTTTTTCAGATTGGCAAGTAGGCGGCGTACTTCTGGTGAATATTTGTCTTAAGAATAAGGAGCCCAAAGCCGCATATGAGCATGTAATCCAAACCTTGGAACCTATGCTAAGCGAACTGAATGTCCTACCCGACGTAAACTGCCCGTTCTGCGACAAGCCGGACGGCGACGCTGTGACGAATCTTGATGAGCGGCTGGTGCAAGCACATATGGACTGCCTTAAACGCTGGCAAGAAGAACAAAGCGAAAAAGCAGAGCACAATCAGTACAACCAAAGCAGTGCGCGGGGAGTCATCGGCGGCCTGGTTGGTGGCGTAGTGGGTGCATTACCTGCTTTGGGCGCGTTGTATCTTTTTGATTTCTTTGTCGGGATTTTATTTGCACTAATTCCTATATGTATTTATTACGGATGGAAGATACTAGGCGGACGGTTAAGCAATCTTACCACGGTATTTACGATTGTCTATACCCTTGTGGTAGCCTTAATCGTAGAAATTGTGGACTCATGGCTAATTTTGCAAGAAGTATTCCCCACATATCAAATTACATTGATGGAAGTAATTGATGCGTACTTAGACCCTGAATTGTTCCGCGAGCTGTTCATGAGCTCTACTTTAATGGCTTTATTGTTTGCGGTAATCGGCATCTGGATTGCATGGCAGCAAATCCGCAGAACAGATAAAAGAGAAGCCCAAGACGCAGCCTCGGCCTTTGATGAAGCCGTGAGATTATAAATTAGACTTCTTGCACAACTTCAAAATTTTCGGAGAGGGCTTAGCGAAAGCGGCGCGGCTTGCTGAGCGCACGTAGCGTTTTGCGAAGCAAAATGCAGGGAGCGAAGCGT
>Ga0209755_10002779_pt1 | contig 23192 bp, 17 predicted proteins | sample TergutCo191P1_FD_187301 | JGI IMG/M metagenome (GOLD analysis project Ga0209755, IMG submission 187301) | Cornitermes sp. P1 segment gut microbial communities from Petit-Saut dam, French Guiana - Co191P1 (SPAdes) (version 2) | ecosystem: Host-associated > Arthropoda: Insects > Digestive system... | reverse complement strand
CAGGTGTTTTTTCAAGACTAGAGAAAACTCCAGTTCCTATTGTGATTGTCAAACAATAGAATTTTTGAAATACGGAGGAATGTATGAAGGAAGCTGAACAGCATAATATTGAAATTATGAGTTACAAGGAATTATCAGTTTATTTGAAATTGTCGCCGAACACGCTGCGTCATAAGGTTATGCAAGGTAAGATTCCGTTTTATAAGATTGACGGAGCTGTGCGTTTTTCGAAAAAGGATATTGACGCATGGCTTGAGGAAAATTATCGAAAAACAATAAAGCCAAAAGCTGAGAACCACAGAACATATATTGAATTTGTTTGAGCCAGAAAATGACAGTCATTGACAGGATAAATATTAAAACAATAACTGATACACCCTTTTTTAACAGCTTAAAACTGGAAATATCTGCGGTGTTTTTGACATATCGGGGCTATATATAGTGAATTAATTTAAGTATTTGAAAGAAAAGCCGATAAATAAAATATGTACAGTATAGATTTTATTAGGTGCGCAGTCGCCTATAGAGATGAAGGACATACCTTCATGGAATTAAAAACAGTCTTTAAAATACCACCTGAAACGTATTATCTGTGGAAAGAAAAACTTGAAAATGGATATACCGGAGAAAAAGTATTTCGGGAACGTAAAAGAAAGATAGACAAAGATATATTGAGACAGGCTGTAGCAGATAATCCTGATATATATTTATATGAATTAGCAAAAATATTCAACTGTACTGAGCAGGCGGTATTCTATGCCCTTGAAAAACTAAAAATAACACGAAAAAAAACACTTCACCTATTATGAAAAGTCCGAAGAAAAGCGTTCCAAATACACAGAAAGGCTAAGCCGAATTCCGCAAGAAAAACGTGTATATGTAGATGAAAGCGGAATAAACTCTCATTTACAACGGGAATACGGCCGTTCTACGCGTGGGGAAATAATAGATGACGTAAAACGCGGAAGTAAATTTCAGCGGGTAAATGTAATAGGCGCTCTATGTAATAATGAACATTATTCTATTGAATGTTACAATCATTCAACCGACAGCATTTATTTTGAAAATTGGTTTGAAAATCACCTGCTTAAAGATATACCCAAAGGCTGTACTGTAATCATGGATAACGCGAGATTTCATTCCAAAGAAAAACTAAAAAAACTAGCCAGAGGACAGGTTAGATTGTTATTTTTACCGCCGTATTCACCTGATTATAATCCAATAGAAAAATCCTGGGCTAACATGAAACGTTTTATTCGTGATAATATTCATAATTATCAATCTGTTGATTCTGCTATTTATGATTACTTTGGCTTTTCAATTGTTTAATTTAAGGCACTATATATGAAATACAGACATGAATCTGAAGCAAAGCTTTTAATCAGCGAATTATGCCGTAATGAGGATGGTATTATGAAAGCCGAAAAAGAAGTAGTAAAAGTAAGCCGCGGTTTAAAAAGATACATTCGCGAAATGAGTAAAACAAAAGACGAAATAGATTTGTGGTATAAGCTGAGAAATGCTCAAAGAGAGAGAGATTATACCATCGCTCGCAATTTACTTGCAAAAGGCTCTACTCCGGACTTCGTATGCGAAATCACCGGTCTCCCGCTTGAAGAAATCGCTGAGTTATAGCGTTCAATACAGAGAAGAGTTTTTTACCGGAACACAATAAGAATTCTTCACTCTTTAGGAAACAGCGCGTCTTCCAACTGCTCCCTCGGATTGCCCTTCTTTGTAATTTTTTTCGCGGCGGCGATGAACGCTTTTAAATCTCTGCCTGCGCGATCAAACAGATCGTCATAAAAATTATCTTCTGTGTGATAAAGACGGTAGAGCTCAAGGTAAGCGTTGTTAATCGGCTGTTCGATTAAGAACCGGTAATTTTCATTTGTAAACCGGTTATCATATTCCGATTCGTATCGATCTTTTGCTGTCTTTATGATCGATTCTTTTTCGGTTAATTTTTCTTCTCTGCTTTTGCTGCTTGAGTACAATGTATCTAATTCCGCGATCAACTCCTGAAGGAATGCGACGAAATTTTTACCGTTTGAATCACTGTCTGTCATATCACGGTATTCTTTTGAATCGATGCCGTAACGGGATTCAATATACAGGCGGGAGCCTTCTGTGCCGATGAACTCGGCTATCTCTTCGTTAAAATTCATCTTGCTCTTGAAGAACACAGTGGAATGAACAAGTTCGTGAATGATAAGATCGGCAAGCCTTGAGGGAGAATATTTACGCATATACGAATACAGCGGATCTTTGAACCAGCCGAGAGTGCTGAAAGCGGTAACAGGGCGTATCCAGACATCGAGGTCTTTTTTTTCCAGTTTTAAGCTTTCTTTCCGCGCGCCTTCGATGTTGAAGAAACCTTTGTAGGGGACAGAGCCGACAATCGGAAACCGCCATTCATGCCGCCGAAAAGAATCCTTCTTGGAAGCGGAAACCACCGCCGCGAGGTAGTCGCGGTTAATCTCGACATAACGGGTGTAATTTTTGCTGTTCTTCAGCCCAAGCTCTTCTATCGCGAAAACACGGATATCCGCGACAAGGCGGATAAACTCGGCATCATCAATTTTATCCAGAGGGACAGAGCTGTTTAGGTAACCCAGCATAGTAAAGCCCTGACTGAGCGTATAACAACCTGAGAATAAAAGACTTGTTACGGAAAGCAGGGTAATAATAAAAAATTGTAAAATATTATACATATATTGTCCTCTATCGCTTGATTTTAATTTAATTTTATTCTATCATAGCAAAACAGCCTTAGTTTGGGTAGATTCTTACCGGAAACGGCTGAAAATTTACGTCAAAATTTGAATATGACAGGGAAAACGATTAAAATTCAAATATAAACTATTATATACAACAGCATCACCGTATTAACGGTAAAACCAACATAATTGACTAGGAGAAAAATATGTCAAGACCGGTAACATTATTTTCGGGACAGTGGGCGGATATGCCCTTTGAGAAATTTTGCGAAAAAGCCAAGTCCTTTGGTTATGACGGGATAGAAATAGCCTCTTGGGGCGATCATCTCGATCTAAAAGCGGCGGCAACAGACGCGGCTTATGCCGAAGAACGAAAAAATATTTTAAAAAATAACGGCTTAAAAGTGTTTGCGATAGCGGCTCATAAAATGGGACATTGTGTCGGCGGCAGCTATGATCCGCGCATGAGTACTCTTGTGCCTTCCGACTTGGCGGGAAAACCCGATGACATCCGTAAGTGGGCTGTCCAGCAAATGAAATACGCAGCGGCAGCGGCAAAGAACATGGGCGTAAAAATTGTCACAGGTTTTATGGGCAGCCCTATCTGGTCATACTGGTATTCCCACCCCGCGACATCAGATCAAATGATCGATGACGGATACAAACAAATTATCAATCTTTGGACTCCGATATTTGATGAATTTGATAAAAACGGAATAAAGTTTGCCCTCGAAGTTCATCCCGCGGAAATCGCCTTTGACTATTATTCGGCGGAACGGCTATTGAAGGAATTCAAAAACAGAAAAACTCTGTCATTCAATCTTGATCCTTCGCATTTAATCTGGCAAGGCGTGAACCCATGTATCTTCGTCCGCGACTTCGCTTCCAAGATTGCGCACATCCACATAAAAGACACGGCTGTCACCCTCGACGGTAAAGCCGGTATACTCGGTTCATTCCTCCCCTTCGGCGATGTCCGCCGCGGCTGGAATTTCCGTTCCCCCGGTCACGGCGATGTGGACTTTGAAAACCTAATCCGTGAACTCAACTCGATCAACTACAAAGGTCCGCTCTCCGTCAAATGGGAAGACAACGGCATGAACAGAGAAAAAGGCGCAAAAGACGCGTGCGACTTCGTCAAGCAAATAAACTTTTCTCCGTCCGATGCGGCGTTTGACGATGCGGGTTAATTGTATTTTAGAAAAACAAGGTTGCTTAGTGGGCGATTAACTCAGTGGTTAGAGTGCTACCAGGCGACCTTTCAGGTCGCGTACTGTAAGGAATGATTTATGGGCGGCTTTACAGCCGCCCGGCAGTAACACCCGGTAGAAGCAGATATAAAAGGTTGCTTGGTGGGCGATTAACTCAGTGGTTAGAGTGCTACCTTCACACGGTAGAAGCCACCGGTTCGAATCCAGTATCGCCCACCAAGCAACGACTTTCTACACCGGTTCGAATCCGGTATCGTTCATTAATTAGATTTTAAATTATTATGTTTATCTGCGCTTCAATATGAGGTCTTCTTCAATTACCCCTGTAAATTGACCAGTGACGCTGTGTTATTCACCGCGCCGTAGGATGATCGTTTGTTGCTGACAACATAAGGATTGTTTCGCAGTGTGGTAATTTCCGCGCGTATTTCCGTCATGCGTTTGGATAGGAGCTCTTTGTTTTGCGCCGAACGAACGACAGCTTCGTTTTTCAGATTTTCAAGCGATTCTTTGAGGCTCGGTACTTCGTCGGCTTGTCCGTCAATGGGAACTCTCTGACTGGAAATTGAGTAGTACATATCTTCCAGAGGATCGATAACTTTTTGGATCGAGAAAATGTCGGCGACTATTTTTTCTTCTATTTCTACATACGACAACAATTCTTCGGCGCTGCCCGATTCGATTATGCTCTGCTGTTTGTCAAGTAAATCAAGATAGGAGCGAAATCTGTCTCTTTGCTGTGTCAGTAATGTTTTAAAGCGTTTTAATACGGCGACCCTTTGAGCAAGCTCGGCTGCGTCTATACCGGCAACGGCTGTCGTTTTTTTATATAAAACTGACATATCCTCTCCTTAATTGATGCCCCGAAACACAATCGAACTTTTAGCTCGAAGGCTGCCGGGAGCGGGCTATCCCGCTATATTCAAGCCTACTGCCTCGCGGTTTTGCGCCGCAGCATTCTGACTGACCTGACTCCACGTATTTCGTAAATCCGAAAGCATCTTTCTTACATTGGTGATTCTTTTAACATCCTGAGAGATATTAGCTTCAAGAAGCTCTCTGTTGAACCATGTATACAGCGAGAACAGATTCTTGGCAATCTCTCCGCCCTGTTCAAAATCAAGTGAGATCATAAATTCCGTAATAATTTCTTCAGTCTTCATGATCGCCTTATTGATCAATTCGATGCTTGCAGGATCTCTTTTTTCTTTATTTTCTTCAAGAAGATCGAGCGCTATTGTAAGCTGCTTGATCGCCCCGTCGTACATCATTACGATTAGCTGCCCCTGCCCTGCAGTTTTAATCCGAGTTTCCTTATATGAGGAAGACGCTTCTCTGTATCCCATAACTTTCTCCTTATATTATCGGTTTTAAAATGTGAGACTTAACCTGTCAAAAGTCCCGCGATTGCGGGAAATGAAATAAAATTGCCGATAGCGCCCCCCAGTGTTGAGAGGAAAAATACCAGCAATGCCCTTATAATTCTGTTGCCGTAAACGCCTTTAAGACTGGCGACATCGCTTGTAATGTTCTGGACATCGGAAACACGCGGTTTCATGACAGCCGCCTGAACAACACCCGAAAACAAACCTACTCCGATAAAGGGGTTTAACGTTCCAATAGGAGCGGCTACAAACGAAACCAGAATCGCGAGAGGGTGCGCGAGCGCGACAAGAGCGCCGAAAGCGGCAAGAGAGCCGTTCCACAATACCCACCGAAGTATCATTTCCAAACCGACATCCGTTCCCTTACCGATAAAGCCGACGGCGATAAGCGCGATAATCGCGACAGGAATAATAAAACCTGCCGCCTTCGAAAGAAAACCCGGCGGCGGAATTACATCCAGCTCTCTTACATCGGGACCAAGTTCGCCTTTTTCAAGTTTTTCAAGATGAGTGACGATTCCCTTAACATGACCGGCTCCCATTACCGCGACAACTTTTTGAGACGCTGAGTTTTCTGACGACTGTGTTGTTTCTTCACTCACCGGCGGCGGCGCTGATTGTATCGAAGTCCAAATTTTCGCCGCGAGATAACGATCTCTTTCGTCTATTAATACTTCCTTAACTTTTGGCAGATAATTTGACAGTTCGTCCATCATTCCGTCAAGTTCGTTTTTATTTTTCAGATCCTCAATCTCCTGTGCGCTTAGTTTTTCCGTTGTAAAAGCGGAAGCCAGAAGCGATGCCAGAAGTTTCATCTTGCTGAAAAAACCGCACTTTGCCCACGCCCTGCGCAAAGTTGTATGCACCTGACGATCGCAAAGACTGAAGCGCAAATTTAAATCCCTTGCGGTTTCTACGGCTGTTTTCATTTCCTCGCCGGGCTTTACTCCGACTTGATTTCCGAGACGGCGCTGAAAACTTGAAAGAACAAGATTCGCTATCAATAAAAATCCCTTGCCTTCTTTAAAAACTTTTGTCAAATTTAATTTTGACCATGTATCATTATTTGTAATTGAATTGTAACGTTCCTGATCGAGTTCTACGCAAACAATATCAGGTTTTTCTTCTGTGATGATATTTTTTACTTCATCAATACTTTCGCGGGAAACATGAGCTGTTCCGATTATTTTTATTTCTTTGCTGCCAAGTAACACTGTTGTAATATTGCCGTTCATTATTTTTTCTCCTGAATAAGTTTGCGTTCCGCTATCGCCATTTCGTTTAACCGCCATTCAATACCCGCGGGAGTATCAATATCTTTTACCATTAAGTAATACCGATCAGCAAGTGTTTTACTTCCCCTGATATCATAATACAAAGCCAAATAATACATCATTCGTATTTTAGTTGCAACATTCTGCTCGCGCTCTATCCTACCGGCTAATTCTACATCGCCGTTTAAATCATGAAAAACCTTGAGTATTCCGAAATCAAGAGAATCGCGCGGAGCCGTACGCAGTACCTGCGCGATAAATTGTTTTGGATCAGTTTGCCTTCCGGCGCGCATCCAATTCAGCGAAGCCAGTATCGCGTAACTGAATTCTTTGGGCGCTTGTTTGTAGGCTTCCAAAAAAGCGTCTCTCGCAAGAGCCCATTGTTTGTTTCTCATCCTTAGAACACCAAGCGCTTCAAACGCGAAATAATAATCGGGACGTAATCGCGCTAAAACAGCGTAATCATGTTCAGCGCCGGCATAGTCTCCTAATTCGTCTTTAATTCCGGCGCTGTAAACATACGCGATAAAAATATCGGGATTAATTTTTATCGCGCGGTTAAAACTTATTAACGCTTCCGGTTTACGCTGAAGGTCTGTAAGAACGCTTCCGTGATCTGTAAGAATCCAATAATTATCGGGCTCAAGAGCTAAAGCGGCTTCTAAATCCTCAAGCGCGTCGGCGTCGAATTGCGCGCTTCTGTACAACCGCGCTCTTTCATGCAGAGGACGCGCCCAATCGGGATAAAGACCGACAGCGCGGTTTAAAAGACGTTCCGCGTTTCTCTGCTCTCTTGAATAACGATAAACAGCGGCTCGGTTTACAAGCGCTTCTCCGTTATCGGGATCGGCGGCAAGAGCCCTGTCAAAATATCCGGCGGCGATTCGCAGATTTCTGTTTCCCAGACTGATGCTGCCCAAATCATTTAACGCTCTTACATGATTGGCGTCCGTTGAAATAACCCGATCGAGAATAACGCGTCTGTCTCTCGGGTTATTTTCAATGGCGGCAGCGTCCGCCAGGATCATCATAGCCTCGGTATTTTTGGCTTCTGTAAGGAGAATCGAATTCGCGATGCTTTTCGCTTCCGCGGTTCTTCCTGCCGAATTCAATACAGTCGCCTGCATAATACGCACAGGAGTTTTTGCGGCTTCTTCGGCAGGCAAAGCGTCAAACAAGCGGAGCGCTTCCTGAAAATTACGCTTCCCAAGATGACGCGCGATTTCATTTAAAACATCGATTTGAATTACCTGAGCGTTCTCACCCTGCTCTTCCTGACTCCAAATTACCTCTCCGACAGGGAAAAACGCCAAACTTGCGATCAAGCAGCTCAGGAATAACGCTTTACATCTTCCATATCTCATAATATTCATGTTAGTATCATAGTATACAATAAACGGCAAACCGAGACAAGTTACGCGCTTTTTTGGCGAAACGGTTTGCCGGGTTTTATGAGGTTTATATTCTAATGAAAAAATCCTTAATGACAAGAATAATCGGTCTTGCCGCCATTTATTGCATTGTATTTTTCGTTTTCGCGATTTTACAATTCTCGGGGAAAGGAAATTTTAACATTTCTGCGGGACAAATGACAATCAGAGGCAGATTTGCGGCTGAAATACCGGACCGTTCGGAAGAAGGAATTCTGAACGCTCAATTGGCAGGTCCTGTCAAAATTTTTTATGAAGGGCTGGAGATAAATTTAAAAGAAGATCGGGAGAAAGGACTGACGATCTCAGGCGATGAAGGTGTAATCACGACAACGCCGGATTCAATGATACTGACGGATAGCGCCGCGCGTTTTATCCTGCCCGGAGGCTCCGCGCTTACTTTTAACTCTGTAAATTCCGCAAGAGGAATCGAACTGCAAATCAGCGCGGAATTTTCAAATGATGTTTCGGAAATAACAATTCCGGTCACGCCGCGCCGTTCTTCTTTAATCCGCGACAATGATCAAATCGGCATTTTATACAACGGTTCCCGTTTTTTCCTGACCAGTCCGGGCAATGAACTCGAAGAAGAAAAAATCACTCTCTCAAAAGATAATACGTTTATTTCTTACAGACACAGAGGAAAACAAAAAATATTTAACCCAGCCGATTTTATTCTCGCAGACGCTGATAATTACGAAAACGTTATACGAAACAGTTACGCGTCGGCTTCCACGTACTGGAATCAAAACGCTTCATTTCTGCAAAGCGAAGACGATATTATCGCGCTTCTTTCCGGAGCTATTCAAAGAGGCGGCTATTCAACCTCTTTATACTCGGTTTCCCAGCGATTATTAAACAGTCCCGAACACAGTTACAGATCGTCGGTTTATGTAGGAGGGATGAACAACGCGTTCCGCACATTCAGCGCGGCGGAAAACGAAAAATTAAATATTATTATGAGAGCAACCCGCGAAAAAACGCTTGCCTTTTTAAAAGAAGATCATGTCGTGAATTATCTTTTCTCGCGTAATAACAGCGCGCTTGCCAACGAAGTAATTGACGTATTAAATCAAGCATCGCCGCAAATCCTGACTATTGATCAATGCGCGGGACTCCTTGAAGTATTCGCGGATTACAGAAGATGGCGTCCTTCCAACTCAATAGATCATTTAACGGAACAGATGCTGCAATTAATTTCAGATAACCTGAACCGCGGCGGCGAAAATGACGCTGTGTTTGTTTCTGCTCCCGATGGAAACGGCGAATACAATGTGCGGCTCGGAACAGCGCTTGCTTTCTGGGCGCAGATGACGCATAACAGCGAATGGGAATCGATAGGGAAATCTCTTGTAATATCAGCGCTTACCGGCAGCAATTCGGGAAAATTATTTAACGTTCTTAATTTAAATGATTATTTGCCAAAAGCGTTATGGATTACAGATACAAATATGTGGGCGTGGACTATAGCGGCAGGAATCAGATTAACCACAGTAAGCGGAAATACAAATCTCGCGTTTTCTTATCTGCCGAACATGACACATTACGTTATACTGCGCGGAGTACCGCCGTTCTTACGTATTCAGATTCACGGATTGGATTGGAGATCGGACACTCAGTTTGAACGCTATGAATCGTCAGGATGGATTTATTACGCGCAGGAACAAACGCTTGTTTTAAAACTCAGGCATAGAACGGCGACAGAAAATGTAAGGCTTATTTACAGAGAAGAAGCGCCGCCCCCGCCGCCGCCTCCTCCAGCCGCAGAAAGCATCGAAACAGGAGCTGCCGTTGAATAAGCGGAAGTTTACTCATGTTGTTTCGGCATTTGCGTCGGTGATTTACACAATCGTTATTTTACTCGTCATTATAACATGCGAAAATAAAGGGCAGGATAAACCGCCGCCGCCGGAAGAAGAAGCATCCGCAGTTGAAGACCGGGAAACATCACAGTTAAAATTTTCACCTTCCGAATTGACGCTTTTAGCGAAAAGAATTATAGAAGAGAAGATTTCGGAAAAAGTCCCCGATGATACCGCGCGGGGAGAAGTTTCACCTAACAGCGCGTCGCCGCGCGTTTCGTATCAAACATCACGCCCGATGTCTTCTTTTTCAGGGCTCAGCGGTAAACGTTCCGGAATGGGCGTAAATTTTTCGGAGATAAATCCGATCAATTATGAAAACCCCGATCTTGATATTTTAAAACACATGGGCGCGGATCAATATTTAATATCGTATTTACAAGGCGAAAAATATTACAAGAACTCGGAGTATGACAGAGCGATTTCGGAATATACGGCTTCATTAAACCGCTACTCCGATTTTATAGAAGCGTATATTTCCCGCGGTAACGCGTGGATGAAAAAACGCGACTTCGCGCGCGCGATCGAAGATTACAGCCGCGCCATAAGAATCGACGGCAGGAGAGCGGAACTGTACAACTACCGCGGCTTCGCGAGAGCGGAGCGCGGCGAAACCCGCCTTGCGATAGAAGATTACACAAACGCGGTATCGATCAACAGAAATTTTGTTGACGCTCTAATCAACCGCTCTCATGCTTATTACCAATCAGGCGATTATGTAAGAACAATCGAAGACTGCGATCGCGTTATCGCGTTACAGCCGTCAAACGCGGTTATCTGGAACAGAAGAGGCAGCGCGTGGTACGCAAGAGAAGACGACGACAAGGCTATCCGCGATTTTTCCGAAGCAATTCGATTACGCGGTGATTACGCTGTCGCATGGTATAACCGCGGCAGCGCGTGGTACGCTAAAGGCGACACGGAAAAGGCGCTTTCTGATATAAACCGCTGCCTTACGATAAATCCTTCATATGCCGCTGCCCGAACAATCAAAGAAAACATTTTGAACAGGTAAAGGAAGCTGCAATTTATCCCAAAACCTTTTTCACGCCGTTTTTTAGAACAGTCTCATTGATTGGCTTTTTAATGATTCCCTGCGCTCCCGACATCGCGGCATCCGCCTCAACTTTTTCATCGATCCAGCCTGTGATAAATATAATGGGTATTTCTTTCCATTGGGGGGTTTCTTTTAACTTCGCGGCTGCCTCAATACCGCTCATTTCCGGCATTTCGATATCCAATAGAATTAAATCGGGGATTTTTTTTCCCAGAAGCACAAACATTCTTTCCGCGGACGGCATGCTCAATATCCTATACTCGTTTTCCAATATTGAAGCAGCCAGAGTTAAGTTTGCGTCACTATCATCAACAATAAAAATTAATTTTTCCATTGTATTATCCGTATAGTTTTTTATTATCTTCTTTTATTTTTTTCAGTTCATTCGCAATTCTGATATGCTTTATAACTTTATCGTTTAATTCCTTAGGTTTAAAAGGTTTTACCATAAAATCGGACGCGCCGAGTCCCATCGCCTCATTAACGCAGTTTTGCGTTCCTTCGGTTGTCAAAATAATTATCGGGGTATCTTTGTGATCAGGCAATGCCTTTATCATCGGAATTAACTCAAAACCGTTTATTACGGGCATTACATAATCAAGCAGAATCAATTCCGGTTTTTTAGTTCGCAGGAAATCTATCACATCCTCGGACTTTGATAAAACATATACTTTATACCTGTCATGCAGAGCGTATTGAATCGCGCGTAACATACTGGAAACATCGTCAACAACAAGAATGCTCGATTTATTTCCGTTCACGTCTTCGCCGGCTTCCTCTCTTTCCTTCGCGTTTAAATGATATTCGATGCTTTCGATTAATTTTGACGAAGTAAAAGGTTTAACAACATAGTCAACAGCTCCTAGGCTTAAACCTTTTACTACGCTTTCTCTGTCGCTGTTTCCCGTCAGGAAAATTACCGGAATTTCCGCGTATTTCTCGTCTGCTTTTAAACTTTTAATAGCTTCATAACCGTCGATGTCTGGCATATTTACATCCATCAAAATTAAATCGGGTCTGAAGTACCCTAAAAATTCATACATTTTCACAACAGAATCCGCCGGAAAAATATCATACAGATCGCCCAGCCTGTTTTTCACGGTCATTAAACTGTAATTTACATCATCAACATAGATAATTTTTTTCTTCAATGTTTGAATTTCACTTGCAGTTTTTACTCCTGAACTTCCCATAATCACTCTCCTTTACCGCTTAAATCTTCTAGTTTTTCAGCAATCTGTTTTAAATTCATTTTATCCATGTTATCGCGAAGCCACTCGGAAAGACCGTCATCCGCTTCATATTTATATTTTTCAATTTCTGAAATCGCTTTATCCGCTTCGTCAATATCAAAATCCTTGCACGCGTCATACAATTTTTTAAGCATATCATCATCCGGCTTATCCTTTTTTGGTTTCGGATTTTCATCTTCAATGGCAGCGATTAAATTTTCAATATCGCCTGCTAATTTACGCGCCGCTTTTACAAACGCCGGGTTATTTTCCTCAATATATTTCAGATCGCCCGATTTCGCCGCGTCTTCAAGATTTTTCGCTTCATTGCCGACAGGATCGGCGTATACATCAAGGCTTGTCCCTTTTATACCATGAACTCTTATTTTGTAATTACCCAGCGTTTCTTCGTTTATTTCTCCGATGGCGTCTAACAGAGAATTGACGCTTGCCGCGTAAGAGCGCAAGAGTCTTAAATACACTTTCGCGTCTCCTTCATAACGGAGAAGTCCCTTAGCGATATCAAGCCCGTCTATTTTTTTCGCAAGTAAACTTGACGACATCCTTTCGGACGGAGATAAATTAGCTGTCTGCAAAGTAGTAATATATTCTTCAGCGGCATTTTCCGCGTTTTCAAATTCGCTATGGATAATATATTCTTTAATATTTTCCAAAACTTTCCTTGTTTCGGCTGAACATTTTGTAATTTCATTAATTATTTCAAGCACGCCTTTTCTGTTATAATCAGCCGACCTTTCCTTAATCTTTTTTAATTTATTAGTTATTATTTCGCCGTCTTCATCAGCGTTATCCTCATTATATTTTTCATTTATTTTTTCCTCTAACTTTTCAAGCAGCGAATGTAATTCTTTTAAAAAGGCAGGAGCGGTTTCTTTTATTATTTCAACATTATTTTCCCTTCCGCATTTTTCTAATTTAAGAGCTGATTCGGAAAGAACCTTTTCGCCGATATTCCACAGAGAACTTTTAATTCCGTGCACGATGATTGTAAATTTCCGTATTTCTTCTGCGCCGTTTTTAGGATCATCATACTTTTTATTTAATACCTGCTCGTCAAGTATATCAACGGCTTTATGCGCGTCCCTTACAAAAGATTCGAGTAAAAACAAATCATTCTGATTTGACTTATTTTCCACACTGACAACTTTTTCTTTATAATGACGTGCGGCTTCAATTACTTCCGGCGGCTGCTTATCCCGGACAAGCCTGTTTAAAACAGCGTTTAACTGACGAATATCAATTGGCTTTGAAATAAAATCATCAAAACCGTTCGCTAAAAACATATCAGCCTGCCCCGCGACAGCGTTAGCTGTCAACGCTACAATAGGAGCTGTGTAATTCATAGCGCGCAGATTTTTTGTTGTTTCAATTCCGTCCATTTCCGGCATCATGTGATCCATAAAAATCGTATCATACATTTTGCCTTGTTTTATTTTTTCAATTGCCTGTATACCGCTCATTGCCGTGTCAATCTGCAATTTGTAAAGTTTTAAAAGCCCGACAGCGACATATAGATTTGTTTCAACATCATCAACAATTAAAACACTTCCGTAGGGCATTGGATCGCGTACAACCTGTCCTCTCTTGCGATGTAATAAATAACTCAAACGGAACTGCTGAAGGTTCGCTTTTATATCTTTGCCGAGAACTTCGTCGTCAACCTTTTCCTGCGGCAGCCTGATAATAAATAACGATCCGACGCCGTGTTCGCTTTCCACATGAATCTCCCCGTCCATGAGAGTCACGAGACGCTGAGTAATCGCAAGACCTAACCCCGTGCCCTCAACGGAAACTTTTTTACCTCTGTAAAAACGAGAATATTCATCAAACATCCTGCTCAGCTGCTCTTTTGTCATACCGAGCCCCGTGTCGCGGACGCTTAACACAAGAGTTGTGCCTTCTTTATCCGGATTCAGCCAGCGTAATTGACCGCTCATTGTATGTTCGGGCAGATACGAGATCAGCGGAATTGGTTCGGAAGAAACCGATAACGTTACTTTTCCGGCTTCGGTATATTTAAAAGCGTTAGAAAGCAGATTGTTTAAAATTTGTTTTATACGAAGCTCGTCACCTACCAGTTTCGCCGGAACATTCTCATCAATGTTCAGCTCAAACTCAATCGGTTTTGAATCAATGCGCATCATATTTAAATTTACCGCATCATTGATCATACTTGCGACTTTGTATTGCACGGGCATTATGTCGAGTTTTCCCGCTTCTATTTTTGAGAAATCCAAAATATCATTGATGATTCCTAAAAGAAGATCGCAGGAACTGTAAATTTTACTTAAACCTTCTTCGATTTCCTCAGGAAGAGATTCATATTGAATTAATATTTCCGTAACTCCGAGAATTGCGTTCATCGGCGTGCGTATTTCGTGACTCATATTCGCGAGAAAAGACGATTTAGTTTGATTTGCCATCTCCGCGTTTTCGCGCGCTTTGCGCCGTTCCGATCCGGAGATCGCAAGCGCCATTAAATCCGCGAGAGAGGACGCGAAATTCTGTTCTTCTATTTTCCACTCGCGTTTGTCAAAATATTCTTCGGAAGGACTTTGTTCAACGCAGACAACGCCGACAAGTTTTCCGTCAACCCGAATCGGAGCGTCAAGAGCGGCGCATAAAAACGCGTAGTTGCCGTCATTAATCGCGGTAGAAATCAGCTTACATTCGTCAATATTGCCCATCACGATCAAGCGTTCCGATTGCAGCAGTTTTAAATATTCGGGACGATCTGTTAAATCATAATTACTCTGAATTGTATTTTCTCCGGTGTATGAATCGTAATACGCGATGCTTTCCAGAACATTAGCGTTTTTTCCGAAACTCCATATCCCTATGCGATCTGTCCGCAGCGCATCACATCCTTCGCGCGCGATAACGTCTGCCGCGGCGTTTAAATTACCGATCGAAATTGTCGGAGACTTTGTAATGCTCGCCAGCGCGTCGCCTAATTTTTTCGCGTACTCGTAATTTGAAGTCATTTTTTGTTTCTGCAGAGCTATTTCGAATGTCCGCTCCTGAACAATTTCTTCTAATTGTCTTCCGGCTATCCGGCTTCTGACAAGAAAAACCGAGACAAGTATTAAGATTCCTAAAAACAAAATTGACGAGCCGATCAGCCACGGAACCTGCGCCTCCGCGAGTTTTGTGCGGTAGTCGTAGATTCTTCCCATCCATTGATCTGTAATATTTTTTGTGTTAATTACATTTAGAGTTTTATCAACAATGGAACAAAGAAGAATTTGATTCTTATTAAAAGCAAATGTCGAATCAAGCAGATAATCAAAAAGGAAATTTATTTTGTAACCTGTGCGTTCCAGATAATGGGTAAGATACAAAAGCCCTGAATAACTGTTCATCACCATGTCCACTTCGCCGAGCATCATCGCGTCAAACGATTCGCTTTGACTGTCATATTCAATAATGTGATTGTGATTTGGAAACCACCTGTGAAGAAGTTCGGCGTACGCTGTGTTTCGGCTAACGCCGACAGAGACAGAATAAATTTCGTGTATATTGATAAAACGGTGTTCCATTTTTGAAATAAGCGCGGGATAATCCGTCTTGAATGACGTGGCAGGCCATATAAAACGTCCTTCTCTGCCCACAGAACGGATCAATTCAAGCTGCATAGACGATTCACCCGCTTCTACCATCTCAATAAGTTTGGAAAATTCGGTTTTTTGATCGTTTGCTATTTCGAATTTTAACCCTGTTAAAATTTCAATTTCTTTTAACATATCAAAACTTATCCCTAACCATTCTTCTGAACGAGTGTCATAAAAACTTGTCGGATAATTATCAAACTCAGCCGTAAACGGTATAACAGGTTTTTTTTGCAAAAAATCAATTTCTTCATCAGTAAAACGAGTGAACAATTTATATCGGGTGTATTCTTTATACCCGCGGTTGTAAAGTTCGAGCAGATACCGTGAAGCGTTTTCGTTCAGCGCTTTATCAATAACCGAAATAATAGGTTCAAGTTTTGAATTTCCCGTCGATAAAGAAGCAGGTATACGGATCAGCGGGAAAAAATTTGTTACAACAATATCTTCATACTCGATAAAACTCGCTTCCGCTACGCCGCTGTAAAAAAATGAATCAATCTGTCCGCTTCTTAAAGCGTCATAAACTAACGCAAAATCGTCTAATATAACAAGCTCATAAGTGCCGTCAGCTAACTCCGCCGTTACAACATCAATTGTAACTGTTCCTACAATAAAACCGTAACGCAAAATACGCTCTTCGGCAATTTCGGCAATGGGTCTTGCTCCGGCAAGCCGGAAAGAACTTATCGCGCGCGAAACAATCGCGCTTGTCATGTGGTATACCTTTATCCGTTCTTCCGTAATTGTTATTTCGCTGGTAAAAGAAATATCCCCTGTCTCCATGCCTTTAAATAAATCCGACCATGAAAACAGTTCAAGCCGGAAAGGGATATCAAAAAGATGCGTCAGCCATTCGCAGACAAGAGCCGCAAACCCTCTAATCTCGCCTGATTCGTTTGCGAACGCTTCAACGCTCAGCGGCATTCCGTACACAAATGAATCGTACTCACTTTTCAAAGCTTCGATCGCGTTTATTTCGTCTTTGGTAATGCCGGGAATATCAAGATACGAAGAATAAGCCGCCGCGCTGTCGTATTTTTGAATATCGGGAACACAGCTTGAAACAGAAAAAAACATTATCATCAACAGGATAAATAATCCTTTCATCATCTTTTTCATTGTTTTTCCATAAGCGATAATTCAGCCGCATAAGCCGCTGCCGCGCTTTCGGCTTTTTCAAATTCACTGTGAATGGCGCACTCCGCTATATTATCCAAAACCGCTTTAGTTCTTATTGAAGGATTTTTAATCCCCGCGATAATATCTAAAACTTCCTTCCGGTTATAGCCGGAGGCTTTTTCCTTAATCGCGTAAAGCCTCTCACGCAAATCCATTATATCATTATCCGCGATGTTTTTACCCCTTTTTAAGTCAATTTTTTTTAATAACAAACGCAAATCGTTAATAAAATCCGGAGCGGTTTTCTTAACATATTCGCCGTCGGATTTCCGTCCGCCCTCCTCCAGTTTTAACGCAAAATCCGCAAGTTCTTTCTCACCTATATTCCAAAGCGAACTTTTTATCCCATGCACGGCAATTGTAAATTTCTTTAAAATTTCCGCGTTATCCTCAGAATTATCAAATGAGATATTTTTAATCTGATTTTCAAGCAGAATTAATGCCTTTTCGGCGTCTCTTAAAAACGAATCAATCAGCATTGTGTCGATCCGCGCGTAGTGAGAATTGTTCATTTCGTTTGTGATGATTTCCTGCTGACGGCGCGCCTCTTCAATAACTTCCTGAGGATACTTATCACGCACAAGCCTCTCAAGAATCGAATTTAATTGACGGATATCTATCGGTTTGGAAATAAATTCGTCAAATCCGTAATTCAGGAAAATATCAGCCTGTCCCGCGACAGCGTTAGCTGTCAAAACAACAATCGGATTAACATATCCGAGTTCGCGTATTTTTTTCATCGCTTCTACGCCGTCAATTTCAGGCATCATATGATCCATAAAAATAACATCATACACATTGCCTTCTTTTATTTTATCAATTGCGCTTTGTCCTCCCATCGCTGTATCAATTTGTAATTTATATAATTTCATAAGCCCGACAGCGACATAGAGATTAGTTTCCACATCATCGACAATTAAAACTTTTCCGTAAGGCATCGGATCCCGCGTTATCTGTCCTCTCTTTCTTTGCGTCAGATAACTCGTACGGAACTTGCTCAAATTATCAGCTAACTCTTTTCCGATAACTTCGGAATCAACCGTATCCTGAGGCAGCTTCACGGTAAACAGCGATCCTTTGCCGAACTCGCTGTCAACGTGTATTTCTCCGTACATGAGGCTTACAAGACGCTGAGTAATCGCAAGCCCTAACCCTGTTCCTTCGACGGAAATATTTTTTCCGGTAAGAAAGCGCGAATACTCGTCAAACATTTTTCCGAGCTGTTCGTTTGTCATACCGTGTCCGGTATCACGCACTCTGAACTCAAGCGTTACCGTATTCCGCATCAAAGGTTTGGAAACAACCGACAATGTAATTTTTCCCGCGTCGGTATATTTAAACGCGTTAGAAAGAAGGTTATTTAATATTTGTTTAATGCGAAGCTCGTCGCCGATTAATTTCGCAGGAACATTCTCTTCAATATCCAGCTTAAATTTAATCGGTTTTGATTCAAGGCGCATCATGTTAAGCTGAATAGAATCATTTATCATGCTCGCTACATTGTACTGCGCCGGCATAATATCAAGTTTTCCCGCTTCTATTTTAGAAAAATCCAATATGTCATTGATGATTCCTAAAAGCAAATCGCAGGAGCGGTAAATTTTGTCTAAACCTTCTTCGACTTCTTCCGAAATAGTTTCGCTTTGAATTAATATTTCCGTAACTCCGAGAATAGCGTTCATCGGCGTGCGTATTTCGTGGCTCATATTCGCGAGAAACGCCGATTTAGACTGAGAAGCCGCAAGAGCCGCGGCTTCCATTTCTTTGCGCTGAGTAATGTCGCGCGCAACCCCCATTATTCCGATTATTTCTCCGTCCATTATCATCGGCATTTTTATCGTTTCGTAAAGCGGTTTTGAACCGTCAAATCTGGGAATAACCTCTTCGATTTTTATCGTCCGTTTTTCGTTTATAACCTTATGATCTGTTTCGTTGTACGTATGCGCTTCTTCTTTAGTTAACCCCATCTCATGTCCGTCGGTAACGCCCACAACATCATCAATACTTCTGTTAAAATGTTCAAGGAAAGCCTTATTACAATGCAGAAATTTTAATTCTAAATTTTTTGTAAAAATAAGATCCGGAATTGAATCAAACAAAGTGGAAAGCGTTGTTGTTTGAAACGCCAGTTCATAAGTTCGTTTTTGAACAGTTTGTTCAAGCCGCTTACCGGCGAAATTACTTCTTAAAAAAAGTATGATAACGAGAGTCAGCACTATCAAAGATAATACAATAAGACCGATCAGCCACGGCGTTCTTGCCTGTTCAATTCTCAAACGATAATCATAAGTTCTGTACCGCCATCGTTCCGAAATTGTCCGCGTGTCAATCAACTCAAGCGTTTTATCGATAATAGAACACAGAACTCCCTGATTTAAATTAACCCCAAATGTCGATACAAAACTGTTGTCAAACATTACGTTTGTTTTAAATCCCGCGAGCTCCTGATAATTTGTCAAATACAGAAGAGCGATATATCCGCTCATTACAAGATCAACATCTCCTTTTATAAGGGCTTCAAACGCTTCATTCTGACTGTCAAATTCAAACGTGCTTAGATGATTTGGAAACCATCTTGTAAAAAATTCAGTATGCGCCGTTCCTTTTGACAATCCGATTCTTTCAGAATAGATTCTGTTTATATTAATATTCCGGTAATTCAGCCTTGATACAAGCACTGAGCTTTCTGTCATAATTGAATTTTCAGGCCACAAAAAACGTCCCTGCCGATCTAATGTCGGAATTAATTCGGTGAGCAGCGAAGCTTCTCCGGACTCAAGCATACCGACAAGCTCGGAGAAAATCGTATGTTCATCATTAATTATAAAAAATTTCAATCCTGTAAGAGATTCAATTTCTTTAATAACATCAAAACAAATACCTTCCCATTCTTTGGATCTTACGCTGTAAAAACTAATCGGATAATTATCATACTCCGCGGCAAACGGCACAACACTATGTTCGCTGATAAACGCTCGTTCTTCTTCGGTAAATCTTAAAAATAATTTGTTTTTTAAATATTCATTATATCCCTGATCGTACAAATCGTTTAAGTGACGCACAATTCCGTTCTCAAGCGCTTTTTGAACAACCGAGATAAAAGGAGAAAGTTTTTGATCCTGCGTTGACAAAGAAACAGGGGAATAAATCATCGGAAAAAAATCTTTTACTACAACATCGTCGTAAACATCAAAAATCGCTTCCTGTACTCCTTCAGTGATAAGAAAATCGGCTTCTCCCGATTTTAAAAGCGCATACGCTTCATCGTATTCATGTATGAATACCGGTTCAAATGTTCCGGCGGCGTAATACATAACATCGGAAGCAATTGTTGTTTTTTCAGGAAGCAGATAACGCGGCAAACGCGATTTAGAAATTTCGGAAAGCAAAGGATTGTCGGAAATACTGAAATATCTTATCGAACGCTGCGCGATAACGTCAGTCATAAAATAAGTTTTACGCCTATCGTCGTTTACCGTAAGATCTCCCGTAAAATGTACGCTTCCGTCATTTAACCCGTCAAGTAAACCTGACCATGAAAACCGTTTAGATATAAATTGAATCCCAAATAATGTTGTCAGCCATTCGCAGATAAGCGTAGAGTATCCGCTTACCTCTCCTTCGGAGTTTAAAAACGCCTCAGTGCTTGGTATTATACCGTAAATAAACGGTTTACCCTGCTTTTGAAATTCTTCGACAGCGGCAATTTCATCAGCCGTTACGCCCGGAATGTCGCGAAACGAAGAAAAGAGAACCGCGTCATAGGATTGATTTTTAGATTCCGCAGAGCAGGTTTCAAAAAGCAGACAATCACCGGCAAAAAAAATAATGGCGATAATCGATATCAAATAGGTGATTATCGGGTGTTTTGTGTATTTTGAATTTACCTTTGCCGTCCGTACATGTGCTTCCATGCTGTCAAACGAGACTGACTTTTCGGCTTTTTTCAAAAAATACCCCCATAATCTCCCGATCGTTTTATTATACCATTCTACTTGTTTTTCATCCATGAAAAGAAAATATTTATATAAAATGTCCTTTTTATGGGGAAATTCATGCTCTGTCCCCGTAAATCTTTGCTCTGTCCCTACAAATCCTTCTCTATCCCCGCAAATCTTTGCTCTGTCCCCGTATCAGACGCAACAAAAGTCCATGTTTTAGCTCGTTATATCGATAGATTTTTTATAATTCTCCCATGATAATAAATAATGGAGAATTTTATGGATGACATACAAAAAAGGGAGAATGACCGGCTTATAAATTACGATACCGCATTGAAGCATTATGAAAACGGTAAAGCGCATATGTCCCGTAAAGACTGGAATTCCGCCATCTCTGATTTTCAGGCAGCCTGTTCGTTAACCGAAGGAGAAGATGATGATGTACGCGAAGAATTCTGTTCATCACTGCGCAAAGCCTGCAAAGAAAAACAAAGCTCTCAAAATCTCGATGAAAGAATGATTCCTTACGCGCAGCTTATCGAAAAAATAAAAAATGAACCGTCTAAACCGATATATAAAATCGCGGCTCTTTGGACAGAACCGTCATTTATAACTTCCGGCGGTAATTTTCTTACGAAGGAAGAATACGCCGAGATCGCCGCCGCCTTTGCTTTTTTTGAAGAATACGAATTACTCGATCGTTACATAAAAGAAGGATCAGGTTCCGAGCGGGATAAATTTAATTACATGATACTAAACCAAATTGTCCGTCCGCAATTCTCGTGGCGCGAACCTACGCCGCTTTCTTTTATCACTTCAAAAGAATCATGGGAAAAGATGAAAGACCCAAAAAGGATGCTTGAGCACCTTATAAAAAAAGGCGCGGATTTTAATTTCCTTGACGCTGACGATAACACGCCTTTGTCAATCGCTCAGGAAGAAAATTTAACCGAAGCTGAAAATATATTGATTGAACACGGCGCTCTCCTGCCCGATGAAATGAAATCCCCGGATGATGACGGAAGACATGACGGGTGGAGTTAATTGCACGTAACAAATATTTTTAAGAGGATATTATGGGTGATTCTTTAACTATTTATATAAACAGCGGAAACATCGAAAATGCCGATAAATACGAAATCCCGAATTATCATTTGGGATGCGCGTATTTAAACGGAATAAATAATTTAACAAATAATGTTTTTGAACAAAACTACGAAAGAGCGCAGTACTGCCTTGAATTATCCGCGAAAGAAGGTTTTTACGCCGCGCTTGAATGTTTAGATTATATGTATGAAAACAACTTAATCATAAACAAAAAATTCAAATCCGCGTCCGATTGGTTTATAAACGCGGAAAACAACAAGAAGAAAAAAAATGACGGGAACGCCGCAAATCAGCTTGCCTATGTTTATCTCAGCGGCGATGAGTTCATTTGTGAAATGAGCGATGCTCTTAAATATACATTATCTGCCCTTCCAAAAGAATCGCGTCTTATTCGCGTTCTCGAAAAAAAAGAAGACGGTTACGACAAGGGAATTTTCTGGCATGAAATAGCGGCAGAGACAAATAACCGCAGTTCTTTTTTTCAGCTTGTTCTTCATTATAATTTTAACAAAGAAAATTCGCCTGCCGGCGCGGGCGGAATGAACGAACCCCGCCGCAAGCAGCGGGGTATCGTTCGTTCTCCCGTGGAATTGCATTCGGGGTTTAATACCCTTAATAACGTCCCAAGGGGCGAGGTATTAAACCCCTCAGCACGAATAAACAAACCTCCGTCAGCGGAACAAATCGAATATTTTACAAATAAGTTTTACCCGCTTGATGAAACCGTAAAGGAAACGAATTACAGAAACGGTAATTGCGTAACATTTATTAACAGATTAGTAGAATTAGCTGAAATCGCGCGCAGAGAAGGTTTACTTGCTTTGAACAGCATAATGGAAAAAGAAAAAAACTTTTTTATTAAAACAGGACTGCTGATGGCAACTGACGGAATAGACAGCGATATTATAAAAATAGTAATGGAAAATCTGCTGGAAATAAATAAAAAAGAACGCTCGCCTTCCAAGGAAGGCTCGCATTCTTTAGAATGCGGCGATCTTACCGCAAGAAAAATAATACTTGAAGGTATAAAAAGCATACAGCAGGGAGAAAATCCTGATTCTATTACGGCAAAGTTATTCGACATTCTCGGAGACGGAATTGAAACTCTGGAAAAAGAATACGCGCAGGATAACAAAACCTCGGCAGACAGAGCAAGGTTCTA
>Ga0209755_10002778_pt1 | contig 23200 bp, 22 predicted proteins | sample TergutCo191P1_FD_187301 | JGI IMG/M metagenome (GOLD analysis project Ga0209755, IMG submission 187301) | Cornitermes sp. P1 segment gut microbial communities from Petit-Saut dam, French Guiana - Co191P1 (SPAdes) (version 2) | ecosystem: Host-associated > Arthropoda: Insects > Digestive system... | reverse complement strand
AATGCTTGAATGCCTGGTGTTCGGAAGACGCGCGGCAAAGTACATAAACACTCAAGAAATCTCTCCTGTGCATGAAATCCCAGACCTCAGCTCTGTACCGGCGCGAGCAAACACGCCGCTTGACTATGCGAAGCTGAAAATGACTGTAAAAACATATATGAGCGATTATTGCGGTGCGCTAAGAACAGAAAAAGGGCTTAAATCAGCCCATGAAAAAGTCAGCGAAATACTACATAGTCTTAAGTCAAGTTATGATGATAGCAGCGCATATCTGGAAACGCTTAATATTGCCACAGTAGCAAAAAGTATTATAAAAGCGGCACTTCACAGACCGGAAAGCATTGGTTCGCACTATGTAGAAAGCTCAACACTTATGGAGGAGTCAAATGAACTATAACAGTCTTGCGCTCAATGAAGCCATCCTTGCAGCTTTGAAAGAAGATATCGCAACAGGTGATGTTACGACAACTTGCTGCGTTGCTGAAAATGCGGTTTCTTCCGGTCATATCATAGCAAAAGAACCGGGAGTGATCTGCGGTCTTGGCGTTGCCGAAAAAGTGTTCTTCTTGCTTGATCCGGAGGTTAGGCTTGTATTTAAAGTCTTAGACGGAGATTTTGTCAGCGCCGGAGATATCATTGCCGAGATATCCGGCTCATCGCGCAGCATTCTTACAGGAGAGCGTACAGCGCTCAACTTTATGCAGCATATGTCTGGAGTAGCGACAAGAACAGCGCAAGCGGTTTTGGCTGTACGCGGAACCAAGGCAAAAATTATAGACACAAGAAAGACCCTGCCCGGAATGCGTGCGCTTGACAAATACGCCGTCCGTTGCGGCGGAGGCTACAATCATAGATTCAATCTTTCCGACGGCGTCTTGATAAAAGACAATCACATTGCCGCAGCCGGCGGGATTATTAATGCAGTTTTGCAAGCAAGAGAGAATTGCCCTCAAACCCTAAAAATAGAAGTCGAGACCGAAAACATGGAGCAAATTGAACAAGCGCTCTTTGCCGGCGCCGATATAATCATGCTTGACAACATGTCTCCTGATATGATGTCAGAAGCCGTCAAAATCATTAAAGGCAGGGCGCTGACTGAGGCGTCAGGCAACATGGGCGAGCGCGACATAAAAACAGTTGCCGATACTGGAGTAGACTTTATATCAATAGGTGCTCTGACACATTCCGTCAAAGCGCTCGATATCAGTCTAAAGCTCAAGTAAAGTATCTTTATACTGCAGCGGCTTTCACAGAATCAACATATTCGTCATATGTCATCCTACGGTCGATAATGCCGCCGTCTTTGAACTCAATGATGCGGTTTGCGACCGTTTGTATCAATTGATGGTCATGAGTGGTAAAAACAATATTCCCTCCAAAATCAATAAGTCCATTATTAAGCGCAGCAACACTCTCAAGATCAAGGTGGTTAGTCGGCTGATCCAGCAGCAAAATGCTTGCGCCTGCCATCATTAGCTTCGATAGCATACAGCGCACTTTTTCTCCTCCGGACAAAACCTTTACCAGTTTATACACATCATCTCCTGTAAATAGCATCCTACCCATAAATGTGCGCAAATAGCTCTCGCGCTTATCCTCCGAAAACTGCCTTATCCAGTCAATTAGCTCAAGACCATTGTCGCTGAAAAACTCTGTATTATCTTTTGGGAAATACGCCTGTGTGGTTGAAACGCCCCATTTTATTTCTCCCTCATCCGGATCCATTTCTCCCGATAGAATCTTAAACATTGCCGTAATCGCATTCTCATTGTCTCCGATAAATGCGATTTTATCTTCGCGTCCCATAATAAAACTGATATTGTCCAGCACTTTCACGCCGTCAACAGTCTTCGACACCTCGGTGACAGCCAATCTATCCTTGCCCGGTTCACGCTCCATTTTGAATCCAACCCACGGATATCTTCGCGATGACGCAGGCATTTCTTCAATTTTTATTTTCTCAATAAGTTTCTTTCTGGAGGTTGCCTGTCTAGACTTTGATTTATTTGCGGAAAACCGTCTGACAAACTCCTCCAGCTCGCGCACTTTGTCTTCGCTTTTCTTATTCTTTTCTTTAATAAGCCGCTGAATTAGCTGGCTTGAATCATACCAGAAGTCATAGTTTCCTACGTACATTTTTATTTTGCCATAATCTATATCAACCATGTGCGTACAAACGGTGTTGAGAAAATAACGGTCATGTGCCACAACGATGACCGTGCCCTCATAGTCCATCAGAAAATCTTCCAGCCAAACTACAGAGCCAACGTCAAGATTGTTCGTAGGTTCGTCTAATAAAATAATATCCGGAGACCCAAAAAGAGCCTGCGCAAGCAAAACTTTTACTTTCTGCCGAGGCTCCATCTCTCCCATTATGTTATTGTGCAGAGATGTTTGAATACCGAGACCTTGAAGCAGTTGTGAAGCATTCGACTCCGCTTCCCAGCCCCCAAGCTCGGCAAATTCCTCTTCCAACTCCGCAGCTAATATCCCATCTTCATCTGAAAAGTCTTCTTTTAGATAAAGAGCATCCTTTTCTCTGCCACACTCAAAAAGTCTTTGATTGCCCATAATTACAGTCTCAAGTACAGTATATTCATCATACATGTTCTGATCCTGCTTTAGCACAGACATGCGCACATCCGGCTTTATGTCGATATGACCGGAAGTATAATCTATCTCTCCCGAAAGAATCTTCAAAAAGGTAGACTTGCCCGAACCATTTGCCCCTATAACACCATAGCAGTTTCCCGCCGTAAATTGCAAGTCCGCCTGCGAAAAGAGTGTAGTCCCGCCAAAGGACATGCTCAGATTATTAACCGTTATCATATAGCCCATCCCTCTACCGATGTTTTTAAGACAGTATAGCACAAGTTGCTATTCACGGCAAATTTGCGCATTTTCACCAATTTTCATTGTATTTTCGTACTTTTTATGTTATAGTTTTTATAGTGATGATTCTAATAGGGGGTGTAGTTATGTCCGGTGCATTCGCTTATCTTATCGCGATTGTTGTCTTTGTGATTGTACTTAACTTTTTTATGCTCTTTATGCGAATGAAAAGAGACAGAAAAGAGAAGCCCTCCAGGCTTGCAATCCTTGAACAGGAAGCTTCGGAACACCGACACAAAGAAATTCAGCGCAGATTAGACAACGAGCAGGAAGATTTGGCATATCGAGTCGAAATGCGAAACAAAATGTTTGACATGTATGCGCAGGTTCGCAAGAATGCGGCTGAGCTTGAAAACGAATCAGGGGCGGGTAATTAACCGGCCCCTAATTTTTTTATATCAATCTTGTCGTCGGTCACCGTCAAGGATAACTCATCTCCCTGTGAAAATACACCTTCAAGCAGCTTCTCCGCAACTTTATCTTCAACTGTGTTCTGTATTACACGCCTGAGCGGTCTTGCTCCAAAAATAGGATCATATCCCAATGCAGATAGGAGCTTTATAGCTGATTCATCCACCGATAACTTAATGCCTAACCCGTCCATTCTCGCTTTAACAAGCTCGACCATCTTTATGCATATGCTGCTGATATCGTCCTTGCTGAGCTTATGGAAAACAATTGTCTCGTCAACGCGATTGAGAAACTCCGGTTTGAACAAGCGCTTAACCTCTTCCATAACCGCCTCCCTGATTTTCTCATGCTCTGCCTTTCCGCTCTCATCCATGCCGGCGTCGAAACCCAGTTTTGTACGTTTTTCTGTAATATTTCTGGCGCCTGCATTTGAGGTCATTACAATTATCGTATTCTTAAAATCTACCTTGCGACCGTGAGAATCAGTTAAAATACCGTCTTCCATCACTTGCAGCAATATATTAAACACATCCTCATGCGCCTTTTCAATTTCATCAAACAAAAGAACCGAATATGGTCTGCGGCGCACTTTCTCAGTTAGATTGCCTCCCTCATCATATCCTACAAAACCCGGAGGAGAGCCAATCATCTTCGAGGTTGTGTGCTTTTCCATGTATTCTGACATATCTATGCGCAGCATTGCATTCTCGTCCCCAAACATCGCTTCGGCAAGTGCCTTACACAGCTCTGTTTTGCCTACTCCGGTCGGACCGAGGAAAAGGAATGAACCAATCGGGCGTTTTGGATCTTTCAGCCCTACCCTGCCTCTTCTCAGTGCTTTTGCTACAGCGCTGACTGCTTCGCTTTGTCCGACAACACGCTTATGGAGCAGTTCTTCCATTTTCAGCAGTCGCTGCCCCTCATCTTGCGTTATGCTCCTGACAGGAATTCCGGTCCATTCTGAAACAACGTCCGCAATATCCTCCGCTCCTACATTTTTACTATTGCCGCTTTTTGCATTTTCCCACTCTATTCTGGCTTTCGAGATTTGCTTATCTAACTCTTTTTCACTATCTCTTGCAGCGGCGGCGGCTTCATAATCTTGGCGCTTTATCGCGTTTTCTTTCTCTTTTGTGAGAGCTTCTCTTTGGTCTTCAAGTTCTTTCAAATATGCAGGTCTTCTGAGTTTATCCAGCCTGACCCGTGAAGCTGCCTCGTCAATTAGATCTATTGCTTTATCAGGCAAATATCGATCGTTAATATATCTACTCGACATTGTAACCGCAGCTTCTACCGCCTCTTCTGTTATCTTGAGTTTATGGTGAGACTCATATTTATCTAAAAGACCTTTTAATATTCTAATTGATTCATCTTGCGTTGGTTCGTTTACCATCACCGACTGGAAGCGTCTTTCCAGTGCCGCATCCTTTTCCACATGCTTTCTATATTCGTTAAGCGTGGTTGCACCGATGATTTGAAGTTCTCCGCGTCCAAGCATTGGTTTTATTATATTTGCTGCATCAATTGCACCCTCGGCAGCACCCGCGCCAATGATAGTGTGCAACTCGTCAATGAACAGTATTATATCTCCAGCCTCTTGCACTTCCTGTATCGCCTTTTTTATTCTCTCTTCAAAATCGCCGCGATACTTTGTTCCTGCAAGCATCCCGCTTAGATCCAAAGTCACAACTCGCTTATTGAGCAAGGTTTCCGGTACATCTCCGCAGACGATTCTCTGTGCCAAACCTTCAGCAATCGCAGTTTTTCCAACCCCCGGCTCACCAATGAGTACAGGATTATTCTTGGTGCGCCTTGAAAGTATTTGAATAACTCGCTGTATCTCATTCTCCCTTCCAATAACAGGATCGAGACCATCATTTCGCGCCGCCTGTGTCAAGTCGCGGCTGAAATTGTCAAGTGTCTTCGTCTCGCTTTTTTTATTGTCCGCCGTAGTTTCCGGCACCTTTACCGGTCTAAAAACACTGCTTCCGACAGTATTGATAATATCAGTATACAATCTGTTTATATCAACGCCGGTCATGCGAATCAGCTTCACTCCGCTGCATGTATACTCACGAAGAATACCCATCAGCAGATGCTCTCCGCCAACATAATTATGCCCCATCCTGCTTGATTCAAGATAAGCAATCTCAATGACTTTTTTGGCATGTGCGGATAAATCCCGCAGCTTATTCACATCAGGATTCCCAGTGCCAACATGCTTTACAATGAGGTCATGGATAAGTTTGCTATCAAGTCCGGCATTTTGCAGAACATTTGCAGCAACACCGCTACCCTCTTGCGCCAGGCCAAGCAAAATATGTTCGCTTCCAACACTTGAGTGCCCAAACTCTGTTGCAGCCGCTTGAGCATATTCCAGTGTTTTTTTTGCGCTTTCTGAAAACTTATCATCAAATCTCATTTTACTCCGCTCCTTTTTCCTCCATCGACTTCAGCTCATCTCTAAGCTTCGCCGCCATTTCATAATCTTCCTTGTCTGCCGCCATACGCATTTTTACATAAAGCTCGCGGCGCTCAGCCATTTCACTGTCAACAGCAGGGTTTTCTATTGAGTTGCAGCATGAGCATTGCTCGCCCATGTTTCTGCCGTCCGGTTTTGATTCCGGCTCCGCCAGCGCTTTTATCGGCAGTATAAATGCCGACGCCGGCATTACAACAGGTGTAAAAAACTTACCACTAACAAGCTTTGGCATAAGATTTTTAAAAGCGCCGGGAACGCCAAAATCATAACCGTTATCTAAATCAAAAATCTTGTCAATATCATATCCCGACTTTGCCGCGCAATCTGCACATAACTCCATTTTCGTCACGCACCCATTTACATTGGACGTATATTGAAAACTAACTTCATTTTTTCCGCATATTTGACATTTCATAGTTAATGTCCTCCATTTCTAAACTATATTGATTAGCATTTGCTTTAGTATTCCGGCTCTAAGAGCCTCTCTATCATCCGGATGAGCTGCGCGAAGCGCGCTGATTCCGGTTGCAGCCATTATAAGGCGGGCTTCTTGTTCGCTTATTGCACCGCTCTGACGTAAATTTACCACAAGAGCAGCGGAAGTAGCCGGGTCTACCTTGCTTCCAATTACATTGACTGTATGCATAATCAGCTTTTCTGACGCCATAGAAACACGTGATATTCTAATAAACCCGCCGCCGCCGCGTCTGCTTTCTACTATATAACCATGCTCGGGAGAGAATCTGGTCGAAATCACATAATTGATTTGACTCGGGACACAATTAAACCTCGTTGCCAGCGCAGAACGCGAAAGTTCAGCAGTTCCGCCCATATCTCTTAATAATTGATCAATGAAAACAGCAATTGAATCGCTGACTCCCATTGTTCCACCTCCCTCACTTTGACTTTGACTTTCTTTGACCTTACTGTAGTTTACGCCACTCCTCTCTTTTCATCAATGTTCATTTTGACCTTTCCTGACCTTTTCTGCCTGGCTATCTCCAATTATCTGGCGATATCTTCTATTATTGCACAATATCTTCGATTTCCTCCGTTTTATGTTTAATGTAGCCAACCTGTGTTTTTGGATACCCGGCGACCGGTAACATGAGAAAAGTTATATGCCAAACTGCAAATTTTTGGATAACTCTACAAAAATGAAGAAACGAAGATTTTACTATTGATTCTTATGTAATATCATTATAAAATAATCCAAGTTTATTGCGCAGGGGAGATACTATTGTTCGATACTGCATTTATTGACAACTACAAAAGTTATTTAGAAAACAAGCAAGCATCTATAAACACCATATCTGCGTATATACGAGATATAAAGAAGTTTGCTGATTTTTTGTACAAAAACGGAGTCTTCAACTTTATTGACGTCACCGATACGGAAGTACGCAGTTTTATAGCTCAACTTACCGGGAAAGGGCGCTCGCTTGCTACAATTGCGCGCTCTGTTTCGGCATTAAAGGCATTTTACAGTCACCTATTTGACATTGGAGTGATTTCAAGTAATCCGACAGAAAACATCTCTTCGGGAACTGTTCCCAAAAAAACACCTCGAATCCTTACCGATAATGAAATAGTAAGTTTGCTAAAGCAGCCCAATGTCACTGAGTCAAAAGGATGCCGTGACAAAGCTATGCTTGAAACATTATATGCAACCGGTATTAAAGTCAGCGAGCTCATAGCGCTTGACGTCTCGGACGTTAACCTCGAAACCGGGCTGATAACCTGCCGCAGCGGAAAAATCAGAATCATACCAATCTACGAAACGGCAATAAAGTCCATAAGCGATTATTTTGCTTTTTCGCGTCCGCTGCTCGCCGATAACGGTGAAAAAGCCCTTTTTGTCAATACCGCAGGCGTCAGAATGACCAGGCAGGGCTTTTGGAAAGTCTTAAAATGCTACTCTGATAAAGCACAAATTAACGATGACATAACACCGCAAATGCTCAGACATTCTTTTGCGGCACATCTGCTCGAAAACGGCGCCGATTTGCGCTCGCTTCAACAGATGCTTGGACACGCCGATATTTCTTCAACACAGGTTTACGTAAGGGTTGTAAAAAACCAACTCAAAGACGTCTACAATAAAGCACATCCCAGAGCATGAATTTTAAGGAGATTTAATTATGAGAGATGAAACAAAATGTCTGCACTCCGGCTACACTCCAAATAATACCGAGCCGCGTGTTCCTCCAATTGTACAAAGCACAACCTATGTGTATGACTCAACGGAAGAGCTTGGCTCCGTTTTTGACGAGCCGACAAAGAGCCTGATTTATTCACGGTTTGCAAATCCTACAGTCATGGCTGCGGAGCAAAAAATCGCCGACCTCGAAGGAGGCGTTGCTGCAATGTGTACGTCTTCCGGACAAGCAGCAACCTTAATCGCTATTCTAAATCTTTGTAATGCCGGAGATAGTATTGTCAGTGCATCTCAAATCTACGGAGGCACTATCAATCTTTTTGCATTTACCCTTAAAAAACTTGGGATTGAATGTATTTTTGTCGATGTTGACGCCTCAGAAGAAGAAATAAGCTCAAAGATTAAACCAAATACAAAGTTATTATTTGGGGAGACTTTGGCAAATCCTGCGCTCAGCGTTTTGGATATTGAAAAATTCGCAAAACTCGCCCACGCTCACAATATCCCGCTTATAGTTGACAATACATTTCCAACGCCAATACTTTGCAAGCCCTTTGATTTCGGAGCGGATATTTCTATCCATTCTACCTCAAAGTATATGGATGGTCACGCGCTTCAAGTCGGCGGGGTTATAATTGACAGCGGAAAATTTGACTGGAGCGCCGGCAATTTCCCATCAATAACCGAGCCTGACATGTCGTATCACGGCATTAAATACACAGAAGTCTATGGCAGCGCCGCATATATAGTCAAAGCCAGGATGCAACTAATGCGGGATTTCGGCGCCTACCCTTCGGCACATTCGGCGTTTCTTCTTAATCTTGGGTTGGAGACATTGGCTATTCGCATGGAACGCTATTGTGAAAACGCACTGAAAGTAGCAAAATATCTTAAGACTTCAAATAAAATCGAAAAAATATGCTATCCCGCGCTTGAGAGCGATAAATACTACGCTCTTGCGCAAAAATATTTAAGCGGCGGAAGCGGCGTCATTTCGATTACTATCAAGGGTGGCAGAGAAGCCGCCGTCAAATTCATGGATAACCTAAAAATGGCTTCAATCGTGACACATGTTGCAGATATTCGTACAAGTGTACTTCATCCCGCAAGCTCAACCCATAGACAGCTTACAGAGGAAAAGCAGCTCCTCGCAGGGGTACACCCCGGATTGGTTCGTCTTTCAGTTGGTCTTGAGCATATAGACGACATTCTTGAAGACTTGGAGCAAGCGCTAAAAGCCTAATAATTATCGGCAGATTGCCAAAAAACTATCCTCCGACGTCTGATGTCAAGGCGTATATTTCTCTTATGCATAAAAAGCGGCTCACGATTTGCTCATGAGTCGCTTTACTTGGATTATCCTGCTATTTCTATCGTCTTAACCAGTTCATGCCGCCGCTTCTCATATCCGGTATACCGATGTGAGTAGCCAGTCAAGCACATTTATCTGCTTGATTCCATTATGCGAGCTAACTGGCGTGTTGTCCATCGTCAGAAGAAACTTCGGATTGTGGTCGCTGATGGATTCGAGCGGTGCGAGCTCGCGGCGTAGTGTTGCGCCGTCAGTATCTACGACGGTGTATGCGACTTGGTAATACTCCTCGCCCTCATCGCCGATAGCGATAAAATCCACCTCAGTTCTGCCGACCTTGCCGATGTGGACTTCATACCCACGGCGCAGCAGTTCAAGGAACACAATATTTTCAAGTATATGTCCCATATCCGCTTTTTTCGTGCCGAGCAGGGCGTAACGCAACCCTATGTCGGCAACGTAATACTTATCGCCTGTTTTTAAATGCTGCTTCCCCCTTACATCGAAACGTCCGATTTGATAGAGGATGAAGCAGTCGGTTAGCGCGGTCAAGTAGCTTTCGACTGTATGGACGGCGATTTTTCGTCCAGCCGACGTCATTGTGTCCGAGATTTTTTTAGTAGAACACATATTTCCGATATTATCAAACATGAAGCGAGTAACGCTTTTCAGCATGGCTATATCGGGAAATTTTCTGCGGGCGACTATATCTTTTAACACGATGGTATCATAAATGCCTTGCAGATATTGCCTCCTGTCTTTAGGTTTTTCAATTTCAAGAGCGTAGGGAAAGGAGCTGTTTTGGATGTAATCCATGTATAAACGTTCATAATTCATATCATCCGGGAAAGCAGACGCATACTCCTTAAACGACAGCGGAAGCATCTTAATCTCGACATACCGCCCAGAAAGCAGTGTCGCAAGCTCTCCGCTCAGAAGATAGGCATTTGAGCCAGTTATATAGACATCGCAGTTCTTTTTTACATACAGACTGTCAACACATTTTTGGAAATCAGTCACGCGCTGTACCTCGTCTATGAAAATATACACTTTTTTGTCCGGGATGATTTTCTCGTTCACAAAATCGTATAACTGCTTATACGTTTCAATTTCGCCATACTCGCCGTCTTCAAGGTTTATAGATATAATTTGATTATCGCTAACGCCATCGTCGCGCAGATAATCCTGATACAGTTCAAACAGTGTTGATTTTCCGCAACGCCTGATGCCTGTAACGACTTTAATCAACATTTTATCCCGAAAGCTGATAAGGGAATCAAGATACGCTTGTCTTTGGATCACGTGAGCCACCTCCGCTCGCATTTGCAGTAATTGTAACAAAAAATGCTGAATTTGTCAAATATTTGCAGCACCCATAACAAAACATGCTTGTTTTGTCAAGTTTTTGCAGTAACTAGGCAAAAATTTTCCACAGCGATAGCAACCTTTTAAGAAAGCGCCAGTTGGCAGTTTGCCAAAAAAGCCAGCCTCCTATTCAACAATAAAGTCTTTTAACCTCTCGTATAGCCGGGGACTGACAATCGCTTCAATTTCAATTCCGTTTTCCATATATTTTGAATCTGTGACAGCAGCCTCGCTATGTATCGTTTCAAGTAATGCCGCTTTAGTGTACGGCAAGAGGAGAGACACTTTCTTTTTCATTAAAGAAAGACTCTCTTCAATCTTTTCCAGCAACAAATCAGTTCCCTGCCCGGTTCTTGCGGAAATTTCAACAATATTATTGCCATGCGGTCTTATATCACCGTTCATTAAATCACATTTGTTAAAGACTTCCAGCCTCGGAGTACTCCCCGCACCGAGCTCCATAATAAGATCGTCTACAACCTGGGCTTGCTCTCGCCACTGCGGACTTGACGCATCAATTACATGGATCAGCAAGTCGGCATATTTCAGTTCTTCCAGCGTTGCCTTAAATGCATCTACCAAGTGATGCGGAAGTTTTCTGATAAATCCCACAGTGTCAGAAATAAGCGCATCTTGAATCTCGCTGATACTAAGTCTTCGCGTTGTTGTATCAAGTGTGTCAAAAAGGCGATTTTCCGCTTGCACATCAGCGCCCGTCAGCTTGTTAAGAAGCGTGGACTTTCCAGCATTTGTATATCCGACCAATGCCACGACAGGAACGTTGTTTTTCTCTCTTAATCGCCTCTGCGTATCACGAGTCCTTATAACTTCACGCAGTTCGTCTTCCAGTTTTGTGATTTTCCGCCGAATATGCCGCCTGTCAGTTTCTAATTGCGTCTCTCCCGGACCGCGGGTTCCTATAGGCGCACTTGTTCCCGTCTGACTGACAAGATGTTTCCACATACCGGTGAGTCTGGGCAGCAAATACTTATACTGTGCAAGCTCCACTTGAAGTCTGCCCTCTCTGGTTCTGGCTCTCCCGGCAAAAATATCAAGTATCAGTGCCGAGCGATCCAGAACCTTCATTCCCATATCTTCAGTCAGTGCACGCATTTGCGACGGAGACAGCTCATTGTCAAAAACAGCCAATGTGCATTCATGCTTCTCAGCAATCGCTTTTAGTTCCTTAACCTTTCCCTGTCCTATGAAAGTTCGAGGCTCCGGTGTTTTTCGGTTTTGAAGCGTTCTGCCCAAACAGACGCCACCCGCAGTCTCCAGAAGAGCCTCAAGCTCATCAAGGCTTTCCTCTGTCGAGCGGTCACGTATTTTCATACTGTCTGCGCTGAGACCCGCAATGACAGCCTTTTCTTTATCAATTATTTTCTCTAACTGTTCCAAGACATATACCTCAAGACTAAAAAATAAACCCGCGCCGTTGAGCGCGGGCTAAGGACTTTTTGCGGAACAATCCCGCATATCCGAGTGATTATTGGTTCAGGCCAAATTTTCTGTTGAACTTGTCAACGCGACCACTGGTATCTACCAGCTTTTGCTTGCCTGTATAAAAAGGGTGACACTTGGAGCAGATTTCAATCCTGATATCTTTCTTAGTGCTTCCCGTCTCAATAATCTCACCGCACGCACACTTAATAGTCGTTGGTTGATAATTAGGGTGGATTCCTTCTTTCATCATGTTCACCTCTTTCCTTACTTAACGCAAAGAGCATATTAACACAATATCACAACAAATGCAAGTGTTTTTATGTGCCGCCGACTACATCACCATTTCAGTCATTAGAAGCACCCACATCTATCAGGATTTTTGGGCAAAACTTGATATGGCTAGTACGGCGGTCCTTGAATATGCAACCGATGAGGTTATCGAAAAAAATCCGAGGAGTGAATGTGAGTTCAATGAACAAAGAGCATTCATCGAACATGAATTACAGGCTGTTCAAAAATTGGATTACGTCATCCCATAAAGGATTATCCGCATCATCTAACACAATTTCCCATCTCGGTCGATCCTGCGGTCCTTTCCAGTCCCTGTATGTAACCACATCAAAATATACTTTGTCATCGGAAGAAATCCTGTCAAGTATTTCCATTGATTCAACTCTCGTATCCTCATCTGTTACAATAAATACGGGGCATTTTATATCCGCGGCATAATCTTCGATTTTTCTGTCGTTAAACTCAAGAAAATTAAACCATTCATTATAAGGAGAAACCGAATATAAGGAAAAAAGCATAATCCCGCTTATATAATTTGAAAACTCGCTTCCCAGAACAATCGAAAGCGTAGCCGAATAAGCGACGCCCCAAACAATTATACTCTCAGCCTCTAAAACATCTTTGGTATATAATAATGCCGCTTTTACATCAGGCCATACCGCCTCATAGTGCATATTAGCATTATACGTTCCCGCGGCTTGAGTCAAATTATCAACTCTAAAGACCGAACCCGTCCTCGGATTAACCGGATACGTCCTGGCGCCCGCCCTTAAATCAACAGCCAAACAATTAAACCCTAACTCTGCAAGCCTCGGCGCGATGTGATAAAACTCTCCCCTGTTTGAATTTTGTCCATGAAAAAGAATGATATATGGCGCATTATCATCATTTGCCAGATATAAATCAGCTGTAATCGTAAGACCGTCTTCGGCAGTAAAAGTTAGCCTTTCACTCTCCGGCGCATCCGGCACCACATCAGGCGTTTCTTCCGGTTCGGATGAGTTGCTGTCGCTTTCCGCGGTTTCCGGCTCAGTTGTTACAGACGACGTCTCCGTTGTTGGCGGTGGCGTGTCAATGCCCACATCTAATTCAGGTAAATCACTTTTGCCGCAAGCGGCAAAGAATAGCATACTTATAATTAGTAATACATTGATAATTTTTTTCATAGTGCGCATCTCCTTAAAATGTTTTTTGTCTAAATGTGTATAACTTATTTACAGCGGCAAAGCTCTAGTCCGAAAGCGGACTGACGGAAAAACGGCGCGGATGATGCGGTGGTTATCCGACTGGACGTATCGCCTCCGATGGCGGCGAAGCCCACGGCTGAGCCCCGATTATACCGAAATTATCCGCAAATTTCAACGACTATTGCGCGGCTGATTGTAGGCTTTGCGAGGCTAACGCTGCCCCGTACCCACGACCTCTTCCAAAGAACAGGATAGAAAACCGCTTATTTGCGGCTTTTTAAGAAAATATCATTACACCTTTTGACAAACTGTGTTCTTGAAACGTTATTATTTTGTAAATCAAGATTTTTCAAATAACTTGTCATTAAAAAGCACGTATGATATATTTTTTTCAGACGACTTCGTGAATACATAACAGCAATTATGGAAAGTAAACACTGCTTTTCATAAGACAGATAAGGAGAAATAATAATGGCACTTCAAAACAGAGTAACCGAGATACTAGGAATAAAGTACCCCATTATGCAAGGAGGTATGCAAAATCTTGCTACGCCGCGGCTTGCGGCAGCTGTTTCTAACGCCGGTGGCTTAGGAACTATAAATATGGGCATGTGGACGGACGCCGCCCAATTCCGAAAGGCTGTTTTAGAAACGAAATCACTTACCGACAAACCAATATGTGTAAATATCTCGATGCTTCCCCATGCCGAGATTAGCAGCGAAATCACAGAGTACATCAAAATATGCGGAGAGGAAGGCGCAGAAGCAATTGAAACCTCCGGAAAAAACCCAGCAGAACTCATTGCATTGATTCACTCATACGGAATTAAGCTCATACACAAGGTCCCCTCCGTAAAACACGCATTAAAAGCGGAATCCGTTGGCGTAGACATTGTTTCCATTGTTGGAGCAGAAGCCGCGGGACATCCAAGCCCAGACTTGATCAGCACCTCCATCTTGGGTGCAAAGGCTGCCGAAAAACTAAAAATCCCCTATCTTCTCGGCGGCGGTATTGCCGATGGCAGAGGGCTGGTTGCTATGCTTGCGTTGGGCGCTGACGGCGTTGTAATCGGCACTCGCTTTATTGCCAGTCTAGAATGCATTATAAGCGAAAATCACAAAAAATGGATCGTCAACGCTTCCGAACAGGACACAGTTTTATGCCAACAGGCTATCAGAAATACAATGCGCTGCGCAAAAAATGCAGCCGCCTTGGAATGCTTGGAAATAGAAAAAAAGCCCGGCGTCACACTTTCGGATCTAATGCCGATTATTTCCGGAGCTGTTGGCGAGGCGGCGTACAAAAGCGGCGACATATCAAAGGGGATTTTTCCCGTGGGACAAAGCATAGGCTTAATTAATGAGATAAAAAGTGCTTCCCAAATAATAAGTGATATGGTTGCAGAGGCGTCAAGCATCATCGGCAACCTGAATAACCGCTATATTTGATCTCATAACTGTGAAGCCGCCATCATAATTCCCAACTTTCCGGACTCGAACGTAATTCCGCCCTGTAAATATGCGGCATATGGCTCTCGCATCGGTCCGTCTGCCGAAAGCTCTATTGAAGCGCCCTGTATAAAAGCCCCCGCTGCCATAATTACTTGATGACTGTAACCCGGCATATCCCACGCAACGGGTGTAACATACGAATCAACAGGAGCGCCGGCTTGAATCCCCCTGCAAAACCGCTCAAGCAGCTCAGCTTTCCCAAATTCTACCCTCTGAACAATATCCGACCTAAAATCCTTATAGCCCGGCGAAGTATTATATCCCAATAGTTCAAAAAGCCGGGCGCAGAACACAGCAGTTTTTAATGCTTGCGCAGTTGTGTGCGGAGCTAAAAACAAGCCCTGATACAGCAATCTGTTTACACCCAGCGTGGCGCCGCACTCAGCGCCAATTCCGGGTGTTGTAAGCCGATATGCCGCAGCCTCTACCAGATCTTCTCTACCGGCTACATACCCTCCTGCGGGAGCAATTCCACCGCCCGGATTTTTGATCAGCGACCCAGCCACAAGGTCTGCTCCAACATCTCCCGGCTCAATAGTCTCAACAAACTCACCATAGCAATTATCTACAAAAACATTGACGTCAGCCGAGACATTACGAACTGTCCTGCAAATATCCCCTATTTCCTTAACTGACAAAGCACGGCGGGACGAATATCCTCTCGAGCGCTGAATAATTACAGCACCTGCATTATCTTTTTTTAGCGCAGTTATAATAGCCTCGTGATCAGGGCTGCCATCAGCGCGCAGCTCTACTTGGTCATATCCGATATTATATTCCGTCAAAGACCCTCTGTAACCGTTTTTTATCCCCAGTACGCCGTGGATTGTATCATAAGGCAAACCTGAAACAGAAAGAATCGATTGCCCGGGTCTTGCAATTGCAAAAAGCGCACATGTTATCGCATGTGTGCCATTTACAAAGCCCGTGCGAACGAGAGCAGCGGGCATGCACATAATATCGGCAAAAATCAAGTCCAGCGTGTCGCGCCCCTTATCATTATACCCATACCCGGTTGTTCCAAAAAAGCAGCTATCCGACACACGATGCCTATGAAATGCTGCAAGCACTTTCTCTGTGTTTTTCAAAGCCAGATTGTCTATTTTGCTAAACTGTTCTTTGGTATCAAACATGGCTATTTCAGACAACTCTCTTATCTTATCCGATATCTTCACAAAACCACCCTCAGACCCTAAACCTAACGACTTTCTCATCATAATCCGTTTATAATTCCCTTGAAATAATTCCCGCGCTCTTCAAAGTTTAAAAATCTGTCAAAAGATGTGCAGGCTGGCGAAAGCATAACAATATCCCCGCGGCAAGCAGATTGAGCGGCAAACAGCACCGCCTGTCTAAAATCGTCACGCACAATAATCTCCGGCGTTCCCGCATAGCCGATGGTATTTTCCACAACGGACTTTATTCGCTGTGCGGTCAGCCCCGTCAGCACTAAGGTCTTTACATGCATCAGCACTTCGGCGCCAAGCTCGTCAAATTCAATGCCCTTATCCTTCCCCCCCGCAATAAGAATAAGCTTTTGGTCAAAGGCATTGAGCCCCGCTATCGTTCGTGTTGGACTTGACGCAATCGAATCATTATAATATTTGACCCCATCAATTTCTCTGACAAACTCAATGCGATGAGCAACGCCGCTGAAAGTCCTGGCTGTGTCCCGCATAATATCATAAGATACAAGCCCCCTGAGAGCTGCGAATGCTGCCATAATATTTTCAACATTATGCATTCCCGGAAGCAAAATCTCGCTGACCTTCATTATTTCATTTTTTGTTGTACCATGAACATCAAAAATCGTTTCTCCATCGGTATATACGCCATTTCCGGCTATGCATAAGCGGCTAAAAAAACGCACCTCGCCCGGCGCTTGCTCCGAGTATTTTCTCGTAAGGTCATAATCGAGATTAAAAACAGCGACGTCCGACTTTGTTTGCCACGAAAAAATATTGCGCTTTGCAGCTATATATTCGTCCATATCCTTGTGTACATCAAGGTGGTTCGGCGACAGATTTGTAACAATAGCAATTTCCGGACTCTCTTTCATCGAAATAAGCTGAAAGGAAGAAAGTTCCAACACTGCAACATCATTTGCCGCCATATCATCAGCCGTGCAAAGGAGCGGGTTTCCAATATTCCCGCCAACATGCACACGGAGCCCCTCATTTTTTAAAAGCTGCGCTATAAACGACGTAGTTGTAGTCTTTCCATCACTGCCGGTAACACCGATTTTTATACAAGGGCATACCTCAAAAAAAGCCTCCATCTCACTCGTCAAAACAGCTCCATTCTTTACTGCTTCCGCAATCGAATGACGCCACGGCATAATACCCGGTGTTCTGAAAATAACGTCGGCATTTAAATTGTCCAAATACCCTTCGCCAAGCCTTAGAACCGCTCCCAGCCTCTCAAAACGACCGGCTTGAGCACCTAACTCATCACGCGAACGCCGATCGCAAACAGTCGTATCAATTCCAGCCAAAAGCAGCGCCTCAATAAGCGGGCAATTACTAATCCCCGCACCCAAAACAAATACCCGCTTGCCCTTTAGCTTATCAAGATACCCCTTAAACGACAAAACACGTCCTCCTGCGCAAAAAAATAACAACTATAAGTATTATCAGTAAAGAAAAATTGCAGCTAAACTTATCTCATAACCCATCGTTCCTCACCTGTGCTCTGCTCGCTCTTGCGCCGTCTCCCCATTAATGCTCTCATTGCATCATAAGGACTCTTTCCCTCGAAAAGCACATAATATGCTTGATTGCAAATAGGCATGTCCACCCCTATTTTCTCTGCTAATCCCTTTGCCGCCATCGCCGCATAATACCCCTCGACAACAGCCCCGACTTCGGATAAAGCATTCTCCGCCGACATACCCTTGCCGATAAGCACACCTGCCCGGCGATTGCGCGAATGCTTCGAGATACATGTAACAATCAAATCCCCAAGCCCGGCAAGACCGGCAAGCGTCTCCTTCCTGCCGCCCATTCTCACAGAAAGCTCCGCCATCTCCGCAAGCCCTCTCGTCATCAATGTCGCTATTGTGTTGTCCCCGAGCCCCAACCCATCGCATATCCCTGCGCTGAGTGCAATAACATTTTTTAGCGCGGCGCCAAGCTCAACACCTATGACGTCAGTAGACGTATATACACGAAAATTCTCATTCATTAGCAAGCTCTGAACACGCTCCGCAACCACAATATTATCAGAAGCAGAAACACATGCGGTTGGCACACGGCGCGCGACTTCTTCGGCATGAGTCGGACCTGAAACCGCCGCTATTGGCATTTCACTTCCCATAATATCCTTGAGTATGCGCGTAAATAAGCAAGAAGTATCTTTCTCAATGCCTTTAGACATACACACTACAACGCAGCTTGTATCCAGACATCCGGCAAGGTCTTCGCATGTCTCACGAACTGCAAAAGACGGCACAGCCACTATAGCGGCGCCGACCCCTCTTGTCGCCTCTTCTATATCAGAGGTTATAATTATTTCAGGAGGAATTTCGACCCCCCGGAGCAGTGGATTCTCACGAGTAGCAAGCAGCGCCCCGGCTTCATTGTCAAATTTAGACCATAATGTGACGTCGTGCCCATTATCACAAAGCAGAAGTGCAATCGCAGTTCCCCACGCACCGCTTCCAAAAACCGATACTTTCACTTTGGTAGCATCTCCTTTTATTCTCAAACGCTCTCATTGAGTATTTATATCTGTTCCAAGTTCTATCTTCTTGACACCCGGAAGAACCGACCGCCGCTGCGGGCTCAATAATTATCTCTTAAATGTAAACTTCGGCTCCTCACCTTTAACCAACCGTCTGATATTCCCCTCATGTCTGAATATTAGTAATAGCGCACAAAGGAGTGTAGCGGCAAATTCCCAATAACCGCCCACATCAATTATCCGCATAGATATAGGAAAAGCTGCCGCGCCCAGCATCGCCCCGAGAGATACATAACGTGTCACAAAAGTCACAAGCAGGAATATTCCCCAGGAAATAAGCGCTAAACGCCAGTCCAAAACAATGAGAATCGTTCCCGCCGCCATAACGCCCTTTCCTCCCTCAAAACGATAAAACAGAGGAAAACAATGCCCCATCATTACAAAGAATCCGGCAACCGCCTGACCAAATAACGACACTTCAAAAAGCGAGCTAAAAAGCCACACCTGAGACACAGCCATCTCCGTATAACGAGCAAAGAGCCACCCGCCGAAAATAACAGGAGCAATCGTCTTGAACATGTCTATAACAACCACCAGCAAAGCCCCGCGCAAGCCAAATACTCTATAAAAATTGTTTAGCCCCGGATTTCCGCTGCCGAATTTGCGAATATCTTTTCTATATAAATGCTTCGATGTTACAATTGCCCCATTTACACTCCCAAGAACATAAGCGGGAATGGCAGCCATCAACATCAACAAAAAAAATCTCATAGCATTACCTCAATCCTTGTTATCCCTCGACCTGATAATCATGCGAATAGGCGTCCCCTCAAGTCCAAATACTGCTCTTATCTGGTTTTCAAGATATCTGCGATAAGAAAAATGAAAAAGCTCAATATCATTGCAGAAGCAAACAAAGGTCGGCGGACGAACGCTCGCTTGAGTCATATAAAATATTTTCAGTCTCTTGCCCTTATCCGTGGGCGGCTGAACCCGCGCAACAGCATCTGATAAAAGCTCATTGAGCATACCTGTAGTTATCCTCATTGAAGCTTGATCGCTTACAAAGTTTATCAGCTCAAATAAACGCTGCACCCTTTGACCTGTGAGCGCAGAAATAAACACCACAGGTGCATATGACATATAACTCAAATCCCGCAGCACATCTTTACGCATCTTGTCCATTGTGTTTGTATCTTTTTCAATCAAATCCCATTTGTTTATAGTTATAATACTTGCCTTGCCCGCTTCATGCGCAAGCCCGGCAACTTTAGTGTCCTGCTCTGTCACGCCTTCTCTTGCATCTATCATTATGATGCAAACGTCAGATCTTTCGATAGCCATTTGAGCACGCAGAACACTATAGTACTCTATATTTCCGCTGACCTTTGACTTACGCCTTATCCCAGCCGTGTCAATAAAAATGTATTTCCCATACTCATTTTCAAACGGAGAATCCACCGCATCGCGCGTTGTTCCGGCAACCTCGCTGACAATAACGCGGTTTTCTCCCAAAATCCGGTTTATCAGTGATGACTTCCCTGCATTTGGCTTTCCGATGACGGCGACGCGGATAACGCTTTCATCCTCATCCTCGCCATCAACCTCTGAAAATAGCTTTACACATTCATCGAGAATATCACCCGTTCCGTGACCATGAATAGCAGATACCGAATACGGCTCTCCAAGACCAAGCGAATAAAACTCATAAATATCCGGATTGTTTGGACCGATAGAATCCATTTTGTTGACAACCAAAATCACAGGCTTCCCGGACTTAATGAGCATCTTTGAAACATCCTCATCAGCCGCGGTAACGCCTGTTGTAAAATCCGTAACCAGAATTATGACGTCTGCCATTTCTATTGCCAGCATCGCCTGCTCGCGCATAAATACCAGAATCTCACTGTCCGCATAAGGCTCAATGCCTCCGGTATCAACTATATCAAACTCCCTGCCATTCCAGTCGGTCTTAGTATAAAGCCTGTCTCTTGTAACACCCGGAGTATCCTCGACTATTGCAAGTCGCTTCCCGGCTAATCTATTAAACAATGTCGATTTCCCAACATTAGGTCTTCCGACTATCGCAACCAGTGGTTTAGCCATCGTCTCCTCACCTATCTTCCCAAAAAAGCGCTAAGTAGGTCTGCGCCGTCTTGCTTAACAACCCTAATTGGTATCCTCAGTTTCGCAGAAACATCATCCAAAGTCATATCGTCCAGAAAAACAGTCTGTCCATGTCTGAGCATATTTTGCGGAATCAGCAATCTTGAACCCAAACTTTGTCCATAAAGCTGCTTAACTAAATCTCCGCCCGTCACAAGTCCGGAAACAGTGACACTGTCCCCGAAAAAATCGTTCCTGATGCCATACACAGTGCCGTTCATTATATCATATTTTTCTTTTGCCAGTTTTAAAAGATTTGTTAAATATTTTCTTGCCGCAAATCCGGTCGCAACGGAAAAACTGTGCCGGGCAGGCCGTCCATCGTCTGCATGATTTCTTGCAGAATCGGACTGAAACAGCTCTTCATTTCTTTTAGGTTCCCGGCTCGTCAGACGCTCAAGCTCATCTTCAAACTCAGTTATTAAAAGCCTCATCATCCCAACGCCATTTTCAAGCTGCGGGTAATTCTCGTATAGCTCATCGGCGGGCAGTTTAAGCCCCGCCTTGATATAAAGCTCATCGGCACAATAAAACACTCTTGAATCTCTATCTCTTAAACACCAACCACTATAATGCATAACAAGCCTGATTATGCTTCGTGCCTCATCACGATCTACAGCTTTTAAGTCAAATAACCCCTGTCTATGCTTTGTCAACCCGACAGGCACGACCGACACTGAATTAACGCGCTCTCCCAACGCTATAATGCTCTTTATTGTAGCTTGGAGATGCGCCTTGTCATTAACCCCCGGACAACATACGATTTGCAAGTTCATTAAAATCCCGGCATGAGCAAGTTCTCTTAATATCTCAATAGATGCCCCGGCATTTTTGTTTCCCAGCATTAATTCTCTGAGCTTAGGCTCCATAGTATGGATTGAAACATTTATCGGACTGATACGCAACCTGATAATTCGTTTTACATCAGTTTTAGATAGATTTGTCAGGGTAATGTAATTGCCTTGAAGAAAAGACAACCGCATGTCGTCATCTTTATAATAAATCGTCTCGCGCATACCCGGAGGATTTTGATCAATGAAGCAGAAGATGCATTTATTGGCACACGAGCGCTCCTTATCCATCAAAAAAGTATCAAACTCCAGCCCGAGATCTGCGCCCTCCGCTTTGCTAATACGAACAAGTTTTCGCATTTTGTCCGCCCCGAGAAGCTCAAGAGTCAAATCTTCATCATATGAAAGGAATTTATAATCCAAAACATCAACAATCACCCGACCATTGATTTTAATTAAAAGATCACCAACAGCAATATCAGATTCCGCCGCAGGGCTGCCGGGTATTATTGATTTAATTGCTGCATTCATTACACATTCTCCGGATTAAGCTTTATTGACATGCTCTGTACGCAAGAAAAAAGGCAGGTCATCCCCGCCCTTATCTTCATTATAGCATTTATAAGACTTCTCTGCCATTATAAGTTCCGCATGCCTTACAAACCCTGTGCGGAATACGCAGCTCGCCGCATTTTGCACATTTGGAAAGATTTGGAGTTTCCAGCTTCCAGTGCGCTGAACGTCTCTTATCTCGTCTTGCTTTCGATACCTTACTCTTTGGAACCGCCATTTAGAACACCTCCTGTTACTTATCATCCAGAAGCTGTCCAAGGACAGCGAGCCTGGGGTCAATCTTTTTATCACATGAACACGGTCCGCTATTTAAATCGGCGCCGCAGTCCTCACAAAGACCGGCACAATCGCTGCCGCAAAGAATCCGCTCATCCATATCCAAGATAAACTCGGTTTCTACGATTTCTCCCGCATCGATTTTGTCCCCCTGAAGGAAGTACCCGTCCGGGTTTTCTCCCGCGCCTTCCTCAGTAAGGTCTGCCGTGATTCGCTTATGTACGGGAAGATCGAACTCCTTAAGACATCTTGCACAGACACATGAGCAAACTGTATCCACAATCGCCGAAAATGTGAGCACTCCCGCTCTGTTAGTAACATCTCCGGCAGCTCTCGGCTGCTTTATGCAGACTATCGACCCAAAGACCGCATCCGACATATCCGGCACGAAATCAAACGAAACCCTGCCGCCGGGAACTCCAATTATCTCTCGAAGATCAACAAGCATAACATCACCCGTATTTCCTAGAGTCCCGCACACACGCTACGATATTATAAGACAAACGGCAACAGTTGTCAAATATTATTTTTAAAAAAGTACTTGTACAAAGTTTTCATTGTCGTTCATAAAATCAATGAACTCAACATAAACCGGCCATTGACCTATCCATGTGCCACCGCTTCTTATTGAATTCTCTACTGCACGATAAGGAAATATCC
>Ga0209755_10002777_pt1 | contig 23206 bp, 23 predicted proteins | sample TergutCo191P1_FD_187301 | JGI IMG/M metagenome (GOLD analysis project Ga0209755, IMG submission 187301) | Cornitermes sp. P1 segment gut microbial communities from Petit-Saut dam, French Guiana - Co191P1 (SPAdes) (version 2) | ecosystem: Host-associated > Arthropoda: Insects > Digestive system... | reverse complement strand
CACCTGCAACATTAAGAGTGGTCAAAGCAACAACTGCCACCGACAGCAACATTATGAAATACTTTGAATTTTTACGCATACAACATCCCTTTATTATTCAACAAAAATCAACGCGAATAGATATATAAATATTTACGCTGAAAAAACTATTTCACATATTAAATTATCATAAAGTGAACTTTTTGATAATTATTTTTTCCTATATTGTATCTTATAAAAATACGAAAGTCAACATACCCCACAAAAATTTAACCATACCGCAACCAAAAAACATCATTCCAACCCCCAAAAATCCCTTGAAATACGGCATTTTTCAGTTTCTCAAAAAGTTCACATTTTGAGAAAAACTCCTAACCGTTTTTCCCTTGCGCCATGCGGTGTTGCGCCCTTCGCCGGTAAAAAGTAGCCTGACTTATGCGGCACTTTTTGAGAATCTCATCAAGGCTTAACATTTTGTTTCTCCATTGCGCCAAAAGCTCCGAAAAATTGTCCGGCACAGGCTTAACAGGCCGCCCAAGCTTTACGCCCCGCACCTTCGCGGTGGCAATGCCCTCAGCCTGTCGCTTACGAATTGCGTCACGTTCACTATGCGCCACAAAAGAAAGAACCTGCAACACCAAATCAGCAATAAACGTCCCCATCAAATCCTTATGCAAGCGCGTATCCAACAGCGGCATATCCACCACCGCGATGTCAACGCCCTTTTCCTTTGTCAGTATGCGCCATTGGTTCTGAATATCGTTGTAGTTGCGCCCTAACCTATCTATGCTCGTAACATAAACCAAATCGCCGTTTTTCAGCGTCTTAACCATTTTTCTATAGGCGGGACGCTCAAAATCCTTGCCCGACTGCTTATCAACAAAAACATTAGACGGCGGTATATTCAGCTTATTCATTGCTAAAATTTGCCTGTCCTCGCACTGCTCTTTACTTGACACCCTTACATATCCATATATTCCCATGATGTTCACACACCCCTTTTTTTGACTCCACAATAACATCAATTTGGGATATGTCAACACCTTTTAAAGTCAAAACCGTTTTTTGATATATTTAATAGTTGCAACCGACCTTACTTTAGCGGTTACCATGTCAGATAGTGCGGGATTAGAAGAACGGTTTAAAAACGGTGTATTGAAAGAACTTTACAGACGGCAACTTTTGACAAAGGAAGAATTGGACAGGGCTATAAAAATCATGAAGGGCGAGCAAAAGACAAACTAACCAAGGGGTGCAAAAACCCTTTTTCACATGACAAAAAGCTTTAATCCAACAGTATAAGTCAACATAATTTGCACTGCCGCGCATATTTCTTCACATACACAAACGATAAAATCACGATTAAATTACATTTATTTTTTGGCTTGCCTATTGACTTTTTCACTAAAATATTATACACTTATGGTACGGATGGATACTTCTTGTTTTGTGTTTATTTAACGTCTAGGCAGGCATAAACATATGAAAAACACATAGACCCGCAAACCGTTGATACACGGGCGTTTGCGGACAAGCCTTTTCCAAAAATTGGGACATGATATCCAATCGCGATTCATATAATGAAAAATATGAATTATGGAAATCTCTAAAAATTGTCATCCTCGTTATTTTAAAGTTGCGTATGACTTAAAAATAGCGAGCCTAAAAAATTCATTTAGATTTTTAGAGGTTACCTTGCGGAGGTGGAGTTATGGACGAGGGAAAAAAGATAGTTTTGCCTGAAAAGCTGCAAATTGAAATGTTGCAGTTTTTCCTCAAAACCTCAATTCCCCGAATTAAGCGCGAAAAGGACAAGAATACACAAGAAAAGTCTCCATCTAAATTTAGCGGATAGGGGATTTTTTTATGGAGACGGCTATCTATGCAAGGGTATCAACGGAGGAGCAAGCGCAGGAGGGTTTTTCAATTCGTGCGCAACAGCAAAAACTAAAGGAATACGCCAACGTTAAAGACTGGTCTGTTTACGACATTTACCTTGACGAGGGAATCAGCGGCAAAAATCTCACAGAGCGACCAGCCATAACCCGCATGATTGCGGACATTAAAGCGGGACATGTCAAGAATGTGTTGGTGTTCAAGATTGACCGTTTGACGCGCTCAACGGCTGATTTGGTGTATTTAATTGACCTCTTCAAAGAGCGCGATTGCGCTTTTAATTCTTTGATGGAGAGTATTGACACGTCAACCGCTTCGGGGCGCATGTTCATCAAAATTATAGGCATTTTTGCGGAGTTTGAGCGGGAAAACATAGCTGAACGTACCCGAGTAGGTTTCGAACGCCGCGCACGCGAGGGATATACAACTGCCGCGAAATTCGCCAGTTATGGTTATGATAGAGCAAAAGGACAAAAAATCCAAACTATTAATGTGAACGAAGCCGAAAATGTACGCATGATTTTTGACATGTACGTTAATCAGGGCATGTCATTGTCAGGCATTGCAAAAAGTCTGAACTTGCGCGAAATTCCAACGAAAAACAACTCCTTTTGGACTTCCGCAACAGTACGGGCTGTTTTGCGCAACTGCAATTATGTTGGTAATGTGCGCTATGCAATGTATGAACCTAAACGGAACTTCGAAACCGAAGGGTTACATAAAGCTATCATTTCTATGGAAATATATGATGAAGCGCAAGCGTTGATGAAGAAAAACAGCGTATGCGCCCCCACTAAAAAACCTAATGAAAATAATTATTTGGCGGGGTTTGTCTATTGCGATAAATGCGGCGAGCGACTTTCACCTCACATCAATATTAACATGTCCAAAAACGGCAATGTTATCAAAAAAGAATCGTTTTTTTGTCGCAAACGGAAAATGAAGGCTTGTGATTCAAAAGCTGCAATGGCGCACAAAATTGAAAGAGCGTTGATAGAATATTTTTCTCGTATTGAGGATTTTACCGTTTCAAATGCTGTTGAGTTGGAGCAGAAGCGTCAACAGGCGCGGCAGGACACAGAGGCGCAAATAGGTACGCTTAACGAGAAGCTTAAAAAGTTGGACAGCAAAGAGCGTGAAGTTATGGGCTTTTATGTTGACGGCGAAATTGAGTTCAGCAATTACCGCGCTATGAAGAAACAGCTTGACAACGACCGCAATTTTATACACGCTGAAATTGCCAAGTTAAATGAAACACTGGATGAACGCGAGGAACCGAGTATATCCAAAACTGATATTGTAACTAATTTTCGTGAAAATTGGGAGCATTTATCTGACTTGGAGAAGCGGCAGTTTTTGACCAAGTTTATAAAAAAGATAGTTTTGGTTAATGAGCCGATAGAAGGGACAAACAAAGGGAATACAATTATCACAAATGTCGAATTCTGCGGGGAATAGTCAGAAGCTTTTTTTGATGTTTATGGTTGCAACCGACCGGACTTTAACGGTCTTATGACCATTCTGCGAGCTTGTAAGGTTGTTTTAATTTTTTGTTGACAAGTTGCGCGAGAGGGAAAATTTGCGGAGACAAATTATATGTAGCTATGTTAAAACCCACCCTCCCGCGCATATTACTAAGAGCGATTGTCTATTAAATATCTTTTTATTTGCGCTCGCTCCGAGGCGTTACGCGCTAAATGCGCGGTATGCTGAAATGACTTTGACCCGCCGCGATTCTCTGCCAACAGCACCGTTTCTGTCAAAGTCCTCTCCGCTCGCGCACGACCGAACAAACGGAGGACAGGGGCAGAGTAATATTTGTTTTACCTTCTCTCAAGGCTTAAGGGCAAAATCTTTTTTGTTGATGTTTACAGTTGTAACCGACCGAACTTTGCGGTCTAAGGACGGCGAGCATCAAGATGTCTAAAAATGCCGCGCAATAGAAATTTTCAAAAGGCTATTCAGGATAGGTGTGCGAGGGGAAAATGACAATCGAAACAAGTAATTTTTTAGTGATAAACTCCCCTCTCGCACAGCACATAATGGGCCTGTACACATTATTAAAAGTTTATGTTGCAGTTACTATAATAAGATGATATAATAATGAAATAACCGTATTTATCGTAACGTTTTTATTTCAGATGTACGTCTCATGTGCTAGATGAAATAAAAATGAGTGATTCAATAATAGATAATACGTTCTCGGTTATGGAGAAGTTTGTAGGGGAAAGCCCCAGTGAAAATGATACTGATTTATACGAGCGCGGTAAAAAAATCATGCCCGAATGTGTTGTTCCGGCAAATAAGATAGAAGCACCTGTAAGACAGTATGACCTTGCAATTTTGCGAACAAGACTAAAATTTATGCGTGCAGAAGGACGACTGCAAGTTACAAATCAAAGAGTGCTATTCAGAGCAACAGGACGCGCGTTGACTGGCAGAACTACTTTGCAACACAGCTTTTCATTAAGTGACATTGCGGGCGTTGAGGCAAGAAAGACAATCGTTTCAGTATTTTGAGCTTTTTAGGCGGAGCTTTGATATCCTTAGTGGTTGCGGCTATCTTTGGTGTAATTTGCCTAGTGGCAGGCTCCAGTTCAATGGTACTTGCTTTGATTATCGGAATCGGCGGGCTTGTACCGTTCTTTGTAATGAAAAAACACTATTTCATTAAACTAATATGTTGCGCCGCAAGTTTCGGAAGTCTTGCCATGTCGGGATTATTCTATAATATACAAGGTATAGGCGGTTTAATTAGTAGTGCAGTTAGCGGCGCAGTTGGCGATATATTGGGTAGTTATGGCGGCTACGGCGATTATGGATTTGGCGGCGGATTTAGCCCTGCGGGACCCATTTTGTCATTGTTGTCCATTGTTTCATTAATCATTGGAATCTTAGCTTTGATACTCTTTTCTATTAAACCGAACTTTGTATTTGCCATAAAAACGAAAGGCGCAAACGGAGCAGTTGAAATTAGACGCAAGAATCTAAGAAATGAATACACAGGGTTCTCCGAAGTATTGCCCGGCAAAGACGCTGACAGAGCTATCAAAGAAGTAAATGCAATGATACAAGACATCAACACTCGCGGCATTGAGGCTATTGAGGATTGGAAAGAGGGTGCAGTCTCTAACCCATCCCACATCTAATTTTTTTAAATTAGCGTGACAACAGAGAGAAAACTTTATAATTTCTCCGTCCTATTTTTTCTTTATAATCAAATTGAATTTTTACGAAGGCTTGTTAAATGGCTGAAAATCCAAGCAAAATAGCAACTGATGTAATAGGGAAAACTGCTGAGATGGGCAAAGCGGCGGTAAGCATGGCAAACACACCCGAAAACGCGGGAGAAATTGCAAAAGATGTAGCAACTAAGTCGGCTAAGTCGGGAATGAACAAAACAACCCAAATCGGACAACAAGCAGGACAAGGCATGTAGCGTGAAAAAAGTATAGAAGTTACGAGGTAAGTCAAAAATGTTGGAAGAAATGACCGAGTTTTTCAAAAGATATGAAAAAGAGTTTTTTAAGAAGTTTAACAAGTATCCATCCATTCCTTATAGTGAACGTTGGAATAAAGATTTACTTATTGGAGAACCCGACTCTTCCAAGTGGATACGCTGGCAACCAATAGTGCAAAACAAAGTAATTGATTGGAAACTGTTGGAAAGTGAAATTGGTTTTAAATTGCGTGATGAAATAAAAGATTATTTTTCTTCATACTATTTTTTCAGGATTGAGTCTATGATTGAAAATATAATGCTAGATTTAAAAAAAATAAGTAGTTTTGAAGAGGTCACGAAAAATGTGATTATTTGGGCTAATACTGCTAAAATCGCTTTTCCTGAAAAACATTGTTTCGAAATTGGAACAGCTAAAATAGATGGCGATGATGGTTATTATATTTTTATTGACAATGATACAGGCAAAGTTTTTTGTCAGGAGTTTGACAAAATGAACAAAGTTGACCTTGCCGATTCAATAGGTCATCTTTTTGAAAAAATGAAGGTTTGATTTTATGGGCATACCTGCCTATGAAAACATTCCTGAAGAGGAAATCACTCAAGAGCGTTATACAGCCGATGGACGTTCTTACACATTAGACCACCCTGAAGAGTTAACGACTGAAATGAAATATAAGGGTGACCAAAGCAATGCAAATTCTCAGGGTTGGGAAAGAAATAGTGAAGGTTTTTTCAAAGAGCTTAAAGGCAATCACCCAGAATACTTTAGTGATGCAAATTCTCAGCTCATTGATAGCGGCAAAGCACCGATAGTAGATGATCAGTTTGTACAGCATTTTCCTCAATATGAGGCGTATACGGGTGATGGGCTGAAACATCATCATATTGGCGGCGGAAGTACGGCAGTTGCAGTTCCAGAAGGATACCATACGGGGTATGGTGGAATTCACAATGATGAGAAAACAAGCGGGATAAGAGCATCAGAAGAAGATTTTTCTGCAAAAGTCAAAGGTTTAGATGAGGCTGGTTATCCCGTCAAAGATAAGACTAGACCAGAAATTGAGCAACTTATGAACGAGAAGCAATCTGCCGAAGGTAAAGCCGTAGGACAAAGCGGTGATACATCAGCAGGACAAAAAGACGATATAACAACAGCTACAGGGCAAGGCGCAGACACACAACCACAACCCGCAAAACAAAGTCAAAATGACCCGTCAACAACAAATGCGGGGCAAAATACAGGTAACAATTCGAGCGGTAGCGACCCGTCAACAACTGCTGCAGGGGCAGGAGCGGCCACAGGTGGCGGTATAGCAGGAGATGTAATTGCGAAGGATAACGCCGCGAAAAACAACAACACACAGCAACCAACAACAGGCACAGGACAAAGCGACCCGCCGCCACCGTCAGGCACAACAAAAGGTATAGGGACATCAACAGGGCAAAACGGTGATACAACAACAAATGCAGGGCAAGACAGCGGCGCACCAACAACACCAACAGGACAAAACGGAAACACATCACCACCACCCACAGCAAAAGGCACAGGACAAGACGGAAGTATGCCATCGGGTACACCCCAAGGCGCAGACACATCAACGCCATCAAACGAGGGCGGAAGTATAGCAGGGGACGTAATCGCAAAAGACAACGCCGCAAAAAACAACAACACACAACCACCAACAACAGGCACAGGACAAGACAGCGGTACACCTTCAGCAGGAACAGGCTCAAACAATTCGGGTAACTCATCAACGCCGTCAGACACAAACAATTCAGGTAGTTCATCGCCACCATCGTCAGGGTCAAGTAATTCGGGCAGTTCATCATCACCATCGTCAGATTCGGGCAATTCAGGCGGTTCGTCATCACCGTCATCAGGGTCAAGCGGAAGCGGTACAAATAATAGCGGTAAAGGACAAAGTATGTAGCTGATGTAACATATGAAAATCACAGTCTTAGATAACGTGTGTAAAATATTGTTTGAGAAAGGCGAAAAGTTCGAGGGACAAACGCTTTCAATCGACGGGAAAAAGATTGTCAACGGTTTTTTGATTGACCTTGCGGCAATCTATTGGGTGTCAAACGACGAAAACGACGCAGATAAGGAGAAAAAAAGCTCCGTCGGCGACAATATCAAAAAAGCCTTGATTGCCTATATAGTGGCGTTAGGGCTTATGCAGGGTTTCAACTTCCTTGCTGGAAATATATTCAGCAGTATCGCCGAAAACAAAGCTCCGAATTATGATACGCTGTTTTACGATACAGAACTGACAAATAATGAGGCGCATAAATTTTAATGCCGTCCGAATCGGGCGGCGAATCCTCTTGTGGTGAAATAGGGACAAGTGTTGAGGAACAATCCGAGGGACAAGGTGGTAGTGCAGGGAGTAACGTTCAAACGTTGGGAGACGTAGAAAACTGGTTAGGCACAAATGAAAGTTTGGAGGACTGGTTAGGTTCAAACTACAAAACTAGTTCCAGCCGAAAAGGTGAACCAATATTTACAAATGAGGAGACAGGACGTAGGATTAGGACGGATATTGATAATCCGGGAACGACTAAAGGTCAACCTGAACAGCCCCATATACATTTTGAAGAATTTGATAGTGAATCTGGTAAATGGCAGCCGGTAGATAGTGAACACTCACATGTATATCAGGGCGATAAACCTCCTGTCAAGGGGCAAGAATATTCAATAGATTAATAGAGGAAGATTAAATATGTACATACAGGATGAAAATGGGAAAAGCTTGGACGAAGTAACTATTTTATTATATAAAAATGAGATTGAACAACTAATTGTGTATTTAGAACATTTGGCAAAAGGAACAGTGCCACATGGACACTGCCATTTAGATAATTCAGATTTTTCAAAAATGATAACAGTAGGTTCAGAAGAGTATTATGACGCAAAAGATAAAAAATAGAACTAAATACATACAGCTTGAGGTTACGTCGTAATGTATCGAGAATTTAAGGTTGAAACCTTTGACGGAAACAGACTCTTAACAGCTCCGCCGAATATTGAAACTAAAAACAAAGTTATGTGCATTTTTGAGGACGCTCAAGGGCAAAAAGTGCCATTCGATGAAAATTTGCTAAGTAAGCACTTACTGTTTATCGGAGGTATCGGGACAGGTAAAACTAATGCTATCTGTCAAGTTTTAGAACAATTTGTGAATAATTTATCAGAAAATGACATTATGGTTATTTTTGACGCGAAGGGCGACTATTATAAAGAATTTTACCGCGAGGGCAGGGACGTTGTAATCAGCAACGACGATAAATGTATTGGAATTGACGGAAAAAAAGATTATTGGAATATTTTCAATGAAATTGAACGCGACGAACACATGGAAGAAAACATTATAGAAATCGCAAAAACCTTGTTTAATGAAAAAATAGTCAAATCACAGCAACCCTTCTTCCCCCTTGCCGCTAAAGACCTGTTCAGTGCGGCTTTGTTTCATTGTTGCCGTGATAAAGACGAAAACCGCTTCCACAACTCCGATCTTCGGCAGTTTTGGGAATCCGCGAATGTTGAAATCATACTCAAAATGATTAATCTGCACAGCGACCTAAAAGCAATGAAAAACTATATTGGTGACGGAACATCAAATCAAGCCTTGGGCGTATTGGCAGAATTACAAGAATTGATAAGAGAAATCTTCGTCGGCAACTTTAAGCAAAAAGGCTCTTTAGCAATAAGAAAGCTCGTTAGGGCAAAAGGCGGCAGAATAATCTTTATAGAGTACGACATAGGCATAGGCAAGACGCTTGCGCCAATTTACAGCTTATTGTTTGACCTCGCCATAAAAGAGGCATTGTGCCGCTCTGAGTTTGATAAGGGTAATGTTTACTTTATCGCTGACGAGTTCAAGCTCATGCCCCATCTGCAACACGTTGACAATGCCGTCAATTTCGGGCGTAGTCTCGGCGTAAAGTTTTTGATTGGTGTGCAGAATGTTGAGCAGGTTTATGAGGCTTACAGCGACAATAAAAGCGGAAGTGAACGGGCGCGGAGCTTGTTGTCGGGCTTTTCAACTTCTATTTGTTTCAGGGTAAGCGATAAGGAGTCTCGTGAATATATTCAGGGGCGGCATGGAAAAAGCCGAAAGTTGGAGAGCTTCATGTCAGCAATGACGAGCAAGGGCAAAGATGAGAAAGTGCGCGATGCACACGTTGTTGAAGATTGGGACATTTCGCGGTTGGGTGTCGGGCAGGCAATTATCGGATTGCCGAATTATACACCATTTTTGTTCAAATTTAAAGAGTACAAATATAAATGTACATAATAGACATGTTATAACATTTATATAGCGTACATGTATAGCGTATATGAAAAAAAGGTCGTTACGAATATGATATGTGAAGCCTGTGGCGCGAAAAATGTTGACGAAGCGGAATATTGCGAGTCGTGTGGAAATCGTATGCCTGTAAAAAAGAAGTTACTTACAGATAGGATATGTGATTCTTGCGGAGCAAAAAACGTTGACGAAGCAGAATATTGCGAAGTATGCGGAAACCACCTACCCATAAAAAAGAAGTTACTTACAGATAGGATATGTACCGCTTGCGGAGCAAAAAATGCTGAAAGTGTAGAAATTTGTGAAATATGTGGAAACCGCATGGCAAAAAAAGGTAACACGCTCCAAACTCAAATATTTACTGATTTAATCTCAAAAAACAAGTCTTTGATAAATAAAAAGACTATTTTGATTGCAGGCATTGTGGCGATTGTGGTAATAGCGGCGGCAGTGTTGCTTACTTCTGGTGTTGGCGGCGGTCTGTCTGGTAAATATTATGCATCGGATTACGGCGACGTTGACTATGATGAGTACATATCGTTTAGCGGAAATTCATTCAAGATTTACTCTAGCGGACGTATGGTGCTTCAAGGTACATATTCACTTTCGGGAAACTCAATACGTCTCATGGCTACGAATCCAGAGGATAGTCATGATACTGCCAGCATAAGAGGTACTGTAAGCACGGACAAAAGAACGCTTAGTATCGAAGGAACAACACTCGTAAAAAAGTAACGGATACCGTTACAATCTACTTTATTTAAATTTTTAAGTAGCAATTGACTATACTTTAGCGATTAGTATGTCGAACCCTCCAGAAATTATACAAAATTTTAAGGTTGGCGTACTCAAAGAATTGCATAAAAGGAATCTCATATCTCGTGAAGAATTGGAGAAAGCAATAAAAGCTCTAAAGTCGTAATACATGACCTGTAAGAGTGGGTATGTTTGAAGCGTGTTTGTGCTTATTGCAGGGTTTCAACCGAGCAGGATGACCAGTTAAACAGTTTGGAGAATCAAAAAAGGTATTTTGAGCAGTATATTGGCAATAATGTTGATTGGGAATTTTGCGGGTTATACGTTGACGAAGGGATAAGCGGCACGAGTGCGGAAAAACGCGCGGACTTTATGCGGATGGTGGCAGACGCGGAAAATAAAAAATTTGATTTACTGCTAACAAAGGAGATTTCGAGGTTCGCGCGGAATACTTTAGATAGCATATTTTATACGCGCAAGTTAAAGGGATTGGGCGTTGGCGTGCTGTTCATGAACGACAACATAAACACGCTCGATAATGACGCAGAATTACGACTAACAATTATGTCAAGTATAGCGCAGGAAGAAAGCCGTAAAACATCCGAGCGGGTCAAATGGGGACAAAAACGGTGCATGGAAAGAGGCGTTGTCTTTGGCAACGGTCTTTTCGGGTATCACCTAAAAAGCGGAAAACTGACAATCAATGAAGAACAAGCAAAAGTTGTCAGACTGATTTTTGATTTATATTTATCAGGTAAAGGGATTCACTTAATACGAAAAGAGCTTGAAAAACAAGCCTTTCTTTCGCCAAGTGGCAACGTAAAATGGAATACCGTAAGCGTTTTATGGATACTCAAAAATGAAAAATACGCGGGAATACTAAAACAAAAAAAGACTTTGACAACCGATTATCTAAGCCACAAGAAAAAAACCAACAGAGGCGAAGAACAATACATCATTATTGAGGACAACCACGCGCCCATTGTTGACAAGGACATATTTTACGAGGTACAAAAAGAAATCAACGCCCGAAGAAAAACAACCATAGAAAGAGGACGGTATTCTAACCGCTATGTGTGGAGCGGAAAAATAAAGTGCGCCTACTGCAATTCTTCCTTTAAGCGCAGAGCGGATTACCACACAAGCCCCCCGCGGGTTAATTGGCAATGCTCCGAAGCGGTCAGATACGGCAAGGAAAAAATTAACGTTCGCGGTCAAAAAGTCGGCTGTAATTGCGCCTCTGTTAGTGAACGTGTTTTGCGGGATAACTTTTTGGCAATTCTCAACATGGTAATTGAAAATAAAGACAGGGTTGTAGAGGAACTAAAAACATCAGTGCGACAAAATATAGCCGATAGTTCTGATAAGTCAAAAGAGATAAAGGAAACCGGGGCAAACATTGAAAAAATGGCAGTACGCCAATCCAAGTTAATTGATATGTGCGTTGACGGCTTGATTACTAAAGCCGAGTATGAAAAAACCAAAAGCCAATACGAGAAACAATTAGCAGTTTTAAACAAGCAGTGGTCAGCTTTAGACCCGGATAGTAAGGCAATAGAGGATTTACAGCAAAAGTTAAACAACATTGAAACAGCCATTGAAAACCTTGTAAGGCTTAAAGAATTCGGCGATTCCATATGTGAAGAGGTTCTGCACAAAGTCGTTATAGAGGGCAGGGAGAAAATATCGTTTTACCTTAAAAGCGACAAAAACGCCGGCACGTTCATTAAACTACCTCTTTCGCTAACACTGTTAGTAACGGCTAAATAGTGCAAAACTAAATCTTAATTGTTTTAGTAACGTGTGAAAACATAATGAAAGACCTGCATAGTATAGTCTTAGATTTAATTAAAGCAACAAGGAATCATGAGCAGTATCGTGACCGAGAATGTATAAACATGATTGCAAGTGAAGGCATAAAGTCGCCTGCTGTATGTCAAATGTTAGATATGTCTCATGACCTTGCCACGCGCTATGCTGAAGGGAATAATAATGCTGAAGGACATGTGGAAAAGCGTTTTTATCAGGGTCAGAAGTATAGTAGTCAAATTGAGGATTACGCGGCAGATGCTATAAAGAGGTTATTTAATGCTACTTGGGCAGATGTTAGGTTAATTTCAGGTACTCATGCGAACACTGCGACTTTTAAAGGGTTGGCTTTAGCAGCGAAAAATAATAGAATTGTGGTAACTCCTCTAAGTTGTGGAGCGCATATAAGTCATGACTACACGGGTTTAGCGGGAAGTGTTTTGGGTTTAGAGAATATTAATCATGTTTATGATGTTAATGAGTTTAACATAGATCCAGACAAGTCTGCTTATGTCATACGAGCGACAAAGCCGGGTATAGTGACTTTTGGTGGGAGTTTATTTCTTTTTCCGCATCCTATAAAGGAGCTTAAAGAGGCCTGCAGTGACGTGGGGGCATATATTGCCTATGATGCGGCGCATGTTTTGGGTTTAATAGCAGGGGGTCAATTTCAAGATCCTTTACGTGAGGGAGCAGATTTTATAACGGCTTCTACGCATAAGACTTTTCCAGGTCCTCAGGGTGGTGTTATCATGGGTATTCCAGATACATCAATTAAAGAGAAAGCTGTGCGTAAAATTCAGCACGCAGTATTTCCTTTAACGGCTTCAAGTACGCATCTTGGCAGGCTTCCTGCATTGGGTTTAGCGTGTCTTGAAATGAAAGTTTTTGGTCAAGAGTTAGCTGCTCAGATTGTTAAAAATGCTCAGGTTGCAGGTCAGTATTTGTATGAAAATGGCATAAAAGTTGTTGCAGAACATAAAGGTTTTACAAAGTCACATCAATTGGCTTTAGATGTTAGAGTTTTTGGAGGGGGTAATAAAATTGCTCAGGATCTTGAGGACGCAAACGTTATTCTTAACAAGAATTTGTTACCCTATGATGATCAAAATGATAAGGAAAACCCGGCTGGTTTACGTGTTGGTTTTCAAGATGTAACACGTCATGGCATGAGGGAAGGCGATATAAAGCATCTTTGTGATTTAATAATGGATGTAATTAAAGGTAAACGCACCTCTGAGCAGGTAAAAGTTGATGTTATGGCATTAAAGAGAGAGTTTAGCGAAGTGAAATATGGTTTTCAAAATGTTGAAGAAGCCATAAAATACGCTAAAACATAATATAGAAACTTTTGCTTCCTTACCGTTTTTTTCTTTTTTTGTTTTTATGTGTCTGTTTGTTTTTGGTTTTTTATCCTAAAGTTTAATTACTTAGCTGTTTGTGTATTGTTGAGAGTTATGGACTTACTTTATGTTGTAATACCTATTGTGATTGTTGGTTTTGTTGTTTTGTTTATTTTGTTGCCGCGTTATGGACCTCATTACACGTCAAGGTTAGTTTGTCCTAATTGTCGGAAATTTTTTAGTTTTCATTGGGTTCCAGGGGCAACGTTGACTTCATTGCGGTTTGGTAATAAGCGGCGTTTGAGATGTCCTTATTGTGGGCAAGTTAATACTTTTGAGATAGCCTCAACAAGGGTTAGTTCATTAAAGGTTAAGCAGAAAAGCAAAGTTGTTTAGAAACTTTATTAGTTAATAATCACATAGTTTGTTAACTCTAAAGGAGACTCTTGTAGTGAAAGTACTCTTAAATGATGGTTTAGAGGCACAGGGCCTAAAAGTTTTCAATGATGCAGGAATTGAAACGGATATAAAGAAACGTAACTTAGAGGGGTTAATTGCTGATATTGGACAGTTTGACGCGTTAGTTGTAAGAAGTGCTACAAAAGTTACGCGTGAAATTATTGAGGCGGGTGCTAGGGGTAATCTTAAAGTTATAGGTAGAGCTGGTGTTGGTTTTGATAATATAGATGCCGCTGCAGCTTCAGAGTTTGGTATTGTTGTAAAAATTGCGCCTTTTGGAAGTACTAATGCTGTAGCAGAGATAGCTATTGATTTAATGTTAAGTATTTCGCGTAATACCTCTCAAGCACATCATTTTCTTAAAAATGGTGTTTGGATAAAGAAAAAGTTGGAGGGAACAGAGCTTGCGTATAAAACGTTAGGCATTATTGGTTGTGGTAGAATTGGTCAGAGGCTTGCTCAAATTGCTAAACGTGGATTTGACATGGAAGTTATTGGTTATGATCTTTATCCTAATTATGAAAGCGGAATTAAATATGTAAGTAAAGAGGAAATTCTAAAAACTGCAGATTATATTAGTATTCACACAGGCGGCAAAGACGTTATTGTAGGTGAGAAAGAGCTAGCTCAGATGAAGCCCAAAGTTTTTATTATAAACACGTCTAGGGGTAACAATATTGATCAAACAGCGCTGTATAAGGCTCTTAAAGAGAAGAAAATTGGGGGTTACGCAACAGATGTTTATAAAGAAGAACCTAAAGCAGAAGGTGACCCCTTTAATGATCAGTTAAAAGAGTTGGACAATGTTGTGTTAAGTAGCCATCTTGGCGCGTCAACTATAGAGGCTCAAGTTGAAACGTCCACTGAAATTGCTCGTGTTCTTTCAGGTTATCTTATAGAGGGAGATTTCACCAACGCAGTGAATGCCGGTAAAAACATTGAAGTCGCAGAGAAAAAACAGGTCTACACACTTTTTATACATCATAAAGATGTTCCCGGCGTATTTGCAAATATTGACAAGGTCTTAGCAGATAACAACATTAACATTCAAGCAAACTATAGTCATCAAATAGACGCAGGCCACGCTATAAGTGTCTATGTACTACATCATAAAACGCCACAAGAGGTTATAACAAAGCTAAAGGCAATTCCAAACGTTTGCAACGCTAAAAATTAAAATTAATCCAACTTTTTTTTAGTTGGTGATAAAAGTTTTGTGCACGCTTAATTTTGGCGAAAAACGTTTTTAGCCACACGTTTGCTATTGTGTTACAGTTGTATTCTATGCTAAAATTCCAGTCATGTGTCAAAATAGTTTACATCCAAATTCTAACACATTTATAAGCAAACCAAAAACAATCTTGCGCATATCCAACGATTTAAAGGAAGTGTCTAAAAATAATGTAGACGTTTATTAGATAGCATGTGACATTAAAGAATATGAAAAATTCTCCAGACATAAACGCACTAAAACACGCATAGAAACAATGCTACCAACACTAAACGAATACCAACGCAAAAGATACCTCACAATAGAAGCAAAAACACTCGACCACGGAGAAATAACCCTCATAAACCAACTAACAAAAACATCACACCAAACACTAACAAACGGCATAAAAGAAATAAACAACCCAAAAACACAAATCCCCAAAACAAGACAAATGCCGCAAACCCGTTCTATTTTCATACTGCGCACTAATGACCTGTTTTGACTATGCCTTTGTTTTCTTGACATGTTTTTGAGGTTACAGAGTTATTGGGTTTGTTGGTTACTTTAAAAGTTACATTAGTTTATGTTTGACATTGTGGTGGTTATTACATTGTAGTAGTCGAGAGTACCGTAAGATGTATATATGAATTAGTCAAAGGTATTTTGGATTTGTCATGTCAATTTCTTCTCGCTCGTTTCGCTCAGAAAAAGGAGCTATAGTAATCAAAGCGCGCAATTCACCGCCCAAGCGCATCAATTTTCAGTATAATCCACATACTATCAAGCGCAGTTTAAATCCTGTATATAGCGATAGAGATGGGGAAACATTTTTGACATATGGTGCGCCTCCGTCTGAAAAGATAACGGTAACAATAGAGTTTGATGCTACAGATCAGTTGGAGGGGGTATGGCAAAATTTTGGCACTAAATGGAGCGGCATTAGGCCTCAGTTGGCAGCGTTAGAAACCATTCTCTATCCCCCATCAGATCAAGGTAGCGACAAGGCAAGTATAGTAGCTGAAGGTACACTAAAGATTCCATTGGATACGGAGATGGTAACGGTGTTTGAATTTGGAAAAAAAAGGGCAATACCAGTAAAAATAACAGGATACACCATAGATGAGGAAGAATACGATATTGAACTTAATCCAATTCGTGCAACAATAGGAATAACAATGGATGTATTAACATATACTGAATCAAAACTATCTGAAACAGCTACAGCTATCTATCAAGCATATCATGCCAATAAAGAAGCGGAAGCTAAAGAACTACCACCATAAAGAGTTGACAAAAAACACAGGAAAGAATAGACATGTTTGATTCAAATAGTCGTTATGCGCAAATAGAAGACGCCACATTGATTACCAATAATGGGCAAATTGTCAAGTATAAAAAAAGGCGTTTTCTTCCTAAAGAGGAGGAAATGACTTTTCACCAAGAGATTACAGTTATGTCGGGGGATCGTTTGGATCTTATCGCCAGCAGAGTTTTGGACGATCCAGAACAGTTTTGGCGAATATGCGATGCAAACAATGCCATGTACCCATTTGATTTATTAAGCAATGCCAATAAAGTGTTGAGAGTTGCAGTTGCAAGAAAATAGTGCGCAGGTATATCTAACAGTGCATATTGGAAAAGAATCCCTTAAACCTGCACCTGAAAAATTATTACACAAATTACAAAAAGTTGAGGTGGAGATTTCAGATCGCGGTCAAGATGGATTTCAAATGGTCTTTTTAGTTGAACAAAAAGATTTAGATGATACCTATAAAGACGCATTATTAAATAATTCGTTAATTAAACCATTTAATCGGGTCAGAATCAACACAAATTTTGGCACGACAAATAGAGTGCTAATAGATGGAGTAATTACACATCACCAACTTAACCCCGGCAATAAACCAGGAGAATTCACACTAGCCATCACCGGCGAAGATCTAAGCGTCATGATGGATTTGAAAGAAAAAACAGAAATATTTCCCAATCAAAGCGACACCGAAATAGTTTCCAGAATAATTAAAAACTATAAACAATACGGATTAGAACCAAAGATTATTACACCTAACCCCATGGAAAAACCAGAAGAAATTAACACTGTTCCATCGCAACATACAACTGACCTAAAATATCTTCAAAAGTTAGCAAAAAAACACGGCTATGTATTCTATATTGAACCAGACATTCAAAATAACACAGCATACTGGGGACCCCCAGATCGTAAAAGCAAAAATCCGAAAACACTTTATTTCAACATGGGAGAATTGACTAATATGAAATCCATTGATTTTCAAATGAACTCTTTAAAGCAGAGCACATTAACAGGAAGCATACAAGATGCATCAGGCAATCAAACGGAGATAACACAGACAACAAATGCGATCCAAAAACTTGCAACTCATCATATCGGAGAGCTTATCCAAAACAACACAGTGGTCAAAAAGTTGCGTGAAAGTGGAATAACTAAAACAGAGGCCATCACTATGTCCATTGCAGAATCAAGCATTTCAGCAGACGCTATAACGGCTACGGGAGAATTAGACGCCAAACGTTATCGAGAGGTATTAAGAGCAAGACAAATAGTTGAACTACAAGGGGTAGGCCAAGCATACAGTGGACTATATTATGTTAAAAAAGTTAAACATACAATCGTCACCAAAGGAACCTATAAACAGACCTTTACGTTAACACGTGAAGGATTAGGTACAACAATATAATCGGTCAGATCATACATGAATAATAACACAGATAGATATTTTGGGAAATATCGAGGACAAATAGTAGATAATCAAGATCCGCTAGAACTGGGTCGCATTAAAGCAATAATCCCAGCAGTTTTTGAGGACAAAATTTCAGGCTGGGCTATGCCATGTGCACCTCACGCAGGAAGAGGATTTTTTTGTATACCTAAAGTAGGCGCGATGATATGGATTGAATTCGAATCGGGAAATCCAGAAAAACCAATCTGGACAGGTTACTTTTGGAACAAAAGTAACACCGCAGACAAACTGCCCTCTCCAGACGTTAAAATTCTAGAAACTAACTCGACCGCAATCACACTAAATGATACCATTAAAACAGAAAACATAACACTCGAAACAACAGCAGACTTAAAAATCAAAACAGAAAACATAACACTCGAAACAACAGCAGACTTAAAAATCAAAGCAAAGAGCATAACACTTGAAACTGACTCGGGCGTAAAAATAATCATGGATCAAAAAGGCATCGAACTAAGCAACCGCACCCAAAAAATCAAAATAAGCGCTTCAAACGTAACGATAAACAATGGTGCATTAGAGGTAATATAACTTTAACAATATAGAAAAAAACAAAAATAAAAATAGACAATATAAACTAAAGAAAAAATAATAAATTCAACCAAGCCTCAAGAGCAGAGGTAATCAGCCAACAGTTATAAAGAGGTTATAGTTTTTATAGTGTGGGCTACTTCACGACCGATTTTTTGTGGATCAGCAGTTGTGCTTATTTTTAGGGCAGGTACGTTAAATGTTAGGGGTTTTGAGATATTTTTAACAAAGTTGTCGTCTTTGAGGATATTTGTTAGCTCTTGGATTATCATATTTTGTATGTTTATTTGTTCTTGAGGATTGAAGTCATGTAGGATAAGCTTGTCGATTTCAACTTTGATTTTCATGGCACCAGTTTCCTGCTGTTAGGGGTTTTTCTATCTTTGCATATTCTACTTGTGTGGCTCGTTTTATGTGTTGCATATTAATAGACGTATTTTCGTTTGCGGCAAGAAAAGCACTATAAAGCGCTATGTTGCGTATGTTTCCGCCTGCAATATTGAGTTTTGCTAATTGATCAAAATTCAGATCACTAAGGGGGGTTTTTTGAGGGAATACGTGTTTCCAAATTTCAAGACGACTTTTTTCGTCTGGGAAAGGAAAGTTTATGATAAATTTGAGGCGTCTAATGAATGCTGAGTCGAGGGTTTCGCGCATGTTTGTTGCTAGTATGGCTAGACCGCGATAGTTTTCCATGCGTTGGAGTAGATAGTTAATTTCGATGTTTGCGTGTCGGTCGTGGCTGTCTTTTATTTCGGTGCGCTTGCCAAATAGTGCGTCAGCTTCGTCGAAGAAGAGTATGGCGCCGTTGTCTTCTGCGGCGTCGAAGAGTTTACAGAGGTTTTTTTCGGTTTCGCCGATGTATTTGTTAACTACCGCTGCGAGGTCTATGCGGAACAGTTCTAGGTGTAGTTCGTGGGCGATAACTTCGGCGGCCATGGTTTTGCCAGTACCGCTAGACCCTGAGAAGAGGGCGCTAATACCTAGGCCTCTGTTGGTTATGGCTTCAAAACCCCATTCTTCATAGACTTTATGTCGTTGCGCCACATGTACTATGATTTCTTTGAGTTGTTGTTTTTCTCTGTCAGGTAACACCAAGTTGTCAAGGGTTGCTTTGGGAGTTATCTGTTGAGCAAGTGCTAAAAATTTGGGACGGCTAACTGCGCATGCGGATTGCCATAGTAGTTCTTTCGCACTTAGGTTTTTATCGTTTTGGCACATGGCGGCTTCGTTGGTTGCGGCTTTGATGGTGGATGCGTTAAAGTTGAACTGTTCAACGAGCGCTGAAACGGTATTTTGGAGATTGGAATCGTTGTTTTGTATGTTTGCTTGCCAAAGTTGGTATTGTTCAACTTTGAGGGGTTTATTAACTTGTAGGGTTATTGCGTTGGTGGGGGTTTGCCAGCGTTCTCTTGTTGCCAAAAAAACTGGCCCTGAGAGCAACTCTATGAATTGGGCTGCTGTTTTCTGGGTTGGGATATTTGCATCTTCCGTTGTAATGAGGAGTCCTGCACCAAATAGGGCCGCTTCTCGAGTCCAGAGTTGAGCGAGTGACGCTATTTCTTGGGGTTTTTGTGGGATCGCGTCAGTGGATAATTGCCATAGATGAAAACCTCTTGCCGCAAGAGCCGTTTGGGCGACTACAAATTTGCCTGTTTCGTCAACGCCGCATAGTTGGATTATAGGTAGTTTTTCTTTGTTGTCTTGCCAGATGGAGAGGATTTTATCTACTATGTGGAGGTGGGATTTGACTGGTTGGTCGTTGTCAAATACGGGTTTGATCATTCCTTGTAGTTTGCTGTCAAGGTAGTTGATCCCCTTTAGGTAATGTAATATGCGCTCGGGGATACGGAGGGGAGCTGTGGTAATGGAACAGTTGTTTGGGTTGATATCTATGAGTTGAAATCGTCTAAGAGGTGAGGTGGGAGTAAGAGCACTCCAATGGACGTTTGAAAGGCATGCTAGGGCTAGACCAAAGGTGGGATAAGTTATGTTTGGGTTGTCATGGGCTTTGGCGAGAAGTGTTCTAACTTCAGGGTCTAGTTCTTGGGCAGCACATAGTACAATCACCTGCTTTTCAAACGGTGATAATCCAAAGAGCAGACTAAGAGTTTCAATGGATGATGACCCTACATCAATAGTCTCTTTGATTTTGTTTATGGATAAGGAGACTTCAATTTGTGGTGATGGTTCATTTGGGTGGTTGATATAGTTATTTAGTAGAGTTTTAACTTGGTTAATGCTTGCTAGGAGATGAGTTTGGTTTGTTTGTATCCAAGTTTTAAACATAGCAATCCTGCAGGTCAGTTTATTAGGAAATATTTGTTATCGTAATTATTTGACTACTATCATCATTTTTAAGTGCGCTGTCAGCGTTGTCTACCCGTAAACGAACAGGATAGTTGCCTTCTGGAATGTGTTTAGGTATCTTCACTATCAACTTTTTCAAAGGATAATCAGTTACGGTTGCTATAGGTGAATCAGCATTTATCACATAGTCGCCGATTAGAACGTTAACTTTTTGATGTTTTGTAATTGCAGGCTCGAAAGTTAAGGTTAAAGTCTCTCCGGGTCTTAGCGAGGTTGGGGTTACGGTTTTAAGGTTAGGCGTTAGCACAAAAGCGGCAATGTTTGAGGTGTAGGCTTTATGTTCCTTACTGATGTTGTTGTTGAAAAGAACTTTTTGTAGAATTTGGACTTGTTTAACGCCTGCTAAAGTGTCATCGGGAATTAGGATGCTTATTTTGTTTTCAGAAATGTTTTTGGCTTCAACTTTGATTTCTTTGCCGCTTAAGTGTACAAGTACTTGGTCGCTGTTTAGGTGACGACCAGTTATATCAAGTCTTCTTTGGGGATCGTAGGTCATTATTTGAGGTTCTATTTTTTCAATTATAGGCTGTTTTAGCGGGATTATCTGTAGTTGTCGTCTGCTTACTGGCAGAGAGGGTTGGGGATTTAGGTGGCTTTCAATGAAAACTACACTGACGTGATATGCGACGGAGAGACGATAATCAGTTTGGAAAAATGATGACCAGAGTTTGGTTAACTCTTCTGTTGAGATAGGGTGTAGATTAATTTTTAAGGATTCAAGGGTGTTAGCAAGGTTTGAATCGTTTAAAAAGTCTTCGCCTATCGGTTTAGGATCGGCGTTTATGGTATTGCTAATTTTGTTTTTAGGTATAATAGCGTTTTCTTGCAGTGCTACCATTGCGCTTGACAGCATTAATTGGGCCTTTAATTCATTTGCAGATGAAGCACTGAGCAGATAATGCAAATCAAGGGCAAGAACAGGTTTGGTCATCAGCTGACCAGTAGAGTTTCTTGTTGGTAAATCTGCATTACGATAAGCGGCGTTGGTGGTTATTTGATAGAGAAACAGGCTCAAGACATCTTCTTTTGTTAGTCTTTTTAAGGCAGCTGGTGAAGACGTGTTAACATCAACTGTGCTACCTTCTTCTATGTTTGCTTGACTCTCTACAAGTATATCACGGATAACTGCGGTTACGGTTGCTATAGCTCTATAATCACTCATAATAGTTTCCCTCTGAACGTTGTTTAAGATACTCACTTAGAGATAAAACGGGGTTTCGTGGTAAACTAACAGACGGTACAGGTGCTCTTACGGCATGAACTTCAATACGCTCGATGTGTATAGTAACAATAGTTTCCGGCTCTTTTTGCAGTTGGGGTTTAGAAAACATTGCAGGCACAGAAAGAACAGGTTTAGGAGGTTTTGCTCTGAGCATCCCCGAATTATCCTGAGCAACCAAATTCAACGGTGTAACCACCGTATCAGATGCTAAGAACTTTGAAGGAAAAGAAGGTCGACATGGAGCAGAACCGATTACTGGAAGAGATTGGTCAGAATAAAGTTTAGCAGTAACGGTTTTTTTAGAAGGTTCCAAAGAAAGATTTGCGTCAAGGACATCTGCAACATTTTGATGTCCATCTATATTGGCAGCATCAAAAGGAGCTTGTCTAACTTCAGGATCTAAAGTTTCAATAAATCTTTCAAAAGCACTAGTTTTAATGTTTTCAAAACCATATTCGATACCAATTTCAGAGTGAACTAAATGATTTTCAAAATTATTAACAGATGATTGCGTTGTTATCTTGTTTATAGAATTTACTTCAGACTCGATTCTTGCATGTTTTAGTTCCGCATCAACCCTTGAGCTATTGAGACCCTCTTCTATTTGTGCGCTATCTTGCATCTTGAGCAGAGATTCTGTAAGCTGGACGATAGAATCCATATGATCCACAAAAAAAGAAGGCTCAATAGATTCCGTGTTAATTTCTTGTTCATCAGAACCCAAACGCAAAGGAACATCCTTAACATCAACAGAAGAAACCCCTAAAGAACCCCCAAACCCACTCTCACCAGACCGCTCCACCCCTTCAGAATCAACCTCTAAACGCTTAGACGAAACAACCAAACCCTCAGACCCCAAATCACCACGCCCTAAACCCACAGAAGAAACCTCAGACCGAACAGACCCCCCACCACCATCAACATCCCCCAAAACACGCGACTCACCAACCAAACGCAAAGGAACATCCTTAACATCAACAGAAGAAACCCCTAAAGAACCCCCAAACCCACTCTCACCAGACCGCTCCACCCCTTCAGAATCAACCTCTAAACGCTTAGACGAAACAACCAAACC
>Ga0209755_10002776_pt1 | contig 23206 bp, 20 predicted proteins | sample TergutCo191P1_FD_187301 | JGI IMG/M metagenome (GOLD analysis project Ga0209755, IMG submission 187301) | Cornitermes sp. P1 segment gut microbial communities from Petit-Saut dam, French Guiana - Co191P1 (SPAdes) (version 2) | ecosystem: Host-associated > Arthropoda: Insects > Digestive system... | reverse complement strand
GCGGCCTCGATCGCCAGCCTGCTCCTGACCACGGAATGCGCGATCACCGACATTCCGGAGAAGAAGGACGCGCCCGCGATGCCCGGCGGCGGCATGGGCGGGATGGGGGGCATGGACTACTAGTCCGTGCCGGGCGGGGCGCGCCGGCTGCAAGGCCGCCGCGACTCGCCGCCAAGCGCTTTGTCTTGAGGCCGCCCGGCGCCTGCTTTTCGGCGCCGGGCGGTTTTTTTCGGCGCTGGCGAGCGGCTCGGCATCTGCCGGGCATCCGTATGGAAAAATATTCCCTTTTGGGGTAGAATAGCCGCATGCGAATCCCTATCACGAGGTACGGTTTGCCGCAGGCGCTGGTCTATCCGGCGCTGACGCTGGCATTGATGGCGGCGCTTTTCGTCCTGCTGGCGCCGGGCATTTTGCTCGCGCTGCTGGCGGCGGCGCTTTTGGCGGTTCTTGTCTGGATGCTGATGTTTTTCAGGGATCCCAAGCGAAAAATCCCCCTTGACGAGCGCGTCCTGCTTTCGCCGGCGGACGGGACGATAACGGACATCGCCGAAGCGGAAGCGCCGGAGCTGGGCGGCAGGGCGCTGCGCATAGGGATGTTCCTCAGCATTTTCAACGTTCACATAAACCGCATGCCCTGCGCGGCGCGAGTCGAGGCGGTGGCCTACAAAAAGGGAAAGTTCAAAAACGCCATGGCCGGCGACGCGGGAAAGGTCAACGAGGCAAACGGGGTGCTGCTGTCCAGGCTGGCCGAGCCGCGCGACAGGCTTTTGGTGCGGCAGATAAGCGGCGCCGTGGCGCGGCGCATCGTGTGCGAGGCGGCGCCGGGAAAGGAATACGCACAGGGCGAGCAGTTCGGCATGATCAAATTCGGCTCCAGGACGGAGCTGTATCTTCCCTTAAAAGAGGGCGAGGGCGCGAGCGCTTATGACATAGCCGTGAAAATCGGCGACAAAGTCAGGGCCGGCCTCAGCCCGCTCGTCAAGTACAAATGAACGCGCGCAGGCCAGCCCGGGAAAGGGCCATTCCCCGAAAAAGAAGAAGGCTCAAGCACATTGCCGTCCTGCCGTCGCTCGTCACTTTGATAAACGGCCTGTGCGGGTTTACCGCAATTGCGCTGGCCAGCCAGGGGCTGGGCTCAGCGTGGGAGCCGGAGATTTTTCCCGAAATCAACTTTTCGTTTTTTGCGCTGGCTGGCTACATGATTTTTCTGGGGATGGTTGCCGACGTGCTGGACGGCCATGTTGCGCGAATAAGCAAAACAACTTCCAGCTTTGGCGCGCAGCTTGACAGCCTTTGCGACGTTATCACCTTCGGCGTGGCGCCGGCCTTTCTGATGCTGAAAATGGTGGAGGCATACTCGCGCTATTTGCAGTTTTCGAATTCCGACCATGTCCTGATTCCCGAGCGGCTTGTGTACCTGATCGCCATTGTTTACGTCATGTGCGCCATTATTCGCCTGGCGCGGTTCAATGTCGAAAACAAAAGCGACAACACGCATTTGAGGTTTGTGGGCCTCCCCTCCCCCCCCGCCGCCGGCATCATCGTCAGCATAGTCGTTTTTCAGCAAGATTTTTTGCCAAGAATCGCCCGGTGGTTCGGCTCCAACGACGGGTTCACGGTCGCCATCATCTGGATTCTTCCCTTTGTTGCGCTGGGGGCGGGGCTTCTCATGGTCACCCGCATTCCGTACCCACACGCGGTAAACCGCATCCTCAGCGGCAAAAAAAGGTTCTCGACGTTTTTGGCGATTCTGTTTGTGCTTTCCCTGATGGTCTGGAACATCCAGCTCACGATGGTCTTGGGCTTTTCCGCCTTCGCGCTGTTCGGCGCGCTGCGCTGGCTTTTTGCCTCGGTGTTTTCGCGCAGGCGAAAAGAGGCGGAGACGGAAAAATCGATGGAAAGAAATTTTGGCAGCGGCATTTAGCCGCAGACGGAGAGGCGCATGAAACCGGTGTACAGGGGCAAAACAAAAGACGTTTTCGAGCTTGGCGACGGCAGCTACCTGCTGCAGTTCAAGGATGACGTGACGGGCGCTGACGGCGTGTTTGATCCCGGCGCAAACCAGGTGGGCCTGACAATCGACGGCGTTAGCAAGGCCGGCGTCAGGCTGACGGAGTTTTTTTTCAGGAAGCTTGAGGCGGCGGGAATACCCACGCACTTCATTTCGGCCGACGCGGAAAAAGCGCAAATGACCGTAAAGCCCGCGGCGCCGTTCGGCAAGGGGCTGGAGATTATTTGCCGGCTCAAGGCCACGGGCAGCTTTTTGAGAAGGTACGGCGACTACTGCCGGGAAGGCCAGGCGCTTGACTATTTTGTCGAGGCGACGCTGAAAGACGACAGGCGCGAGGATCCGCCCATCACAAAAGACGCGCTGGAAATGCTGGGAATCGCCGCGGCCGACGAGTACGAAACGCTAAAAGCGCTGACGCAAAAAATTACCTCGGTGATAAGCGCCGAGCTTGCGAAAAAGGGCATCGGCCTGTACGACATAAAGCTGGAGTTCGGGCGCGTGGGCGGAAAGATAACGCTTATCGACGAGATTTCCGGCGGAAACATGCGCGCGTACAAAGGCGGCGAATGCATCAAGCCGCTGGATCTGCCGGCAGCGCTGCTGGAAAACTAGCCCCCGCCGAATAAGCCAGGGAAGGCAGCGCTTCATTGGCGGCCGAGCCGACGGAAGCGCCGCTTTCCAAAATCGCTTCAAAGGGCCAAGCGCCGCAGCGCCAAAATCCCCGAGCTTTAGCTCGCGAGCTTTAGCTCGCGGGCTTTGCCTGGAAGTACAGCTCCCGCACGGCGTGCTTTTTTTCCAGGCCTTTCCTCTCGAAGCTGGTTCTGGGGCGCCAGCTTTGGGGCGGCGCAAAGCCGGCGGAGGCGTTTGCCAGGGCGGGCGTGGCGCCAAGCTCGGCCAGCGCCCAGTCCGCGTAGTCCTCCCAGTCGGTGACCATGTACAGGTAGCCGCCGGGGATGAGCCGGGACGCCAGGGCGTCAGTGAAGGGGCGCTTGACCAGGCGCCGTTTGTGGTGGCGCTTTTTCGGCCAGGGGTCGGGGAAAAAAATGTGAATGCCGGCGAGCGAGCGCTGCGGAATCATTTTCAGGACGACTTCGACCGCGTCGCGCTGGACGATTCTGATGTTGGGGATTGAGCGCTCGCCAATGCTCAAAAGCAGCTTGCCCACGCCTGGCTGGTAAACCTCGATGCCCAGGTAATTGACGCCGGGGTTTTCCGCCGCGATGGCCGCCGTTGCCTCGCCCATGCCAAAGCCTATTTCCATGACAACCGGATTGCCGTTGCCAAACAGCGCCGCAAAATCCAGCGGCTCCTGGCTAAAGGGAGCGACAAACCGCGGCGAAAGCTCGTCGAACGCGCGGCGCTGCGCCGGAGTTTCCCGGCCGGCGCGCAGGACGTAGCTTTTTACGCTGCTGTCGATCCAGGGGAGCCCACCCCCCTCCTCCGGCGCGCCGGCGCCGGCGCCAGCCGCTGCGCCAGTGTTAGCCGCCGCGCCGGCGTCAAAGGGCTCCGCGGCGGCGGCCTCAGGCGCGTCAGCGGATGGGGACGGCATCGGTGAAGGCCGAGGTGAAATGCTCTGGGTCTTCGGCCCACAGCGCGGCCAGGCGGGCGCTGGCCGGGAGGTTCAGAGAGTCGACGGCGCCGGTCAGGGAGGACAGCTCCACGGCGCTGAGGAAATTGCCCTGCTCGTCATGGGCGACCAGGCGGTTCACCGGATATGCCGACGTTACCGTGAAATTCCCGCCGCTGATTTGCAGGGCGGGAAACGGGAAGCGCGGCGTTTCCGGCGCGTCAAAGACAAAGCTGCGCTCAGACCTTTCGCCGCCCAGGTTCACCAGCACTGCGCGGTACTGGCCCCGGGGGAGGGTCTCGCCGGCGCCGCCCATGGCTATGCTCCGCGTGCCGATCCACGTCCTGCCGTCGCGCTCGTAGCGCACCCACTCGCTGCTGCTGATGTGCCAGCGCAGTTGCTCGCGGTCGTGGTACAGAAACAGGTCGGCGAGGTTTTCGATGCCGTCGTCGTCCTCGGGAATGATGAAAAACGAAAAGCGCTCCTGCGGCCCGCCGGCTTCCTGATAATACACAAGCCCGATGTGGCCAAAGGCTATGCGCGGCTCCGTCCGCGAGCAGCCGGCCAGCAGCGCCATGGCCAGCAGCGCCATGGCTTGCAGCAGCGCCGCGCCTGGCAGCGCCATTGCCGGCAGCGCCGAAAGGCGGCGGGCCGGCGCGGCAAGCCGGTTTTTCTCGCGCGTTTTTTTCATAAAAGCCTCCTGCCGGCGCTCGCCGGCGCTACCAGAAAATCTCCATGTACAGCCCGTCCGAAAAGGCGGGAATGTCCCCGGTGCCGATGGCGAGGGAAAAATCCCTCCTGCCGCGCTCGACCCGCGCGGGGCCGATATAGTCCGGCAGCGCCACTGACGCTATGTCCCTGGGCGCCCTCACCCGAATGCTTATCTCGTAGCCGGCGGAAACCTCGCGAATCAGCGAGAGCAGCTCCCGGCTTTCGAGGGGGGGGGAGGGGTCCAAAACAACAAGGCGCAGCGTCCCTGAGCCGCTGCCGTCGCCAGGCGCAAATGCGGCGCGGCTGCCCGTAATGTCCAGAAACCCGAGCAGCGCCTCCATGCTGCTGAAATTCAGCGTCGCGCGGGTGACCAAGTCCCTGCCGCCTGCGCCGTTTGGCCTGTCGCGCGAGGAAAACGACGAGAGGCGCAGCCCCGGAACCCGCGCCACGCTGCGCTCCATGTCGGCGCGGCCGACGGGAATGGCCGGCCAGCGCTCGTTGCCGTCCAGCCTGCCGATTGATTCCAGCGCCTGCGAGACGCGGTACTCGACGACGATCCTGCCGGAGCCGTTCGGCCGAATCGTTATGTCCATCGACGCGCCCATGCAGGAAGCCAAAAAGAAAAGCGCCATGCAAGGCAGCGCCGCCAAGCAGCCCGGCGAAAAAAATTTTGCGGAAAAAAAGCGCGTTTTCGGCGCCGCCGTAGTCATCTTGCCCATCCCCCGTGTCATTGCCTCTTCATCTCAGCGCCAGACGGCGCGGCCCCATGCGGCGCTGGTTCATCACTTTCGCGCGGCCTTCGCCGTCGGCGGTTCCCTCGACGACGCAGCCGCCGGGGCCGAACAGCGCAAAGCTCGCGTAGGGCATCGGCTCTCCGGTGCCGGCGTTCATGATGACAAAGTTGCTCCAGCCCAATATTGCAAGCGGAGCGCTGGCGGCCGACAAGCCGCCGCTCCTTGCCACGAAAACGTAGTCGACGATCGCGTAGCCGTTCTCCTCGATTCTGCGGGCAACGTCCGCTCCAGGCCTGCCCTGATCCAGCGCCACTGCCCACTCGACTTCGACGACGCCCCGCAGGGGGGTTCCCCGCGCCGGAAAGCCGGGGCGGCCGAAGGCCCGCGTGACTGCGGCGCCGGCGCGAACCGTTCCCTGCGCGCCGGCAACCAGGTCGGCCATCCGGCCGCTTCCCGCCTCCCATATTTCGATCTCAACTGCGGCGCCATCCGGCAGGTTTCTGGTTTCGAGCCGGATGACAACGCTGTCGTAAATATGCGCCTCCCTGATTTCCTCGCCCGCGCCGCTTCTCCACTGCAGCCCGAAAAAGCCCGGCGCGCCTCTGGCGGCGCCGTGGGCGGCGCCGTCCTGAGCGCTGGCCGCCGCGCCTGAAACCGCCAGCAGCGCTGCGGCGAATGCGGCGCGGCGCCATGCGCGGCAGCGGCCGCGGCTGTGGTCGGCGCGCAGCCCCATTGTCAAAACTCCTCCGAGTGGATGCTCATGTTCTGGATGCGAACCGGAGCCTCGTTTTCTATCATCGCGAAGGCCTTGCGCAGCACCGACTCGCCGAAAACGCGCGAGTTGGAGACAAGCGCCCCGCCGATTTGCGCGAAGGCAAGCGAGTCTTGCAGGTCAACCTCCGCGGCGCTGAGGTGGAAGCGGCGCTGCAGCTTGTCCTTTAGCGAGCGGACGACCTGGCGCTTTTCCTTTAGGCTGCAGGCGCCGGGAATCTCGAAAAGTATCTGCATCATCGAAACCACCATTCGCCGCTCCTTCCCGCCCGGGGCGCTATTCGCCTGCTTCGTCGGCGGCGCCGGCGCCTGCGCCGTGGGGCTCCTCGCCGAAAGCGCCGTCGAGCCAGTAAGGCGGCTCCTCGGCTTCCGCGGGCGCCGGAAGCGCCGCCCGCCTGCCGTCGGCGACGACCGCCCGTATGCCCTCGATTCCGTAGGCGCTGAGCCTGCCGTCGCCGAGGAGCGCCTCGATGGCGTCGAAGTCGTCGTATCCGTCCGACACGGCGCCCCTCAGCTCGCTGATCCCCTCCGGGTTGGCGGGGTCGGCGATCAGGAGGACGCGCGCGACGGCGAAGCGCGCCTCGGCCCGCGAGGGGCTGGCAGCGGCGGCGCCCAGCTCGCCCAGCGCCGCGCGGTACTCGTCCAGCGCCCGCGCGTACAGCCCCCAGCTCTCCAGAAGCTCCGCGTACTCAAATCGTACCCTGCCGTCGGCGTTGTGGGCAAGCCATGCGGCGTAGCTGTCTATCGCCTCCGGCCTGTTGCCCTGCCTGCTTTTTGCGCGGGCGTACAGCAGGAGGAAGTCGGCGTTTTCCATGAGGGCAAACTCGTTGCGCCGCAGAACCTGCTCCGCCTCGGCGTACCTGCGCATGGCAAACAGCACCAGCGCGTGGTTGAAGCCGTCGTCGGCGCTTTCCGGCACCAGCGCCAGAAACCTTTCGTACAAATACGACGCCCTTTCGAATTCGCCGCTCCGTATGCGCATGTAGGCCGCCGCCCTCAGCGCCAGCGTGTTGTAGGGATCCCGCGCGAGGATGGACTCGAACATCTGCGCCGACTCGACGAAGCGCCCTGCCTCAAAGTGCAGCCGCCCCAGGTTGTAGGCCGACGCCGCCATAGTCCTGTCCCTGGCGCTCGCCCTGGTCAGCCAGCGCTCCGCCTCGTGGAAGTAGTGGTCGCGGTTCGCGATCCTGTTCTGCCCAATCTCGAAATACGCCATGCCAATGGCAAAGTACTCCTCAGCGGACAGCCCCCACCTGCTGGCGCAGCCGCCCAAAGCAAGCCCGGAAACCGCAGCCGCAGCCAAAAGCGGCAGCCCCATCTTTTTCATCTTCCCGCGCAGCCCCTTCCTATATAAAACCACAAGCGCCCCGCCGGTTTCAGCGCGATTTCGCCCCATCAGGCTTAGTATACGCCGCAATCGGCGCGCGATTCAAGGCGAGGGGGCGCCGGAAGGCGCGTTTGTGAAGGCGGTGGTGATGTTTTCCGCGGTGGGCTCGTCGATTTCCGAGAAAAGATCGAGGGCTTTTTTGATGAGGGCGCTGGTGTCGGTGTACTCGTGGCCTTTTGCGGTGCGCTGGCCAAAAAGGTTCAGGATGACGGCCAGCTCGCTGCGGTTTAGGCGAGCGCCGACAGCGTCGGCGATGTTGGCAATTCCGCCGACGATTTTGATTTTTGGTTCCACTCTGTACATGACAGCAATGCCCTTTGCAGGAAAAATAGCGAGCCGCGCGCCTGCATCTCAGGCGCGGGAAAAATGCGGGCTGCCCGGCGCCTTTCATGGCGCCGGGCAAATGGCCGGGCTTAAAGCCCGTGCCCGCAGGAAGCGCCGAGCAGTTCAGCGCTCCTTTCAGTTGTTACTGCGCCGGGACATCTCCAGGCTCAAAGCGCCAGAACTCGACGAAGCCTACGCCCGTGTCAAGATTTCCGCCTGCCCCCGTTACAGCCGTCTGTATGGCGCTCAGGTCCATATTGGAAGTCCCGGTTCCCAGAACAACACTCAGCGTTCCGATGCGTATGTCGGTGATGTAGTACGACGCGGTGTCAAGAACGCCCCCTTGATTCCTAATTCGGAATTGGGTTGTTGCGCCGGGAATATCTGCGCCAATGGGATCCGCTCCTGCCGGCCAGCCCGTGCCAACGCGGCGGAATGTGCCAGCCTCATTGCGTATGAGCGCGGCGATTGTGAAGTCCTGGCCTGCTGCCCAGTTGCCGGGATAAGGCGATTGCCCGAAAGCAAAATTGCCGGCGGGGTTGGTAAAGTTCATTTGACCAGCGCCGGAATCCACTGCAACGCGCCCGGAGATGATAACCACCATTGAGCTGCCGTCAGGGAGCGTGCCTAGATTTGCAAGGTCGACTGCCGCCAGCTCAAGGTTTAGCCCTTGCCAGTTTGCATTCCTGTCGCTGACAAAAAGCTCGCCAGAAGGCTGCACCACCTGAACTATCGCACTTTCAGCGCTCAAGGGAACGTCGCCAAGATTGGCTGCGAGGTATGCTATGATAGCCAGCCCAAAGCTCTCTGTTTCGCCGCCAAGCGCTATCGTCACTGTGTACACAGCGGGTGCCGCTCCAGCCCCTGCCGACAGCGTTATGTAGCTGCTTGCGGCGCCGCTCGCATCGATTGTCAAGCTTCCCGTGATGGAAACGTCGGCTGCCGGAGTGGAATCCGCAAGCGTAACGATGGTTGTTACGTCATCAAAATCCACGGTAGTCCCGGCCAAAGCCATCATGTAGGCGACTGAGATCGGGAAGTTTGCGGCGCCGGCTTCTCTCGCCAGCGAGACTTGCGCATCGGGAACCGTCAAGGATGCCGGGGGCAGCGCTGCAAGCGTGATGTTCACCGCAGGAGCAGCAGCAGCGTCGCCGTCAAGTATGTCTATCTCGACGTAGATGTTGCCGACAGCGCTGGGGGTGCCCATCAGGATCAGATCGCCAGCGCCGGCGCCTGCCGCATCCACAGCAAACTGGCCATCGCCAGCAGCAGGCTGATTGGGCGCAGCAACGGCAATGTCTCCAGCGCCGGGGCCGGTCACGGTTATGCTAAAGTGGGCGCCATCATCAAAGTTAAGGGTGCGCTCGCTGCCCAGATTGATGCCAGCAACCGGGATGCTTACCGTGCCTGCCACGCCGGACTGGAAGTGACCGTCTATTTCGCCAATTTCAACCGACAGGATCGGAGCGCCTTCGGCGGTTACCGTGAACGACACGTCAAAGCTCTCGTCTATGCCGGCGGCAGTGCCTTCCCCGGCAACCGTTACTGTGGCAGCGTATGTGCCTGCTGACAGGCCCATATCCGGAGCCACTGTGAACGTTGCGGTTCCGCCTGCATGGATGCTGGCGATCGTGTCGGGGCTAACGACAAAATCTTCGTAGTCAGTGCCGGAAAGAGACACTGCCAGCTCGCCAGTAGCCATGTTGCCGGTGTTTGTAATGGTCACCGTCAAAGGCGCAACTGCGTCATAGCCTTCCGGAAGCGGCGCGAAATCATGGGCCGCAGTTTGGCTCAGCGCAATGGCGAAGATGGGAGCAGGAATCAGGCCGTCAAGCGCGTCAGCCAAAGACCACGCCACATCTGTGCCTTGCCGCACTTCCACCATTGTGAGAATGAAACCAATGCCTGCCCCAGTCGTGATGCGCGCCCTGCGGAAGGGAGGGCCAGCGCCGTCGGGCATGGTAGCCTCGATGTCGAATGCCCTTGAAATGCTGAAGATTTCATTCGCTGCAGTGGTGGTAGCAATAGCGCTGCCAGTGCCGTGGTTTACATCGCCACCGGCTTCCCCCACGCCCTGTATCTGCATTGGGGTCGGTGCAAGGGTAACGCCTTCCACCACTACGGTGTATGTGCCAGGGGGTAGGTCTAGGCCAGTCACGCCGCCCAAGGTGTAGAAGTAGATGTCAAGACCATCCCAGTCATTCGCCCTGTCAGTAAAGCGAAGCCCCTCAAAATCGCCGTCCACCCACAGCAAGTCGGCGGTCGGACTTCCCGCAGCGGCAAAGTCTTCGGCGCCAGCGCGGCTGGCGGCGATGTTGATGCTTTCAACAACCTGCATTCCAGGCGGCGCTGTCCAGAGGGTTTCGCCGCCTCCTCCACCGCCACCGCCGCCGTTACCGCCGGCGCCGTTACCGCAGGCCAAGGCAAACGCCGCTATTGCAGCGACGCCTGCCCCTAGGGCCCAGTTTCTCAATTTCATTTTATGCCTCCTTAAGCATATTCGCGGGATGCTGCCCGCAGCAGAAACGATTATTTCATCGCGCTACGCGCGATTTACCCAGGGGACGGATCCCTGCCCCTGCGGCGCCTGTCAGGCCGCGCGGGCGAGAAGCGCTCTGCGGCGCGCTTTGCGACGCAGGCTATCGCTGAATGCGAGCCAAATGGCGCCGGCGCTGGGCATGCAGCGGCGCCAAGCCGAAACCGTTCGGAAGCCAAAGCCGGCGGCAGGCCTAGCCGCGGCGCATGGCGCAGTTGTCCGCTTCCGGCTGGGGAAGCGTAGCTTTTGGTTGGATTTTTTCCGACGGTTAAATCGCGCAATTCCTTGCGGGACATGGAATTAGACTCGGGGGGCAATGGCGGCGCAGCTATGGCGGCGCTGGGCTGGGAAAAGCGTCTTTCATTTGCAGCCACGCCTGTGCCAAGCGCGCCGGACACACCTTGCCGTTTCATTTAGTGCCTAGGGTATCACTCCCGAAACCCACCCGCAAGGTATAAATCACAGTTTGCAGGCGCGTATTAAAGACGACTTTTCGTGATCTCGCGATTTTACGCCCGCCGGCGGCGCGCCCTTCGCCTCGCCGCGGCAATAGCTGCATTGCGCCAGCTATCGGAAAAAACGTCAAAACAGGCGGCTCCGGAGCCGCGCTAGGTCTGGACAGGGGCGGCGGGCGTCAGATAAAATTGGGAAATCGCCGGCGCTCCTCAAGCTGCTCGCGGATGATTTGTCGCGGGGGGCTCGCGCTCCCCGCGCCCGCGCCGCTCATGGCGAAATTGCATGCAAAGGACATGCCGTGACGCACCACTCAAACAGCATTTGCCCTGAACTGCTGCCTGCCGGGCCCGCCTGGCACCTGATCGCGGCCATAGCGGCGCTCGGGCTTTTGGCGGCGGCGCTGATCGCCCTGGCGCTTCTCGTCTCCCAGAAAAACAGAATCATATCAAAGCGCGATCAAATCCTCGACGCGATCAACCGCACGGTGTCAACGCTGGTTCATGCCACCTCCGACGAATTCGAGATCTCGCTGAACGAGTCCATGGGCATTCTGGCCGAAACCGTAGACGCCGACCGCATGTCGATCTGGAAAAACTACGCAAAGGACGGCGGCCTGCACTGCTTCATGGTTTACGAGTGGGTGGGACCCTGCGCGCCCGAGGAGGACATCAAGCCGTTTTTTGATTTGTCATACGGCGGCGACTTTCCCGGCTGGGAGGAGGCGCTGGCGCGCGGCGAGTGCATAAGCAGCCTGGCGCGCCACTTGGCGCCGGAGTCGCGAAAAATCCTGGAGCGAAGGGGCGTTTTGTCAATAATCGCGATGCCGATGTTTGTGCACGCCAAGTTTTGGGGCAGCGTGGTTCTCGAAAACTGCAAGGCGGAAAAGCTGTTTCCAAAAAACGTCGAGTCGGTTTTGCGCTCGGGCAGCCTGACCATCACCAACGCCGTCATCCGCCAGGGGATGACGCAGGAAATTTACAACACTTCCCTCAAGCTGCAAGACGCGCTTGAAAAGGCCCAAAGCGCCAGCCGCGCAAAAACCGAATTCCTGGCAAAAATGAGCCACGAAATACGCACGCCTATGAACGCCATAATCGGCATGGCCGAGCTGGCGCTGCGCTCCGACAGCATCAGCGCCGTTCGCGAGCACATACTGACGGTAAGGCAGGCGGGGACGAATCTTCTGGCCATTATCAACGACATTTTGGACATTTCGAAAATCGAAAAGGGGCGGCTGGAAATCGTGCCGGGCGACTACCACTTTTCGTCCCTGCTTAACGACGTTATCAGCATTATCCGGATGAAGGTCGTGGACTCGCATCTGCGCTTTGTTGTCAACGTTGACAGCAGCATACCAAACCTGCTGCGCGGCGACGAAGTGCGGATTCGCCAAGTGCTGCTAAACCTTTTGAGCAACGCGGTGAAGTACACCGGCGCCGGCGGCTTTGTTTCCCTGTGCATTTACGGGGAAATGACCGGCGAGGACAGCGTAAAGCTGACGATCAACGTTGAGGACTCCGGGCGCGGCATAAAGCAGGAGGACTTGCGGCGCCTGTTCACCGAGTACGCCCAGTTTGACACGGACAAAAACAAAAACACTGAAGGCACCGGGCTGGGGCTGGTCATAGTGGCGCATTTGCTGAAGGCTATGGGCGGGACGATCGAGGTTCATTCCGAGTACGAAAAGGGCAGCACCTTCACGGCGACCCTCTCCCAGAAAGCGCTTTGCTCCAAGGCGCTAGGCTATGTCGAAAACGCCAAGGAAAAAAGCATTCTGCTGTACGAATCGCGCGACATATACGCAAACTCGCTGATTTTCGCGGCAGACAGCCTGGGCGTCGCCTGCGCGCTGGCCGCCGACGAGAGCGACCTGCTTGAAAAGCTGGCCAGCGCCAAATACGCGTTTGCCTTTATTTCGTTTGGCCTGTACAGAGAAAGCGCAGGCGCGATTGCCGGCGCCATAGCCGGCGGCGGCGCAGCCAACGGCGGCGGCGCAACCAACGGCGCCGGCGCGGCCGGCGGCGCGCAGACCAAGCTGGTAATCCTCACCGAGTTTGGCGAGACGGTTTCCGAAAAAAACCTGACAGTCCTAGCCATGCCCGTTCACGCGCTGTCCGTGGCAAACGCGCTGAACGGGGAGCAGGAAAATTTCTCTTATCACGGAAACGACGGCACGGCGGGGGGATTTTCGGCGCCGGACGCTAGCATACTGGTTGTTGACGACATTGTCACGAATCTGAAAGTGGCGAAGGGCCTGCTTGCGCCGTACGGCGTGCAGGTGTCCCTGTGCAAAAGCGGGGAGACGGCGATCGAGGCGCTGACGGAAAACCGCTACGACATAGTATTCATGGATCACCTCATGCCCGGCATGGACGGCGTGGAGGCCACGCGGCGCATAAGAAAGCTGGCCGAGGAAAAAGGCGACGGCTATTTTGCAAGCCTGCCGATAGTGGCGCTGACGGCAAACGCGGTGTTCGGCGTGCGGGAGTTTTTCATCGAGAACGGCTTCGACGACTTCATGTCGAAGCCAATCGACGTGATCAAGCTGAACAGCGTCCTGGAAAAATGGCTGCCAAAGGAAAAGCAGCTCAAGCCCGCCGCAGGCAAGGCCGGCGCCGGCGACTGAGCGGCGCCCAAAAGCAGGCAGCGCCTGCAACGGCGCCCAGCGGCGGCGCCCGACGGCGGCGCGTTTTTCAGAAATTTGCTTCCAGGATTTCCCGGTAGTCCGCGATGGCCTGCGCGCGAACCGCCCGCTCCCTCACGGCCGCGGCGCCGCCCATGCCCTTGGTGTAGGCGCAGAACTGCCTGCGCATTTCCAGGCAGGCGCTGCGCTCGCCTATGTCCTCGGCAAGCAGCTCAAGGTGGCGAAACGCGACGCGCATTCTTTCGGCAAACGAAACAGGCTCCCACTTGCCGGTTTCCAGCAGGGAGCGCGTGGCGGAAAAGACAAACGGGTTGCCCATCATGCCGCGGGCAAACATCACCGCAGCGCAGCCCGTTTCGAGCAGCATGCGCCTGGCGTCTTCCGGCGAGTACAAATCGCCCGAGCCGGCAACCGGCACCGAAAGCCGCGAGGCAAGATCGGCTATGCATGACCAGTCGCTTTTGCCGCTGTAGTTCTGGCTGCGCGTCCGCGGGTGCAGGCTCACCATGGCGGCGCCGGCCTCCACGGCGATCCGCGCGCACTCGGCGTAGTTGATGGACCCAAAATCCCAGCCCGAGCGCATCTTTATCGTCACCGGCGCCCCCCCCAGGGCCTGGCGGGAAGCGCGCTCCGCCGCCTCCACGATTTTGCCCATCATGGCCGGGTTTTTCATCAGCGCCGCGCCGGCATTGTTCTTCACAACTTTCGGCACGGGGCAGCCGGCGTTAATGTCAACAGCGTCCGGCCTCAGCGGCGCAAGCATCAGCGCTGCCTTGTATATCGCTTCCGGGTTCCCGGCAAAAAGCTGAACCGCATAGCGCTTTTCGTTTGGGGCGCGGGCGGCAAGGCTGGCAGTCATGGCGGAATTTTTCCCGGCGCCGCCCGAGCTTTCGCCGGCGCGGGCAGCGCCGGCTTCGGCGGCAGCGCTTCCGCCGGCGCCGGTCTTCGCGCTTCCGGCGGCCTTCGCGCCGCCGCCTGCCAGGCCGTAAAGGCGCGGGTTGCGGTGCAGGGCCTCGGCGGAGACAAGCTCGGTAAAGGAAAAATCCGCGCCATGCTCGACGCACAGCGAGCGAAAGCTGCGGTTGGAGTAGCCGGCCAGCGGCGCCGCAAAAAGGTTGCCGCCCAGCTCCAGGCTGCCGATCTTGACTGCGCGGTAAAGCGTCATTTTTCCGCCTGCCCGCCCTGCTCAGGCTGCTCAGGCCCCGCGCTTGCCGGCTCGGCGCCGACCAGCCCCGCGCCGGCAGGCCCCGCACCAGCAGGCGCCGCGCCGGCCGGCTCGGGCTCAATCGGCGAAAGCGCATTGCGCAGCGATAAAATGCGCTGGCGTATCGCGTCGAAATTTGAGCTGTGCAGTTGCTCGGTCACCCACTGCGCCAGGCCGGGAGCGCAGGCGTAGCGGAAAGCCCCCAGCGCTTCCGCGGTTTTTCGCAGCGCCAGCATGTCGTAATCGGCGCAGGCGCGCAGCGCTTCCGCGAGCAGCTCCGGCTCGGGCCATTCCTTTTCCGGCTTTTCCTCGGCGCCCTTTCCCGCGGAGTCCTCCCACGCGACGGCGGCGAGAAGGCTGTCAATGTCGGCAATAAGCTTTTCGGCGGCTTCGATAAAGGCCGGGTTGCTTTCGCGAATGTAGCCGTGATCGCCGCTTGCGGCCGCTTTTTCCAGCTTTTCCGCCATTTCCCCCAGCTTTTCGGCGCCGATTCCCTTGCTCGAGCCTTTGAGGCTGTGCGCGGCGATGCGATACGAGGCAAGGCTGCTCTGCGCCGCCTTCGCCCTGCTGATCTTTTCTGGGGTGTGCTTGGCAAACGAGCGAAGCACCGCCAAATAGGAAGCCATGTCGTTCTGAAAATACGCAAAGCCGGCGGCCAGATTCAGGCCGGGAATGGCATGGCGGGCGGCAAAATCGGCAATGGCAGCCAAGGCATCCCCCTCCCCCCCCTCTTTGCTCCGATCCCTGACCCACTGGCCAAGCACCTGATCCAGCCTGAAAACATCGATGGGCTTTGAAAGGCTGGCCTGAAAGCCCATTTCCAAATACGCCGCATCGTCGTCCGCCGCCGCGTTTGCCGTCAGCGCTATGATGGGAATATTTTTTGCATAATCGCTGTCGATTTCGCGGATAAACTGCGCCGCCTTCGCGCCGTCCATGTCAGGCATCATGTGATCCATGAATATCGCGTCGTAGCGAATCCTGCCCCTCATAATCAGCGCAACTGCCTCGCTGCCGGACACCGCAGTGTCCACGTTAATCCTGTACGGCTTCAGCAGCCCCTTGGCTATGTCCAGATTGATAAGCATGTCGTCAACGACAAGAATCCTGGCATACGACAGGTCGGCGCGGACTATTTTCTGCTCGCGGGCCTGGCCCTGATCCAGGCGCTGGGCGGAGCGGCGAATCCGCGAAAGATTTGCAGCGGCGCTTTCGTCGATAAGCTCGTCGCCGGCCGCTTCCTGAAAAAACTCCACGGTAAAGGACGAGCCCTTGAGGTAATCGCTTTCCAGCGCAATTGAGCCGCCCATGAGGCCCACCAGCTTTTTCGTGATGGAAAGCCCCAGCCCCGTCCCCCCCGCGCGATACTTGCCATCGGCGCTTACCTGCGAATAATCATTGAACAGTTTGCCCTGGTCTTCCTGCCTGATGCCTATCCCCGTGTCCTGAATCGTGCTGGTGATTTTTACCCTGTCCCCTTCCCGCGCGCAGAAAATGCTCCACTCGACAAAGCCGGTCTCGGTGAACTTGAAGGCGTTCGAGAGAAGGTTGTTGAAGATTTGCTTGATTCGCAGCTCGTCGCCCTTGAGCTTTGCGGGAACGGCGCCGCTCATGCGCAAATGGAACTGCACGGGCTTGCTGCCCAGGCGAACGATGTTTAGCTGAATGGCGCTGTCAATCATATTGGAAACATCGTACACCGCCGGAACAAGCGCCAGCTTGCCGGATTCGATTTTCGAAATGTCAAGGAGATCGCTGATAATCCCCAGCATGTCAACGCCGGCGCGGTGAATGTTTTTGATGTTCCTGAGCGACTTCTTGTGCAGCCCGGCATTGCCAAGCTCAACCTCCGAAAGGCCGATTATGGCGCTGAGCGGCATTCGTATTTCGTGGCTCATGGCCGCCAGAAACTGCGTCTTGAAATACGAGGCCTCCTCCGCCGAGCGCTTCATCTCCGCCATTTTTTCGTAGGGCTCCGCTATGACGTTGGCGGCGCGAATCGCGGCAATACTCCCCAAAAGCACGATTAGCGCCGCGGAAAGGAAAAGTATTTCGCGGACGTGAAAAATCGGGCTTTCCGCAAGCGGCGCTATTATCACCGCGGACCAGTTGTCGCTTCCCTGAATGGCGTGAAAAGCGCTGAACAGGCGCCTCCCGGCAGAGTCAATCTGCTGCGTGCCGCCCATTTCGCTTTCGATGATGCGCCTGTGAAGCTGGCCGATTCTTCGCGGCTCCAGATACTCCCCGCCCCGCTCAATGTAGTTTCGCCGCTCCAGCACGCGGTAGTGGTGCCGGTTCCCGGCGATGTGCGTCCCGGCGCCGTCAATGACAAAAATCGTGCCAGTTTCCCAGATTTCGTGCGGCGAAAGAAATTCAGACAAATACAGCCCTGGCAGCGTGGCAATGAGAACCCGGCCGGCATCGATGGGCGTCCATATCCGCATCGCTACCCCCCCCCCGGGTATGTGCGAAGTGGTCGTGATGACAGTCTCGCCGGCAAACGCGCGCGCGGCGTATGCGCTTTCCCCGGCGCGAAAGGGCGGAAAGGCATTTTCGCAGCCGGCATGAAGCGCCGAGCCGTCCAGGCTCATCACGGAAAACGAAAGATAGCAGGGGTGATACGCTACCTGCGCATCCAGGGCTTCCTGAGCCCCCCCCTCCCCCGCCATGGCAACCTGCTCCGCAATGTACCGGCTCTCCTCCTTAAGCCTGCCGATCTCGGAAGAAACCATGCTGGCGGCAATCCTGCTTACCGAAAAAAGCGTGGCGTGCACAACCCCCAAAAGGCGAACATGCCCGACAAGCAAGCCCGCCCCCAGAGTAAAGCCCGCGATGCCAAGCACGACCCCGAGGATTATCAGAATGGTTTTCCCGCGAACCGAAAGCACCGGCTAGCGCCCCCGCTTGTACGCCTTGATCTCCTGCCGCAGCCGCGCGGCAAGCTCCGCCCTGGGAATGCGCTCCTGCTCCATGGAATCGCGGAAGCGCAGCGTCACCGTGCCGTCCTCCTTGGTCTGGTAGTCGACCGTGACGCAGAAAGGCGTGCCGGCCTCGTCCTGCCGCCGGTAGCGCCGCCCGATGGCGCCGCCCTGGTCGTAGTCCGTCGCGAAGTCTTCCTGCAATTCGCCGCGGATGTCCCGCGCCAGCTCAGCAAGGCCGTCCTTTTTCATCAGCGGCAGCACCGCGACGGTAATCGGCGCCAGGCTGGGATGGAAGCGCAGCACCGTGCGCCAGTCGTCGTCGTTCCCCTTGTCCGCGACCTTTTCCTCGTCGTACGCGTCGCACAGTATCATTAGCAAAGTCCGCGTGAGGCCCGCGGAGGTCTCGATGATGTAGGGAATGTAGCGCTCGCTGCCGGCGTCCTGGTCGATGTACTGCATGTCCTTTCCGGAGTATTCGGTGTGGCGCTTGAGGTCGTAGTCCGTGCGGTTGTGCACGCCCTCCAGTTCGCGCCAGCCCATCGGGAAAAGATACTGGATGTCGTAGGCGTCCTTCGCGTAATGCGCCAGCTCGTCCGCGCCGTGCCGGTGCCAGCGCAGGCTGTCCATCTTGACGCCCATTTTTTCGTAGTAGGCCCAGCGCCGCCTGCGCCACTCGTCGAACCACTGCTCGTCGCTGCCCGGCTTGACGAAAAACTGCATCTCCATCTGCTCGAACTCGCAGGTGCGGAAGATAAAGTTTTTCGTGACGATTTCGTTGCGGAAGGCCTTGCCGATCTGCGCGATGCCGAAGGGGATTTTCATCCGGTTTGACTGGATGACGTTTTTGTAGTTGACGAAAATCCCCTGCGCGGTTTCCGGCCGCAGGTAAATGACGTTCGCGCTGTCCTCCGCGGCGCCGATGTGGCTTTTGAACATCAGGTTGAACTTGCGCGTGTCGGTAAGCTCGCCGCCGCAGTCCGGGCACTTTCGCGCCGCCAGGCTTTCCTCGGGTATCTGATCCTCGCGAAAGCGCGACTTGCACTTCTTGCAGTCCACCAGCGGGTCGGTGAAATTCTCGACGTGCCCCGATGCCTCCCAGGTGCGCGGATGCATCAGGATGGCCGCGTCCAGCCCGACGATGTCGTCGCAAAGCCGGGTCATCTCCTTCCACCAAGCGCCCGCGATGCGGTTTTTCAGCTCTATGCCCAAAGGCCCGTAATCCCAGGCCCCGCCCTGCCCCCCGTAAATCTCCGAGGACTGAAACACAAACCCGCGCCGCTTCGCCAGCGACGTGATCTTTTCCATCGTCGCCCGGCCACTGTATTCGTTCGATTGCTCTGCCATGGGTGTGATTATATAGAAAGAGCGCGCTTTGTGGAACAGGCGCCGGCTTTGAATTAATGGCCGCCGCCGCGGCGCTGGCGCCGGGGCTCAGGCCCTGCTGTCCCGCTCGGCCTTTCGGGCTTTTTTCCTCATGCGCTTGTTTTCGTACATTCGCTCGTCGGCTATGCCCAGGATGTCGCTTGCCGCCATTTTGTTGTCGGGGGCGACGGCGACCAGGCCGAAGCTCATGCTGTACGAGTAGGGCTTGTCGTTCAGGTAGTCGTCGCGCTGGAGGTCGTCGTAGATTTTCAGCATGCCGGCTTGGGCGCTGTCGTAGTCGATGTCCGGGATGAGAAGCATGAACTCGTCGCCGCCTATGCGGCAGGCCACGGCGGACGAGGAATACAGCCGCAGGTGCTTGGCGGCGTTAATGATGTACATGTCGCCGTCGTAGTGGCCGAATTCGTCGTTTATGTATTTCAGGCCGTCCAGGTCTGCAAAAACCAGCACGAACTGCTTTTTTTCGTGCAGCCAGCTATCCAGCGTGAGCATGCCGAACGTTCTGTTGAACAGCTTTGTGATGCCGTCGTGGTACGCCTGCACTTCCAGCGCCTTTATCTCGCGCTTCACGGCGGTCACGTCGGTTATCGCGAACACTTCCGCGTTGGAATCGCCCCACTCGAAAAAATACGTCTTGACGATGAAAAAGCGCTCCGCGTCGCCCTTCCTGTACGTGATGTCGACCTCGCGCCCGTTTTCCGGGCTGCCGCAGCCGGAGATCAGCGCCAGGATGGCTTCGATGTAGTTGGGGTCGCTTTTCACCTCGCTCTGGACAATGTCGTTTGTCAGAAGTATCTCGCGGGTGTTTTTCTCCGTGACGATGATCTGCTGCGGCACGTAATGCATCAGCGCCGCGAGCAGGAGGTTGTTTTGCTCCAGCGAGGCCTTTTTTTTCTGTATCTGGTCGATTTTGTCTTCCAGCGTTTGCTGGCGCTCCGCGAGCTGCTCGACCATCGTGTTGAAGGCGTCGGAGAAGTCCCCCATGAACTCGACGCGCTGCATGTAGTCGCCTTTCGCGATTTGCTGGGTCTGCCAGGTCAGGTGCACAAGCGACGAATGCAGGGATTTCAGGGGGGCGGCAAGCTCGTTGTCGCGGGAAGGCAGCTCGCCGGCAAGGTCTCCCCGGGAGATGGCCAGCGCCAGCTCGTTGCCTTCCATGATGCAGCCGGAAAAGTACTTCAGCCCCTTGCCAAACTCGCGAAAGCCCTCGGGCAGCCTGTCAATGTCCAAGGCGGCCTTTTCCGGCGCGTAAATGACGTCGCGCAAGTAGGAAAACAGGGTTTCCGCGACAGGATCCATTGGGCTTGCCTGCTCTGACACTGAGCTATCCCCTGACAGTTCCCTTAAACCGGCAGATTCTGTCCCCGTTCGCCCAGCAGTCCACCTCGCGCACGTCGTACGGCTTTCCGGTGTACGTTTCAAGTATGCCGGCGATAAAGCCCTCGTCGTAAATGCAGACATTTTCGTTCGTAATGGGCAAGCCGCTGCAGTCCAGATCCTGCCCGACGGTGAGCGTTATCCCGCCGGTGTCGGCGTCAAATGACTCCATGCGCAGCACGCCGACTTTCAGGTCAAGCAGCGATTTCTGCAGGCTGGCCACGAAGTCGCTGAAATCGGCCTTCAGGTCCAGCGCGTTCCTTGCGTATTCGGAGCCGGCCAGAAAGCCCGCCTGGCGAAAGTACTCGTTGGCCTGCTCAAGGCCGTGCGCCTTGCTCAGGACGTCCAGCATGGTGAACTGCATGAGGCGGTAAACCAGCACAGGCATTTCCTCGCCCAGATCCCCCCGGCCCTCTTTTATGTCGCCCAGGATGCTCCAGCTAAACTCTTCGTGCCCGCCGTTTTTCCGGAAAATGTTTTTGTCGCCCATCACCGCTCCCCTTGCTGCATTCCTAATACGGCCATTTTAACACGGTTCGGAGCCTGTTGCAAGTGGCTCGGGGGCTTCGCCGGGAGCCAGCGCGCATTGCGCCGGGAGCTTGGGCGCGTTGGCCGGGAGCTTGAGAGCGCGGCGCCGGGGACTGAGGCGCGGCGCTGCTGCTTTTCGCGGCGCGCTTTCGCGGCGCCGCGTTTCCCGGTATACTTTCGGCACTGCGCCGAGGGCGCGAAGAGAGGGTAACAATGAGCGAAATCGAAAAGCTGCTGCCGCACAGGGCGCCTTTCCTGTTTGTTGACGAGATTGCGCAGGCCGACGAGAAGCGGATCGTGGCCAGGCACGTTTTTTCCGAGGGGGAATTTTTCTTTCCGGGGCACTTTCCGGGCTACCCTGTGGTTCCGGGGGTGGTTCTGGTCGAGACGATGGCGCAGTCTGGCGGCGCCGGGCTGCGCAAGACGGGCGTCCTGGGCGACGGGGCGCTGTTTTTCCTGGCCACAGTTGACAAGGTAAAGTTCCGCCGGCAGGTGCGGCCGGGCGACGAGGTGCGCTGCGAGATCGAGAACCTGCGCGTTTCGCCGCGGATGATCAAGCAGGCGGGCAAGGCCTACGTCGGCGACGAGCTTGCCGCGGAGGCCGAGTGGATGTGCCTGGTCGGCAGCGCCGCCGAGGCGGGAGGCGGCAAGTGATCGTAAAGCCAATGGTGCGCAGCAGCATCTGCATCAACAGCCACCCGGAGGGCTGCGTCGTCGCGGCGTCGCGGCAGATCGAGCGGGCGAAAAAGGACATGGCCGGCGCCGCGGCGGCTCCCGGCGGGGCGCCGCTGCCCAGGCTTGCGCTGATCGTGGGCTGCTCGGCCGGCTACGGCCTTTCCAGCCGCATCGCCGCGGCGTTCGGCTACGGCGCCGCCACGGTGGGGGTCTCTTTAGAGAAGGCGCAGGACAAAAAGCCTGGCACCCCCGGCTACTACAGCAACCTGGCCTTTGAGCGCGAGGCCGCCAAGGCCGGGCTTGCGGCGCAAACCATTAACGGCGACGCCTTCGCCGACGAAACCAAGGCCGCCGCCGCCGCCGCGCTGCGCGAGGCCGCCGCCAAAGCCGGCGTTCCGGCAAAGGTCGACCTCTTCGTCTACTCGCTCGCCTCGCCTGTCAGGATCGACCCGAAAACAGGCATCCGGCACAAGTCGGCGCTGAAGCCGATCGGCGCGGCCTTTTCCGGCAAAACGGTCAACATGATGGACGGAACCTTCGCCGCCGCCACGGCCGAGCCTGCCAGCGCCGAGGAAATCGCCGACACCGTGAAGGTCATGGGCGGCGAGGACTGGGAGCTTTGGATGGAGGCGCTGGATCGCGAGGGCCTTCTCTCGCCGCAGACGCGCGCCGTGGCCTACACCTACATAGGCCCCGAGCATTCGTGGCCCATCTACAAAAACGGCACGATCGGCCGCGCAAAGGAAGACCTGGAGCGCGCCGGCCGCGACATAAACGCCAAGTACGCGGCGCCGGGCAAAATCTGCCGCGCCTGGGTCTCGGTGCAGAAAGCGCTGGTCACCCGCGCCAGCGCCGTCATCCCCATCATCCCGCTGTACGTCTCCTGCCTGTTCAAGGCAATGAAGGAAATGGGCCTGCACGAAGGCTGCTTCGAGCAGATCGTCCGCCTGTACCGCGACCGGCTCTACGCCGAGGGCAGCGCCGACCCGGCCGCCGTGCCGGCCGACGAGGCCGGCCGCATCCGCCTGGACGACTGGGAAATGCGCGAGGACGTGCAGAAGGCGGCGCTGGAAAAAATGGCCGCCGCCACCGAGGCGAACATTTTCGCCGAGACCGACCTGGCCGGGTTCAGGCGCGACTTCCTCGAGGCGCACGGCTTCGGCGTCGAGGGCGTGGACTACGAGGCCGAGGTGGATTTGGCAAAATATCTGTAGCCGCGAATGGCGATGCGCGCTAGGATATTGCATTGTGCCGCCGCCAAAATTTAGGCGGCGGCCAGCTAAGACATAACGGGGGAATTGCAATGGGAAGGAAAGGTGCAGCGAGATCGGCTGTCAATTTGTCGACAGTCAGGACAATCGGGTTTGCGCTGGTGGTTATCGGCTTTTTGATGCCGCTGGCACGGAATTTTGGCTCGGGGTTTGAGCGCATCAACACCCTGATGGGCGGAAGGGCATTTGGTGCAGGCGAGAACACCTTTATGGGATTGCTCATGATTGCAGTCATCGTGACAGCGATCATCGGCCTTGTCATCGGCATTCTGACAATGATGAGCAAGAAGACAAGAATTTCCCCTGCCGCCGGCTGGGTAGTCCTGCTAATCTGCATCGCCAGCGGCCTTATCGTGTTTTTTTCCAACATGGACAGCCCAGCACTGCGAGCCGGCGGCATTCTCATCCTGATAGGCTGGATTGCCGCGCTGGCAGGCCAGGCGCTTTCAAAGTCCAGGTAAGGCCGGGCGGCGCAGCGCTCCCGGGCGAAAGCCGCGGGAGCGCTGCCTGCCAGCGGCGGCGCTAGCCAGCAGTTGCGCCAATCAGCGGCGCTGTCGACTGGCGGCGCTCTGTTAGCCGGCAGCGACCTTTTTATTCGTGCTGAGGGGTTTAATACCCCGCCCCTTGGGGCGGTTAAAAGGTATTAAACCCCGAATGCAATTCCACGGGAGAACGAACGATACCCCGCTGCTTGCGGCGGGGGTCG
>Ga0209755_10002775_pt1 | contig 23209 bp, 24 predicted proteins | sample TergutCo191P1_FD_187301 | JGI IMG/M metagenome (GOLD analysis project Ga0209755, IMG submission 187301) | Cornitermes sp. P1 segment gut microbial communities from Petit-Saut dam, French Guiana - Co191P1 (SPAdes) (version 2) | ecosystem: Host-associated > Arthropoda: Insects > Digestive system... | reverse complement strand
GCCCAAAGCATTTGTTTAGTAATTAAGTTAATATCAAGAAAACTTTAGATTCGTTTGAAATTGTTGCAGTTTTTTCTTACACCAATATTATATATTAATTTTTCTAAAATGGGTATAAAAAAGACATGTAAGTCATTGGAAGGCATCGCCCTCCATTTCTTTATATGTCCTTTTTTATTAGTTTTTAATTTGTTTTACTTAAACTTCTTCGCTTTCTTGGTTATCAACTTCATTTTCTTTGAAAAGCAGTGGATGTACAAAAGCAGCAATAGTACCCCCTAATAGTGGAGCCACAATAAAGATCCAAACTTGTTCAAGTGCCTCTCCACCAGTAAATAATGCTGGGAACAATGAACGAGTAGGGTTTAATGATCCTCCTGTAAAGTTAAAGGCTAATGCGATTGCTAACATCAAGAATACGCCAATTACCATTGGTGCAACTTTTGAATTTTCTTTTTTCATGGTGATAGTTAATATTACAAATACAAACAATCCTGTTAAAAGCGTTTCTAAGATTAGTGTTCCCCAAACAGTAACTTCATTAAATGAGTTAAGACCATTAGCAGCAAAGCTTCCTTCAAAGGTGGTATTTAATGTTAATAACCAAATCATAAAGGTTGCTAAGGCTGCCCCCACTAATTGAGCAATAATATAAAACCCAAAGTCTTTCACATTTATTTTTTTACGAATTAACAATCCTAACGATACTGCTGGGTTAAAATGAGCACCTGAAATTGGCCCTAACACAAAAGCAAACACCATCACAGTTAAACCAAATGCCATAGAAACTGCTACAACATTACCTGTAAAGATTGCCGTCATACAGCCGATAAACACTAGAGAAAATGTACCTAATATTTCTGCACTATATGCTTTAAAATTTAATTTTTTCATCTTCTTTCTTCCTTCTTTAATTAATCTAGATAATATTATACCACATTTTACTTGACAAAATCTTAAATATTTAATACAATATACCTACATAGAAAGGGGATATACATCATCGTATATCGGATTATATAATGTTAAAATTTGACTTAAAAACAAGACTCTTAGTGTATGTGGCACTAATAATTGCTGCGGCATCAATACTATTTTGGTTTATGGGCACTGCCTTAATAACTGATGGTACCCTTAATCGTGATTACTCATTCTTAAACGTTACCTTTGGTATCGCTGAAACAACTATTGCTGGTTTCAGTATTGGTTTAGGATTTAGTATTGTTAACTTCTTTACTTTCTTATTCTTAGTATTGGGAACCTTAACTTTAATATTTGGTGCTTTATGGACTCATAAACTAAATGGATGGATTAGAGTTTTAGCAGCTCTTGTATTAATAACTGGTGGAATTATGATTTTCTTTGTGGGCAACTATGCTAACCCCTTAGAACAATTAACTGAACTAACTATGAGTTATGCTACATTAGGCTGGGGTATTTATTTAGTAGGGATTTTATCAATACTTGCTGGTGTAATTGTCTTAGTTGATCGTTTCATTCTAAAAAATAAATTATAAAATAAGAGTAAGTTTTTTAACTTACTTTTTTAATTTAAGGAGAAATTATGTTTAATCTATTAACTAGAAAATCAATTAGAAAATATCAACCAAATATTACAATTGATGATCAACAAATTGAAAATATTATTAAAGACTGTCAAAAAGCACCTTCTGCAAGAAACCGCCAACCAATTAAGTTTTATGTTGTTAAATCAAAGAGTGCTTTACAAGCGGTTAGACCATTGTTTCCAGAAAACTTCCCCCATGTGGATACTTGTAGTATATTAGTATTTTTAATGGGTGATTTAAGATCGTATGGCATTACTGATGCCAGCAGTGAAAATGAAATTGATAAAGCACGTAACGCAATATTAGTTGATGGAGGAATTATGGTTAATCAAATGCTACAAGTCGTTAGACTTCATGGTTATGAGGCTTGTGCAGTAGGTAACTTTCAAAAAGTACAATTAAATGGTGTCTTAAACCTTGATAATTTCTTAATCCCTATCTTAGCTGTAACAATTGGCTTACCTGATGATGAAGGAAAACCTTATGATCGTTTAGATGTTAAGGACATATATAAAATATTATAAGCAATAATAAGATATATTAAACTCTATAATAAAATTAAGTAGTAGTTAATTGACTGCTACTTTTTTTAATGATGGGCGGAAGCCACGATTGGGTGCGGTAGCACCACCAGAAGCACGATCACCATCAGCCCAGATATCAGTAACAGGGCGAAAGCCAGCGGCAAAGTCATGGTCAAATCCAGGTCCAGCAGAGCGTAGCCAATAAATCCATGGATCGTTAGTGTCATCTCTTAATGCTATTCGGCTAGCATTATTATGATTACGATTAATTGAATTAATGGTAAAGCGGTTTAGTTCTGATAACGACAAAATAAAACATAAAAACACTATATCCTATTGACAACAATATAAAAATATTATAAAATATATACGGACAATAAGTTAAAAAGGAAAAAGGGTCGTTAGTTGCGGCCCTTTTTCGTACATAAGATTAGGATGGACAATAAGTTGTCCCACTTTGATTACATGCCTGACCCTATTCTTTAGGGTCTTTTAACAACATGTATATAAGAATTAATATTACGATTAACGCAATTAAAAATTCCACAGTGGGCTCTCCTATCTGTCCATCAAAACCCTTTTGAGATTTTTAGACATTTGTTGTGTCCCTCCTTTTCAAACTGTACATACTTTTTCAAGTAACATATAAATTATACTCTTTTTATTATGGAAATATGCCATAAAAATGAACAAAATATTTTTGATAAAATAGCATTACAAGGCTGTTTTTAAAAAACACAAAAAGATATATCTAAGGCATAATTATTAGTGCTTTTTTACTATAATGATGGGCGGAAACCGACAGTGATAAAGTGAGCATTAAGAGCATAACGAAAGCCAGAAGTCCAGACAAGCACGACGGTACGGAACCAAGTATCCCACTCAAATCCATTACCAGGAGAGCGTAACCAATGATGCCATGCTTCATTATTATCATCTCTTGGTGCTTGTCGGCCTACATCACTATGGGGATGATTAACTGAATTAATGGTAAAGCGGTTTAGTTCTGATAGTAAAAAGAGTACAGAAAAATTATTTTCCTGCACTCTTATTATATTAGTCTTTATCCAATTGAACCTTCCATTTCTAGTTTGATCAATTGATTTAATTCTACTGCATACTCCATTGGTAATTCCTTTGAAAATGGTTCAATAAAGCCCATTACAATCATCTCAGTTGCTTGTTCTTCTGACAAGCCTCTTGATTGTAAGTAAAATAATTGTTCTTCACTAACTTTTGAAACGGTTGCTTCATGTTGTAAGAATACATCATTATTTTTGATGATATTAAAAGGAATAGTATCTGATGTAGAGATAGCATCTAAAAGAATGGTATCACATTCAATATTTGATTTAGCACCTTTGGCCTTTTTATCAAAAAGCACTTTGCCACGATAATTAACTTTCCCGCCACCTCTGGCGATACTCTTAGAGATAATATTTGAAGTGGTATTAGGGGCTAAATGAATCATTTTACAGCCAGCATCTTGGATTTGATTTTCACCAGCAAACGCGATTGAAATCGTTGTGCCTTTGGCATATGGTTCTAATAAAATACAAGATGGATATTTCATATTGATTCTTGAACCAATATTACCATCAATCCATTCCATATGTCCATTTTCATAAACATGGGCTCTTTTAGTAACTAAGTTTAAGACATTATTTGACCAGTTTTGAATGGTAGTATAGCGACAAGTCGCATTCTTTTTAACAATAATCTCAACAATAGCTGCGTGTAACATATCATTAGAATAAATTGGGGCTGTACAGCCTTCAACATAATTAACACTAGCGCCTTCATCTACTACTATTAAAGTGCGCTCAAATTGACCCATACGATCTTGATTAATTCTAAAATAAGATTGTAAAGGCTTTGTTAACTTAACGCCTTTGGGAACATAAATAAATGTTCCCCCGCTCCATACTGCTGAGTTTAAGGCGGCATACTTATTATCATCAGGCTTTACCACTGTTGAAAAATACTTCTTAAAAAGTTCAGGGTACTCTCTTAACGCTGTATCAGTATCCACAAAAATAACACCTTGATCATCTAATTCTTTTTGATTATGATGATACACTACTTCTGATTCAAACTGAGTAGATACTCCTGCTAAAAACTTCTTTTCAGCCTCTGGGATGCCTAAACGAGCAAACGTATCTTTAATCTTTTGTGGTACTTCATCCCAACTACCCACTACTTTATCGGATGCTTTCGCAAAATACTTAAACTCATCAAAATTAATAAAGCTTAAATCCGGTCCCCAATGGGGATTTTTTAATTGATTAAAAGTTTTTAAGCTATTAAGCCTGAAATCTAGCATCCATTGGGGTTCTTTTTTATACTGCGACATGTTGTTAATTAATTCTTCATTTAAGCCATTAGTAAAATTAATTACTAAATCTACATCATCACGCCAACCATATTGATAATCGCCAATCATTTTATTTATTTTATGATCTTCCATATAAAACCTCTTATTTTTTATTTATTCCTTCTTCAATTGCTTTCCAAGCTAAGGTAGCACATTTAATCCTTGCGGGAAATTGATGCACACTTTGAAAAACAATCGCGTCATTATTAATTATTTTTTCATCAACAGGTAGTCCCATTACTAATTTAGAAAACTCATCAATAAAGTTTTGGGCTTGTATTTTACTTTTATTCATTAAAGATATACTCATCACACTACTTGATGCACAACAAATTGAACAACCCGTTCCTTGATGTTTAACATCAGTAATAATATCATTTTCTATTTTAACTTGTACAACCACATCATCACCACACGAAGGATTGTGTAAATGAATAGTCGTATAATCTTTATCATCAACTAAACCTTTGTGGAAAGGATTTTTATAATGATCCATAATAACTTGTCGGTATAATAATTTCATATCCATTAGTTCAAAATCCTCCAAAAAAATCAATGGTGTATTTAATCGCTTCTACTAGTAAATCAATATCTTTTTTATTATTATAAATCCCAATTGATACTCTAAGACTAGCGACTTCTTGAATTAAATCTAGGGCATGCTGGGCACAGTGCTGACCAGCTCTGACACATACTTGACGACTATCTAAAATACTAGCCGCATCATGTGGATGAACTTCGTTAATGTTAAACAAGATGATTGGGTTATCAGCTTTCGGGTTATAAATAGTTAAACCTTCAATATTAAGCATTTGTTTTAAAAGATATTGATGAAGCTTTCTTTCGTGTTGATAAACTTTTTCTAAACCAATGTTTTCTAAAAACTCAATTGCTGGGGCAAATGCGATTACTGATGCGATATCAGGTGTGCCTGTTTCAAACTTATAGGGTGCAGTTTTCCAAAGCGGATGCTCATTATCAACCTTAAAAACCATTTCACCACCGTATTCAGTCGGATTTAACTTATTAAGTAATTCTTTTTTACCATATAAAACCCCTACTCCGTTAGGACCATACATTTTGTGAGCTGAAAAAGCTAAATAATCAACACCTAAACTTTTAACATCAATTTTAGTGTGTGCTACACTTTGGGCACAATCTAAGATTACAACTGATCCCTTAGCATGAGCTTGATTAATAATTTCTTTTAAGGGAATGGTATAACCAAACGTATTTGAAACATGGGCTAAGGCCACTATTTTTGTTTTATCACTTAAAACTTTTTGAAAGTTTTTAATTGTAATTTTATTATTTTGATCTAACGGAATAAACGTTAGTTTTAATTGATACTTCTTAGCAGCAACAATCCACGGTAAAATCGCAGAATGATGTTCTAACTGCGAAGTAATAATCTCATCGCCAGGACTTAATGTCTCAGCTATACTACGAACTAACATATTTAAGGAATGCGATGTTCCTTTGGTAAAAATAACTTCATCTATATCAGCATTAATAAACTCAGCAACTTTCAAACGGGTATATTCAAACTTGTTAGTCGCATCAGCAGCCAAAGCATAAACACCACGATGGATATTAGCCCCATTGTAGTAATAGTAATCTTTCATCGTGTCTGCCACACTTTTTAATTTAAGACTTGATGCCGCTGTATCAAAGTAACACAAATCAGGGTGTTTTTTGAAAATAGGGAAGTGTTTTTTATAGTTCATTTTATAACCTTTCTAAAATTTGATTGATTGTTTTTTCACGAACATTTTCATCTAAACTATCTAATAGTAAATATATCTTGCCCATAACAATCATCTTCTTAGCCTCTTTGATTGAAATACCACGTGAGGTAATATAAAATATTTCTTCTTCGCTTAAACGACCAACTGTGGCAGCATGTCCAGCTTTAACATCAAAATTATCAATAATTAAAATAGGATCTACGGTAATGCTTGCATTTTCACTTAAAATGATGCCTTGCAGTTTTTGAAATGACTCTGACTTAGCCATATCAAAATGAATTTCATTTAAGCCCATTAAACTAAGATTAGCCTCATCATTAACAATACCTAAATTATACATATCACCAAAAGTTAAACTTGCTAAATGATAAATATTAATTTTTAAGTCTTGATTAACTTTGTTATTTAAGATTGTCATTGATCTTAAATCAATTTTAGCGTTAGTTTCATTAAGATTATTGTTAATGGTGATGTTTTGACAAGTTGACAAGTTAATAATAGTTAAGTTTAAGTGGCTATTTTTTGCCAAGTTAAATGTAATTGTTTGATTAATGTTATGATTATTAAGCATTAAGTTGATGCTTACATTTGTTTGAGATAGTAAATTTATTTGTAAGTTTTCGTTATGATTGATATTAAAAGTGATAGTTTGATCAAGGGATGTATTAATATCAATTATTTGATTAAGTTGGTTGATGTCATATGTGAAAAGATTAATCTTTTGATCAATAATGATTTTATCATTTTTTTCTAACATAGTTTTCATTAGTCTTGGTTTAACCAAGTATATCCTTCATTTTCAATTTTTTCAATCAAGTCATTACCACCTGATTGAACAATTTTACCATCAACCATAATATGAACATGAGTAGGTTTAATATAGTCAAGTATTCTTTGGTAGTGAGTGATTAATAGCACCCCTAAGCCATTTTCAACCATACCAGCCACATTTGAACCAACAATTTTTAACGCATCAATATCAAGCCCTGAATCAATCTCATCTAAGATAGCAAACTTCGGTTTTAACATTTTTAACTGCAAGATTTCATTACGCTTTCTTTCACCACCTGAAAACCCTTCATTAACATATCTAAATGGTAGGTCCTCACGCATTTTAAGGTCGGCTACATTCTTTTCATATTCCATAATAAATGGCACTATCCCCCTATCTTCTTCTTTTGTTTCGCGGATTGCTTGTCGCATAAAATCACTATTTTTAACTCCTGAGATTTCTGCTGGGTATTGCATTGCTAAAAATAAACCTGCCTTAGCACGTTCATCAACAGCTAATTCTAAAATATTTTTCTTATCTAATAAGACAGTGCCTTCTGTATCATATAAGGGATGTCCCATAATTGCTGCCGCTAATGTTGATTTACCAGTCCCGTTAGGACCCATAATGGCGTGGACCTCGCCACTTTTAATTGTCATACTTACGCCCTTAACTATTTGCTTATCTTCAATCTTGATGTGAATATCTTTGATTTCTAATTTTGACATTTCCTCTTTTCCTTTTCTAAAATATTATAATTATTTTGATGTATATTCCTAATACCATCAATTAATTATGTGTATATGATTATACCATAATATAACTTGCCTGTCTAACACTTTTTTAGTAAGCCTTTTGATAGGTTCGTTAAACACCTTAAAATAAATACTATCTTGTTTATATAAAAACTACCTTGATTTTAATCAAAGTAGTTTTTATGTTAAATTTATTTAATTATTAATATTTACTGACAGCACGATTCTTCATTCCATGGTCGCCATGGATTTAAGATCGGACATGGTTCCCATCTGTCAGCACAACAACATCGTTGAATAATATTGGGGTTTGGATTACACCCACATACTGGTCTGGCTGTAACATTAATTGTTTGTGTAAAAGATACTCCATCTACTGTCACTACTAATGTGATAGTGGTTGCATTATTAGCTGTTATACTGATTGCTCTTAAATTGGGTTGAGGATTTATACTAACATTACCTTGAACTGCCCAACTAATATTAGTACCTAATATTCTACTGTCCAGTGTATATGTGGTTGGAGTATTAGTTTCTAAATTAAGATTTCCTTGTATCGCCCTTACCTCAATAATGTTGAAGTTACCCCACCCTGCATTAATAAAGTTTTGCCTACTGCCTTGTGGAATATACAATCTTACATTTAAACGATTGATTCCAGAAAATGTTTCATTATTGATTGGTTGGGGAGATGTTGTCATATTATGAATAGTTCTTAAATTTGAAGTATTTGCAAACGCAAAACTTCCTATTGTACGAATACTAGTAGGAATTCTTAATTCTCTAATATTAGACCCATTAAAGGCACTTTGTCCTATTGTTGTAACTGTTCTACCATTGATTCTACTAGGAATAATGACTGTTCCAACTGTGGAATTGTTTGAACGATTTATTGAAATGGAATTAGCATCTAGATCATTAGTAGGAAAGAAAACACTACTAACAGCACTTAAAGGATTAAGTCTTCTAACCGTTCTATTCTCATACCTTAAAACGGCTGTACCATTATTATTCCAAATTGGTATTGTAATAGTGGTAGTTTCAGTATTATTTAGAATTGTTCTTCTAAGATCTTCGGCAGATAATCTGCTTTGTGCCAACATTAAACTAGCCGTTCCTGCCACAAATGGTGCGGCAGCTGATGTTCCCCAGAAGAATCTAAAATTTCCAGCGGCACTTGGGGCAGTAGTACGTATATTGGTACTATTTTGGTTCATTGTTGCCCCACCTGGAGCCCATATATGCACATGATTGCCGTGGTTTGATGAAGTTCTATTCGTATTCCAAATTGATCTTCGTCCATTATTATCTAATGCTCCAACTCTTAAAACTGACCCACTACTCATATGCTCTTGATTGTCAATACTTTCACCAGAATTTCCTGCTGCGGTTACAAATAATCCTGTATAATGTTCTACTGCTGCCCTTATTGCAGGACATCTCCCATAGCCGTCAGCACTAAAATTTAATATCGGGATACCTCTACTTGCCGCAAAATTTATCGCTCTTACGACTGCTCCTATTACCTGGTTCGTTCCTTCATAGACTCTTAGGCATACCAAACGCACCTTGGGATTCATTGCCACAATAATACCTGCCACTTGTGTTCCGTGACCTATTTCTCCGGCCCTCCATACATCTTCTGGATTAATTACTGGCACATCCTGCATTTCTACAAAACTACGATGCAATGTTTCAGTTCCACTATGCATGCGATTCGTTAAATCGGGGTGACTTGAATCTATTCCTGTATCTATCACTCCCACTATTACCTCAGATACATTTGTTTGAAATGATTCTAATCCCTCAAATCCTAATTGATGGACCATAGCGGGATTCCATTGATTAGTATATTGTGGTGTTGATGAAAATGTTATGAATCTATTGGGTTCAGCATCATAAACATCTTCTCTTTGTCTTAAAATATCTATTGCTGCAAATACACTTTCTCTTGAAGGGTTTGCTAAAATTAATGTTAGTATTCTTTGAAACCCTTCAATATTTACTAACATAGTTAAATCTTCTTCACTCCTAGATACTCCCCTACGCCTTCTTGACACCACTTCATCTCTTACATAATCTACTGTATGCGATGTAAGATCTTTTACTGCAACGACACCAATTTCAACAAAATCTCTTGGTTGATAGTTTCTAAACTCTCTTGATGCTTCTTTTGTCATTATCACATTAACTGTGTGAATGTCAAAATCATCATTTGCAAATTCCATGGCTGCTGAAATTTTAGTGCTGCCAAATCCCATCAAGAATATCATTAATGTGAACATTATAATTAATATCTTTTTTGATTTTATTATTTTTTTCATGCTTGTTTCCTCTCTATTCTATTAATGTGCTATTCTACCCACATACCATGTCGCCAAATGGGTGTGGCTGATTGAACAAATGGTAAAGACTCTATTTGTCTAATTGATGGAATGAATATTCTGTCCCTATCTTGTCTATCAGTTTGCCAATTTGAATACTCCCAGGGAAATAAAATAGTGCCAAACATAATAATTGATGGGTCACGATTCCAACTATCCCACCATTCGGTGGGAGTTGATCCATAACCTAATCTAAAATACCCTGCATATTTAACTCCAAAATGATGAAGTTCAATGTCGGGGATTGTTTCAATGTCTTCTCTAAATGGTTTAAACACAACACGTATTACTAGTATCGTATAACCTCCACCAAAATTCAGAGGAAAGTTTCCGTCCCATATTTCTTGTGGCACACTTAAATCAAAGTATTGAGCTATTCTGGCAGTTTCACGATCAAATTCACTTTTACAAGCCGTTAGTCCTAACATACTTAAACTTAACACTATAAATATAAATAATTTTTTCATAATCATTTCCTTTCTATCCTAGCCACATTGGGTGCCTCAAAACGGGTATTGCCGTTTGAATAAACGGTAAAGACTCTAATTGCCTAATTGCAGGAATGAATAATCTTTCCCCCTCTTGTCTATCCATTTGTCCAACTAAATACTCTACGGGAAATAAAATAGTGCCAAACATAATAATTGATGGATTGAGTTCCCAGCTAGCACGCCATCCCTCAATCCCCCCACTACCTAAACTTAAAGTTTCGGCACGCCTTATCCCCAAATGATGAAGTTCAATGTCGGGGATTGTTTCAATACCTTCTTTAAAGGGCCTAAAAGTTATTCTGATTACTCTAAATGTCCATGCAATATCTTCAAAGAAACCACGCGGAAAATTTCCGTCCCATATTTCTTGTGGCACACTTAAATCAAAGTATTGAGCTATTCTGGCAGTTTCACGATCAAATTCACTTTTACAAGCCGTTAGTCCTAACATGCTTAAACTTAACGCTATAAATATAAATAGTTTTTTCATAGTTATCCTTCCTATTCTATTAATGTGAGTAAATTATATTTAAATTAATAATTTTATGATTTATTTACTTAACTTAACTATTTCATCAACAGCTCTTTTATAGTATTGATTGGGACTAAATTCATTAGAATGTAAAAAGTAAAGTTGTTTACTCTTACGATCAAATAAGCAGTTGATTAAGACAAAATGAACTCTTGATTGGGTTAGATAAAATACTTTATCAGCTTGATTTAGTTCAGCACCTTCTGCTAGGCCTTCTTTAAATTGCATGATTAAACGGTGTCTATATTTGTTTTTCTTATAAACACTATTTTCTAAGGCTGAAATATCACGAGCCAAATCAAGATTGTCAAAATTAATTTTTTGATTAAAGATTATTACTAAAATTAAAATCGTTTTTGGCCTTTGTCTTTCTGACTCACGCTCAAAGCGATAAAGTAGTTGATAATCTTCATGCCTTTTATAACTAACATAATCATAATTGATTTTAGTGTTATTAATCCAGTTATCTGAGATTAATCCTTGATTTACACTAATTGGTGAGGCTTTTTGAGCCTGTAAAATTTCATACTTACGTTCCATATTGATGATACAATAAGAATTTTGCATTTTCAAGATAACTAGTAAGAGTAAAATTGCTCCTACAATAAAGAAACTTGAAAATAGTTGGTTTATAAAAATTAGTGTTAATACTGATAGACCGATTACCGATAAGCTTAGTATAACCAATAAACTTAATAATAACCTACTTTTTTTGGCATTATCCATTATTTTCCTCCTTGTTATAACAAAATGGTGGTAATTAAATTACCACCTTATTTGTTTTATAATTGAATCCATTGGAACCAGAATTCAAGATTTCTAAATTGATCTGCTGTAAATTGATTTGGAATAATATGGTCAATCAAATTAGCAAAACCAAATGTTGGTACCGTAAACCACCCTCTTGGGGCATAACCTACTCTTGACGGCTCAGCAAAGTCAATCCTAGACGTAAATGCGTTGAATGTAGTTGGTAATTCTAATGCAATTCTTTCTTCTTCAGTAATATTGTGCCAAGTAATGGTATATGTAATATAATCCCATCCAGCATATAAAACTATTGAACGCGTAATTGGTGTATTAAAATCAAATAAATTTTGATGATTGCTTTCTGTATACCACCCAGTAAAGGTTGCTCCTGGTCTAGTTGGTGTTGCTGGCTGTGCAATGGTTGTGTTTGGCTCAATAAAGTTTTGAGTTGGCACATACGTACCGCCAATGTTCGTAAAGAAAGCAACCGAAAACCTGGTATCATCCCATGATGGATCTGCAACGCAGCCCACCAAGATGATAGAAAATAACAATGTAATTGCTGCAATTATTTTTTTCATTATTTTCCTCCTTGTTTTAATTCTTTCTGATAGCCTTCTATCTCAACAGTATTACCATAAATAAAGTGACCTGGCTTAATTTCAATCATTTGTGGCTTATCCACACTATAATCATGAATCATTGGATTATACATAATTCTTTGACGATCTTTTTCTGTGTCTGGATCTGGCTCAGGAATAGCTGATAATAATGCCTTAGTGTACGGGTGAAGCGGGTTATCAAATAACTCTTTTGAAGTGGCTAATTCCACGATTTTACCCTTAAACATTACGGCAATACGATCTGAAAAATATTTCACTACTGATAAATCGTGAGCAACGAATAAAATAGTCAATCCTAATTTTTTCTTTAACTCATTTAATAAGTTAATAATTTGGGCTTGAATTGATACATCTAACGCTGATATTGGTTCATCGGCAATAATAAACTCTGGGTTAATAATTAATGCCCTAGCAATACCAATTCTTTGACGTTGTCCACCAGAAAACTCATGAGGATAACGGTCAGCATGCGATGACTGTAAGCCAACTAAGGCTAATACTTCAAATACCTTTTGTTGAATTTCTTCTTTATCTTTAACACCACGAATAATTAAACCCTCACCAATAATTTCACGTACTGTCATTCTTGGATTTAACGATGAAATTGGATCTTGGAAGATCATTTGCATTGATGAAATAACATTTTTGTAAGAAAGGATACTTTTTTGGATTTTTTCTACTTCCGTTTTATACTCTTCTGTAATTTGTTCTTTTTCTTCATCAGTTTGTGCAGCCGCTAAATCAATGTCTAATCTTTCTTTAAGGGCTTTAATCTTAGCAATTCTTTCCTTTTTCGCCTCAGGTGTTTCTTGTAGTTTAGTAGCACTTTTAGCGGCTAACAATTCAGTTCTTAAAGTTGTTAATTTAACATTATAAGCCGATTCTAATTCCGCCTTTTTTTCTTCATCAATTGGTTGTTTGCTGTCAATAGATGCTTTGATTTGCACTATTTCTTGATCATAATCCGCTTTGATTTGGTCTAGTTCTTGTTTTTTAGCATCAATCACTAGTTCTTTTTGATTGTTAATGTTTTCTACATCTAAATTAACTGCTATTTTATCTGGTAAAGCTATTTGTGATAATTGTAATTGATACTTAGCATTAACTTCAGCAGTGTTTTGCTTAAGTTCTAAAGCATTTTTGGCTAATGCTGCATTAATTTCTTGATCAGAGTCTGTTTTTTTCGCTAAACTAGATGAATCAAGTTTATTTTTATGCTCAGTAAAAGCAGCCACCGCTCTGGCAATTAAATCTTTATTATCATCACTAGTCAATTTATGGTTTTCATGCTTAGTGATTACCTTAATGCCTTTGTTATGTAAATTAGTAGCCACAACCTGGGCTTGTAATTCTTTGTTATCTTCTATTTTTCTTGATAAAACATCAAAAGCAAAATCAATTTCATTAACTAATTGCGTTAAAAAGTTATTAAACTGATCAAATCCTGCCTCAGCATTTAATTTAGCATCTTTTAAATATGCCATTTTTTTGCGGAAACGCAATTTAGCTGCTGCAATATAATTTTCTAACTCTAATTTAATTGTTTTAAATTTCTTTGCTTCTAAGGCGTTTTTTTCAGCAAAAGCTTGCTTTTCTATCTCTGCTAATTCAAGTTTTTCTTCACGCAAAATTGCTTGAACAGCACGATCATATTCATCAATAGTGTGTTTAGCAATTGCTATTTTTTGAGCATACTCCGCTTTAATTGCTTGTATTTCTTGCTTATTATTAGCTACCTTTTCTAAATAGTTTTGCTTAGCCTCATATAGTGCTTTATTCAACGGACTTAATAACGATATTTCTAGTCTATGACTTTTTTTAAGTTTCTTAATATCATAAAGGATACTTTCATAGCCATAGCCAATCACATCATCACGATAAATAACTTTACCACCTGTTGCCTTATAAAGGCCAATAATTGTTCTACCAATAGTAGTCTTACCTGAGCCTGATTCACCAACCAGACCAAATACTTCTTTGGAATAAACATCAAAACTCACGTCATCAACTGCCTTGATAATAAAGGTTTTGCCAGCTCTGACTTTGAAATATTGACGTAAGTTTTGAACTTCTAAGACTTTTTGGCTATAGTCAACCGTATGATTACTTTTTGTCATTGCTCATTTTCCTCCTATTGTTCATATCAACTACCGCTCTTGGTGGTGTCACTTTTGGTGCATCTGGGTGTAATAACCAAGTTGCTGCAAAATGTGTATCACTAATCGCAAACATTGGTGGTTCTTGTTCAAAATCAATTTGCATAGCATATTTTGATCTTGGTGCAAACGCATCACCGACTATTGGATAAACTAAATTAGGTGGAGTTCCAGGAATAGCATCTAACTGACCCGATGATTCCTTGGTAGGAACCGATGACAATAAGGCCCATGTATATGGGTGTCTTGGATCGTAAAATACTTCTTCCTTGTTACCATATTCAACGATCTTACCCGCATACATTACGGCAATACGATCTGCAATATTAGCAACCACCCCTAAGTCGTGCGTAATAAAAATAATTGATAAGTTTCTTTCTTTTTTTAGTTTTTCAATTAACTCTAAAATTTGTGCTTGGATAGTAACATCTAAGGCTGTGGTTGGTTCATCACAAATTAAAATTTCAGCATTAGACGCTAAAGCAATCGCAATCACGATTCTTTGTCTCATACCACCAGAAAACTGAAATGGATATTGATAAAATCTTTTTTCTGCTGCTAAAATACCAACTTCGCTCATTAGTTCAATGGCTTTTTGTTTGGCTTGTGATTTAGACATCCCTTGCTTAAAAGTTAATACTTCCATAATTTGCTTACCCACACGCATAATGGGATTTAAAGATGACATTGGATCTTGGAAAATCATTGAAATTGATGATCCTCTTAACTTGGTAAAACTATCTTCTGGTAAGTTCATTAAGTCTAATCCATTAAACATAATTTTTCCACCTTCATGAATTGAATTACCCGCTAATAAGCCCATAATCGCTTTTGAAGTAACTGATTTACCTGATCCTGATTCACCCACGATGGCTAAAGTTTCACCTTTGTATAATTCAAAATTAATACCACGGATTGCTTTTAGGATACCGTGTTGCGTTTTGAATGAAATTACTAAATTCTGAACATCTAATATCTTCGTCATTATTCTTCCACCCCTCTTAATGATGGGTTAAATCCATCACGTAATCCATTACTAAACATATTAAATGATATCATTAATAATGCTAATAAAATTGATGGGAAAATTAATAAATGCGGATGCATTTGCATCACGTTTTGACCATCTGATAACATTCTACCAATTCCACGAATACCCTCTGGGTACTGAATAATTCCTAAGAAAGTCATTGTACTTTCTTGGAAAACGAATGCAGGAATTGCTAAGGCAAACGATGTTACTAATGTTCCCATACCATTTGGTAAAATGTGTTTTAATATAATTCTTCGACTTGATGCTCCATAAGTTCGTGCTGCTAAAATGAATTCACGGGCTCGGAAACGATATGCCTGGACTCGGGACAGATTGTAAGCACCAATCCAACCAGTGGCGGTGAAAGCAATTATAATAACTCCCCAATTAGAACCAAAGGCTAATAATAACAATGTCAGCATCACGATAAAGGGAATATTTGAAAGTATTTCAACAACACGTTCAAATATAATATCTAATTTACCACCAAAATAACCTACTGTTGAACCAACAATAACACCAATAGAAATATTAACTACTGATACTATGACTGCTAACAATAATGAAATTCGCGAAGAACTCCAAAGTTGAGTAAATAAATCTTCTCCAATTGAGCCTGTACCAAACCAAAAGTATACATCATCTGGTCCTGTACCAAAGAAAAATTGGAATGTATCTAACCTAACCACATAAGAACCAGCCGCATTAATTTCTACAATTTCTAATACTGCATCACGCTCAAGAGCTAACTGCAATTGATCACGTGTAATATTAAATGTTGGAATAATTGGATTGCCTTGGGCATCTATTCCGCTTCTATGTGATGTAACGTAATGTCTAAAACGATAATAATTTACACGAGCATCCACTAGTGTAACGCCTTGAATTACTTCTTTATTAAGAATTTCAATAACAATACCTTCTGGTAGCGAAGATATAAACTCATAATTTCTGCTGACAATAACTCTTGTGCCATTAAATATTCCTAAATGTTCAAGTACAGGAATTCTTGGAGTTAAAAACTCAAATGTCCCCTGTCTAACAACACCTCTTGTTTCATTGGTTGGTTCGTGATTTCGCATCACTGGGCCAATTAAAGTAAATAAAATAATAACCGCAATAATCCAGAAAGCAACCACAGAAGCCTTATTTTTCTTAAAGCGTTTTAAGCCATCCTTAAAAAAGCCAACTGGCTTACCAGCAATTGATGTATCGTGAAAACTTTCTTCACTACGATCAACTAACGAAAACATTGATTTATCAATTTCAACATCATTTATTTTTTGTTCTATCATTGAAGACCAGCTCCCATCTTAATTCTCGGATCTACAATCCCGTATGAAATGTCACCCAAAATTTGTGCGACTAATCCTAAGAATGTATAAAACATCATTAGTAACATAATTAAATTTAAATCCCGCGTATTAAAGGCTGTTAAATACATCCTACCAATACCAGGTACCCTAAAGGCTTGCTCAATAACAAATGACCCACCCAATAGACCAATAAAGCCACCAGTGATTGCTGGGGCAAACGGTACAAAGGCGTTTCGTAAGGCGTGCCTTACAGTGGCTTGTCGTGATGTCAGTCCTTTGGCTTTTGCAAGTACCATAAAATCTGATGTTAAAATTTCGGTTAATTCTGCTCTTAAATTACGAGTTAATGCAGCAATTGTTCCGGAAGCAAGAACAAATGTTGGTAAAATTCTTGATAATATATTTCCCCAAGGGTCTATTGCTGCTTCGGCCGATGGCAAGACAAATGCATGCGGTAAAATACGCCAACGATAAACTAAGAAATACTGTCCTAATACTGCTACAACAAAACTTGGTACCGAAATGAATAACATAACGACAAACGAAATAACGTGATCTTGCCACTTATTCTTTTTAAGAGCAGCCACAACGCCTAAAGCAAATCCTGCTGGTACAGCAATAAAGAATGGGATTAAATTTAATCTTACTGTTATTGGTATTCTATCACGTAACACTAACATTGAATTTCGGGTTTGACTTCTAGAAAACCCAAAATCACCACGTGTGATGATGTTTCTTAACCAAAACCAAAACTGCTCAATAATTGGACGATCCCAACCTTCTCTAATAATCACGTTAGCCCAATATGTTGGATCCACACCAAAAGGAGCTTCACGATCAATCGGCATCAGCCTAATAGTTACAAAATAAACTATTGTTATTATACTGAACGTAATTAACAATAATCCACTTCTTTTCAAAATATATTTTCCCATATTATACCTATTTTTTATAGACCAATGACCCATGTAAAAACAAGGGTCATTGAACTATCTTTCTAATTTAATATTATTGTCTGCCGATGAACTGGTATCTTAATCCACCCCAGCCCATGATCGTGTGCCATGCTGGTGGTAATACAGTTACTCTAGCTGAGTTAACGATTGCACCAACTGATGACATAACTGGGATAGATGGCATTTCATCTAATAATACGCCAGTAAATGCTGCTGCAATTTGGTGTAAATCTTCTGTTCTTCCTTGATATTCAGCTAAGAATCTTGAAGTATCTTGGAATAAATCAATTAATCCTGATGCTGGTCCAGTGAAAATACCTGCATTGTTAGTAGCTGCTACGAATTCAGCATCACCTTCTACCCAATCCGCTTGCGGAGTGTTTCTAATGATATCAGAAATAAATCTTAAGTCTGCGGTTACAGGTACATTTACTAAATGATCCCAACCTAAACCTGACATGAATTCTGCCTCTAAGAAAACAAAATGTAATAAGAATACTGCATCATTTGGAGCTCCTGATAAGAAGTTGAATAAGATATCGAAATCTCCTGCATTTCTTCTAGCAGTGAATAATTCAAGTGGTAAGCCTTCTAGTACGAATTCAAAACGATCAGCACCGAAAATTGCTTCTAAACTTGGTTTGAAGAAATCTGCCATTCTTCTATTTGAATCTACTTCAAAGAAAGTAAATGTTAATTGTGCTCTTTGCCCATATACGATTGATCCTTCAGCCACTAATTGTCCATAAGCAATGTCAAACAATCTTCTTGCCTCTTGCTGATTGAAACCATTTGTGTCTGGTGATAAATTACGTGAAGCAAACGCTTGACGAACAACTGTTGATTGATTCATAAATGATGGTGATACATCACTTACTTTGGCAATTGATGAAGCAAATTGAATATTTGGTACAGCAGGTCCGATAATTTCTGTTGCTAACTGCTGACGGTCAATTGCTAAGAATAAAGCACGTCTGAAATAAGAATTCAACACTAATGGTGATCTTGTTCTTTCAGATGGATTTGGTGACTCTAATGAAATATCAAAACGACCAAAGTTTGAATTCGGATTTAATCTTACTAATGGATTATCCATAAATTCTGGCCAGAATTCACCACCAACACCTGCACTGTCTAAGTTTCCTGCTCTCCACTCATTAACGATATCTCTTTGTCCTTCAATGATTGGTGCATTAATTCTTGCAAAATTAACATTAGCTGAATCATGGTGAGCATCATGTCTTACAAATACAAGATGCGTATCAATTTCCCAAGAATCTAAAATCCAAGATCCATGTGAATATGGAATTAAATCAATAGAACCAAAAGTCGTAGTTGTTCCTTCTGCATTCATACCTGATAAAAATTGTCCTCTATGTACAAGTGATAAAAGGTTTAAGTTTTGCATTAATCTCCATTGTGAAGTTTCTGCTGCTAATCTAAGCTCAAATTCAAAATCATTAATAGCTGTAATTCCTACTTCTGAGAAATCAGTAATATCTCCGTCAAAGAAAGCACGAGCACCAACTAAATTTAAGTATTGTGGACTGTGTACAAAGTTAGCACGTCCATTATTTAAATTAGGATTAATTAACTGCTCAATTGAGAATAAGTAATCATCTACTGTAATTGGATCACCATTTGACCAAACTAAGTCATTACGGATTTGTACACGCCATACATCATCAAGTGAAGCACGTGATGCGTATTGATCTAATACTGCTCCATCAGCAAAATTAGTTGCATTACTTACAGAAAACGGGAATGCCGCTGCATCATGTAAATGGAATGTAAATCCTAGGGCTTCAATTGAATAACCATCTGTTGAACCTGTTGGTGCAATTTGGCTGAAATCACCAATGTGATCAGCAATTCCAGTTTCAATAGCGTTATGCCAGTCATACCCCATTCTAAATAAAGATGACGTAATTAGGTCTGTGATTGAACCTGCGTTTCCATCAGTCGCCATTAAAACGTTAATATTTGATGTGTTACCGAAGGCAAGGTTAATAGTAGCGTTTCTATCGGCATCTGCCCACGGGTCATTTCCCTTACCACAAGCAACTAAAATTAATACTAAGAATAGTGCTAATACGGGAATGATAAATTTTTTCATATTTTTTCCTCCTAAATATTTCAAATCAGAAAACGTTAATCCATTTTTTGATTTTTATTATTTTACATAAAACGCCCTCACATGTCAATTAAAAAATGCGTTTTTTTCACTTTTTACTCATGAAAACGTTTTCACATGGGTTATTTTGTGTTTTAAATTCAAATTTAGGGTATAATTTATCACATAACTCATTATAGGGGAATATATTTATGCATAAGATTAAAAAAATAATTAAATACACCACCTTTTGGATAACACTAGCATCATTTATTGCTGTTGGATGGTTATTAATCTGGATAGGCTTTGTTATCTCTGGTGATACTTCTTTATTAGGTTGGAGTAATGCTGTTTTATTTTCGGCTGTTATAATCTTAGGTTTTGGTTGGATTTTATTTGCCTCCTTATCTGGTTTTTTTGATATGTTATTTTATTCAACAGCCGCTTTTGCAACATCCTTATTTAGTAGAAAAAAGCGTATGCGTAATTATTATGAATTTACGCAACGCGAAAAAAAGATTAATAAACAGTTTTTCACTGGTGTTGGTATAGCCTGTGCTTTATTTTTTATAGCTGCTATCACCTTATATATTGTGTATATAGCATAATTGAAAGTGTTATACTAATTTTAATATGAAAACGAAAGAACAAATTTATAATAAATCAATTGAATTATTTGCCACTCAATGCTACAACGAGATTGGCATGCGTGAAATTGCTGAGCATGTTGGTATCAAAGCTGCTTCTATTTATAATCATTACTCATCCAAAGAAGATATCTTATTAGATGTTGCTCTTCACTTTATTAAATTATTAAAAGAAGAAATTTATCCTTTATATAAAGTTAATACCACTGACTTTAAGGCTTTCTTTACTAATATCGCCATAAGTACTAATAATTTTTTTGAGCGTAGTGATGTCTTAGCCCTTATCAAGATCATTGTTTCTTGTTTATACCAATCTGATCGCTTAAAAGCGTTAATTCATCAAGAGTTTTATATTAAACCCCGTAGTGCTTTAACTTATTACTTTAATGATTTAACTAAAAAAGGTATTTTACAAATTAAAGATTCTGAGTTTGCTGCTAAGGTTTATCATTCATTTTTTATATATCACTTTTTTGAAAAGTTCTTATTAACAAATAATGATAATTTCTTTACCGATAAAGCCGACTTGTTTCAACAACACATCAACTTCTTTTTAGACTATTTTTCTATAAAATAAGGACTACCAATTTAAAGTAATCCTTATTTTTTTAATCAATTGAATTAACTTATCTAATTAAAATAGTCTTCTCTTTGAAAAATGCTTGGTTTAAACAAAATCAAGGTATACCACACACTAAGAATAGGCATTATAATGACTAATGCTATAAATATAAATGGCCAAATACTAAAAACTGACCAAATTATTCCTGCTACTATAATGTATAAAGAATACACTAACATTAAAGCACCTAAAATAATTTCAATAGTGCGGGTTGTCTTGTCCTTAATTAAAAGACCTATTATCAATAAAATAAGAAAGATTACAGGAGACGCTATCACAGCAATCAAATATAAGATCATTACTGCAAAGTCAGTTAACAGCATATAAAATGGAAAAAGTAATAATGCACTCATCATAAAACAAATAATCATAGATAATCCATACTTATTCTCATATAAAAAATTTAACCTACTACCACTCCTTAAAGAATTTAACTTTTTATATTATAATTTAATTCAAATACTGTCTTCTTTGAAAAAGAGTTGGCTTAAATAAAATCACAAAATACCACACGCTAAGAATAAACATCGTGATTACTAATAATGAAAATAAAAATGGTGAAATGCCAAAGACTAACCAAACTATCCCTGCTGCCACAATGAATAAAGAATAAACTAACATTGAAATACCCACGATAATATCATTAGAACGGGTTGTTTTATCTTTTATTAAAAAACCAAATATCAATAAAATCAAAAACATTACAAACGATACTATCACAGCAATCAAATACAAGATCATTGCTGCATTACTAGTTGGCATAACATCAAAAAACATCGTAAAAATTGGAAAGAAAAATAATAATAAACCAGTCATGAAACAAATAACCATAGACAGTCCACACTTAACTTCATATAAAAAATTTAACATTATATCGCTCCTTAAACAATTTAACTTACTTATATTATACATTAATTTTGAATTAAATCAAAAAGCTTGTCTAGTTCTGCTGGCGTTAAATGGCGGTATGTTCCTACGGCAAGATTACCGACTTTTAAGTGCATAATTCTAATTCTTGCTAAATGTTTGACGTTATAACCCAGCTCTTTGGTCATTCTTCTAATTTGGCGATTTAATCCTTGTTGTAAGATGATTTTAAAAGAACGTAGTGATGTTTGCGTTACCTTACAGGCGTTAGTAATAACTTCTTTATGTAAAACTGGATTATATATTTTAACGCCTTGTGCCATCTGTTTAATAAAATCTTCATTAATATCTTTATCTACTGTTACAATATATTCTTTTTCTTTATTGTTTTCTGCTCTTAAAATCTTATTAACAATATCACCATCATTTGTTAATAAAATAATGCCAGTAGAGGCTCTATCTAATCGCCCCACAGGAAAGATTAATTCTGGATAATTGATGTAAGATCTAATATTGTCTTTAACCGCTAAGTCATTAGTACAAATAATCCCTATGGGCTTATTAAACAATATATATATTTTATTAGTTACTGGTTTAATAATTTGTCCATTAACTTTAACAATGCTAAAAGGATATACTTGTTGTCCTATTGATGCTAATTTTTCATCAATTGTTACTTTACCCGCATCAACTAATTGATCCGCTTCTCTGCGTGAACAATAACCACTATCAGCAATATATTTATTTAATCTAATTGAATTTTTTGTATTATCTGTCATAATTATTTTACCTTATGCCAATATTATATACTATTATTGGTAATTATATGGTAATTTTTGTTTGTTGAAGATTTATTATCTTAAACTAAACCGCTTTACCATCAATTCAATTAATCATAATCACTATAATGATAATGACCGACAAGCATTAAGTGATGACACTAATGCCGTAGGAAACTTTTGGTTACGTACTGCTGGT
>Ga0209755_10002774_pt1 | contig 23210 bp, 19 predicted proteins | sample TergutCo191P1_FD_187301 | JGI IMG/M metagenome (GOLD analysis project Ga0209755, IMG submission 187301) | Cornitermes sp. P1 segment gut microbial communities from Petit-Saut dam, French Guiana - Co191P1 (SPAdes) (version 2) | ecosystem: Host-associated > Arthropoda: Insects > Digestive system... | reverse complement strand
AATTTACAAATGCTCCAATAGTTTTATCATAATAATGATATAAATTAAATACATTTTCCATAAATAATATTCTATTATTTTTATCTTTTTTTGTCAATATTTATTATATCACACCAAATTGTATTGCACATAACTGTCAATATATAAAAAGTTATATCAACAAAATGCACTTTCATCAAGACTTGTATAAACAATGGATTTTCAACTTAAAAATTCTTTTCGGCTTCACCGTAATAAATAAGGCAATTCAAACCAGGTGTTTTTTTGATGCCGGGTTTTATCATTTCTTCCTATCTTCTGACGAACTTTTAATCTCCAGCAGTACAGGAACCATAGAGAAGCCTAAATCCTTGCGTATCCGGTTCTTCAAATACGAAACATACGAATCGCTTACCGCCTGTGTGCGTGATGTAAAAAAAATAAAATGCACGGGGTTAGCCGATTTTTGCACGGCGTATTTTACTTTGAAGCGTGTGCGCGGACCCGAAGGCGGCGGATGCTCTGTAAGCCACTGCTCAAGAGCCTGATTAAGATGTGATGTGCTAATACTTGTATTAAGCTGTTTATACATTTTAACAGCGGTGCTTAAAATTTTATCAACGCCGGAGCCCTCTTTCGCGCTCACGGGAATTATCGGCGCGTATTCCATCTGCCCAAACTGGAAATGAATTTTGTCTTCGGCGGTTTTAAAAGTGTTTTTAAGCTGAGGCATTGTGTCCCATTTGTTAAGCGCCATGATGATTCCCCTGCCTTTGTCGTGGGCGAGCGCGGCGATTTTTTTATCCTGATCGGAAAGACCTTCCGCCGCGTCTATCATCAATACTACAATGTCGGCGTCGTTTATTGTTTTAATCGCGCGGTTGACGGAATAGTATTCGATGTTCTCTGACACTTTCGCTTTTCTTCGGATACCTGCCGTATCAAGAATAATAAAATCCTGCGATTTCCATTTGAATCTGCCTTCGACGGTGTCTCGTGTTGTTCCGGGAATGTCGCTTACGATGGACGCGTTTGCGCCTGTTAATCTGTTAGATAATGTGGATTTACCGGTGTTTGGTTTTCCAAGAAGCGCGATTCGTATTGTCTGATCCTCATGTGATGTTTCCACTTTGGAAAAATCCAGACGTTTTAAAATTTCCTGCTGGAGTTCTCCGACATTGTCACCGTGTTCAGAGGAGATCATTAAAACTTTTTCAAAGCCAAAACTAAGAACATTCCATGAATCGGCTTCCATCCTTCCGCCTTCGGTTTTATTAACGCACACGATTAATTTTTTTCTGTATGGGCGCAGGAGTTCTATAAGTTCTTCGTCTTCGCTTGTTATTTCTCCGGCTTCAAGGAGAAGCACAACAAGGTCGGCTTTTTTAATTGTATCGATAGTTCTTTCAACTACCAATTTGTCTATGCTTTCAACATCTGCAAGTTTAAAACCGCCCGTGTCAATCAGGCGAAGAGGTTTTTCATTGATTATGCAGTCCGCTTCAACAGGATCGCGCGTTACGCCCGGCGTTGGGTCTGTAATCGCTCTTCGCTTGTGCAGCAATCTGTTAAAAAGCGTTGACTTCCCGACATTCGGGCGTCCGGCAATTACTACAACAGGAAGATTCGCGTATTTTATATTTGCCGGCATCATTTCACCTTCTTTCCGATTATATCAATCAAGCCTTTTAAATTTTGATCCTTTACTAAAGCGAGAAGAGCGATTCCGATTGCTATGTAAACAGCCGCGTTAATTGCAAACGGCGCTCCGTAAGAGATTAACCGTCCGTGTCCCATAAACATTGCGCATAACAGCGGAGAAATGAAATAAATCGGAATAAGCGCCAGAGCCGAGAGAAACAGCATTTTTAAAATGTAGAGAAGAGAAGGAGCGATAACAGAACTTATTTTAATATTCGGATTTTTTCCAAGGAAAATAATTAATATAAATGTGTTTACCGCGCTTGCTATTGTCAGCGCGAAAGCGATTCCCGCTCCTCTGAAACGACCGACTAATATTGCCGCAAGCGTAATGTTTACGGCAAAAGAAATTATTCCCGCGATTGTAGGAGATTTTGTATCGCTCTGCGCGTAAAACGCAGGCGCGATTACGCGGTTAAGCGCGATAAATAAAAGCCCCGGCATATGAAAAGTAAATGCCGCGAGAGTGAGAGCGACAGACTGTTCATCGAAACTGTGACTTTGAAAAAGCAGGCGGATTAAATTATTTCCTTCCATAAGCGAAAAAAACGTGACAGGAATTGTTATCATCGCGATTATATTTACAGAAGAAACAAGACGTTTGTTGTAAATATCCCACTGTCCTGTTTTCGCGTATTCCGTCAGATTCGGAAGCAGCACGGTTCCTATACTCACGGCGAAAACACCAAGAAACAATTCCTGAAGACGCAGCGAATACTGAAGACTTGATACAATTCCTTCACCCGCGCGTCCCGCGAGAGCTGTAGATACAAGATCGTTTAATTGATACGCCGCCATTCCGACAATTGTCGGCGCGATCAAGCGCAAGACTTTGCGCACACCGGGATTATTAAAAGCGCGTTTTAATCCTGTTATGAAAAATTTATACCCTTTTTGCATAATGAAAGGCAGTTGAATCGCGCCTTCAAGAAAACCGCCGATAAGAATGCCGATTGCCATAGCGCGGGCAGGGTTCGCGGTATGTGGGCTTAACACGTACGCGCACACTATTGTAACAATATTTAATAATATAGGCGCAAGCCCGGAAGGCGTAAATATATGAAGACTGTTGAGCACTCCCTGAAAAAGCGCGGCAAGTGAAATAAATCCCAGAAATGGAAACATTATCCGCGTTAAAAGAACTGTCTCGTCAAATTCTTCGATGCCGAAAATTCGCACAAGTAAAGGAGCGGTAAGTATTCCCGCGCAGACAAGAAGGGTTACGATAAATGTAAGAAAAGTGAACATGCACGCAAGGAACTCGCGCGTTGCTTGCAGCGATGTTGCCGCTTGATTTGCTTTTTCTTTTTCGCCTTCAATAAGATGTTCTTTAAATGTTGGAATAAAAGCTGTGGAAATCGAGCCTTCCGCGCAAAGACGCCTGAATAAATTCGGAAGAAGAAATGCGACGGAAAAAGCGTCCGATAAAGCGGTAGTGCCAAGGAACCTCGCTTTTACCATTTCTCTTACAAGCCCCAGAACGCGTGATATTAAAGTGAGAAGAGAAAGAAGCGAGCCATGACGGACAAGAGATGCCGCTGTCTGCGGGATATTTTCCGGTTTAGTGGTTTCTTTTGAGATAATTTGACTGCCATTTTCTCTTGAATTTTCCATAACTCTTATTTACAATATACTAGGAATAGGAAGATGATAGCAATAGAGCCCTGTTCTGCTCAGGCGAAAAGCGCCGCTTTTGCGCTTGCGACAGGATGGGAAAATTATATGAATAGTACCGATAAAATGAGCTGCTGCCTCAGTGAAATGAGGAAAGCGGCTATCGATATTATTTGCCAAACCAAATACGCCGATGAATCTGTTTACGACAGTCTGGAAAAGTCATACATCAACAATTTTTTAAGCGACGAGCCTGATTTTGATGAAATCCAAAAAGCTTTAAACGCCTTCGCCGTGATTAATACCGATAAAACCGGTGAGCTTCTTTTTAAATTTTTATACGGGCTTCATCAAAAGAAACACAGCGGTATATGGACGAATAAGGAACAGCGCGTTTTTCCGCTGGTTGTAAACTCCATTGCCATATCTACAATTAAATCCAGAAATATGTGGAATCTGCTTTTAGCGATTTTTCGCACCGAAAAATATTCTAATAATGAACGTCTTTACGCTAAAAACGCTTTAATAAAAATAAAAGCGGCTGCCGCGCAGCCGCTTTGCAAATAAAATTATTTTCTTGTAAAAATAAATACGCTTGGCAATGAGGGGTTTTCAAGATGTTCCTGCGCTTCTTTTAAATGATGAACGGCGCATATATCCTGAGGATCCGTTTCGACAACTTTATGGAAGCGTTCAATCGCGGCGGCGTAATCTTTCATGTGGTATTTTCGCACGCCGGATTCAAAAATTTCTTTTGTAGCCAGACGTATTTTCTTTTCCTTGGGGGAAAGAGCGTCAAGTATGTCAAATAGTCCGACAACAACATTAACACCCGCCGCCTGTACCATGCCGATAAAACGGTAATTAAATTCAGATTCATTTCCCGCAAGCTGATTTAAGGTATCGCGCGTAATAAGAAGCCCCGATCCTGTTTGTTTTGTAAGTCCTTCAACGCGGGACGCCAGATTTACGTTAGCTGAAATTACAGTGCTTGATAGTCTTTCATTTTCGCCAACAATTCCCATCATGACAGAGCCTGTATGAACGCCGACGCCGATGGTTATTCCGTCTGCGCCTATCTCCACTCTGGTGCTTTTTTCCACCACAAGTTTATTGTACAGCTCTATGCCGGCTCGCACAGCGTCAATGCCGTTTACAAAAAGAGCCATTGCGGCATCTCCGATATATTTGTCTACAAATCCGTTATGTTTGCGAATGATAGGTCCTGCGATGCCGAGTATCTTATTGATAAATTCAAAATTTTCGCGCGCCGTCATCATTTCCGAATTAATGGAAAAATAGCGGATATCAAAGAATAATATATTAATATCGCGCTGAATATTGTCGCCGAGCTTCATTTTGGTAATATCAGATACGCCCAATTGTTCCATAAACTGCACAGGCACAAACCTGATTGTAGATTCGTTCAGCCTTGTTATGCGATCAAATTGGAACTGAAGCTCTTCCGCCATATTATTAAGTCCGTGGCTCACTTTTCCCAGCTCGTCACGCGCCATATAAACAACGCGCGCTGAACGATCTCCGCTTGCGATGTTATGCAAAACTCTGCCGACTGCCGAAAGCCGTTTAACTATAACGGATATTAAAATACAAAGCGCCGCAAGAATAATAACGCAGACTACCGCGACGATTAACGCGATGTATCTTTTAAGTCTCGCGCTGCTGATTTCATGACCTGTCATGTCAAGTCCGATTTCCAGTTTGCCTGAAATTTCTCCCTTGCTGTTATAAACAAGCACATTCGCAAACGTCCACTTGCCGTTAAATAATTCTGTGGTATCTACAATTGGTTTTCCGCTTACCAGCGCGTAATATTCTGCGCCTGTTACAGCTTCGTCTGTGCGGAAAAGATTCCATTCTTCTTCGGAAATTACTACAACATATTCAAAATTATCGCCTTTATAAATGGCGGAATAATAAGCCTGATTCCACGGATTGGCGTTATATCCGACTATCTCCTTTACAAGCCGTGCAAGTCTTTTGTATTCATCGCTGTGAACGTCTTTTATGGAATTTATTTTATCCAGATCGTCGCCGTTTATTAAATTCGCGGACAGAACGGCAAGACCTGTCATTTCTTTGTACAATGCGTCATTGAGCTGCTCTGTCATTATATTAAATGTAAGAGAGAATACGATGATAAACGCGATGACTAAAAGAGGGATAATGACAACAGTTAATTTTATAAAAAGCGAGATATAACCTTTTAATATTCCGATGAAAAGAATGCAAAACCCCGCAATGAAGCATAATAATCCGATAACAAGTGAGATTTGCACAACGGCAATTTGAAATCTTTCTTTAAACGGAAGCAGAAGTTCGCCTTCGTATGTTTTAAAATCGGCGCCGTCATAAAGCCATACTATTTCACCGTATACGCCGGCGTAAGCGGTTCTGTAAAAACCGAAACCTTTAAGCGCGGTTTCTTCTCCCTGAGATTTTAGAGAATCAAAATATCTTTGCGGAATTACCTTATTTACACCCGTATCTGTTATGCGAAACAGTTCGTTGGAAGGCATGTCAAAGAAAACAAGGTCGTCATTGTCATCATAAAAAATAAACCACGGGATAACCCCACCTTCATTAAGAGTCCAGTTATAAGAAGCGCGGCGCTGAGGCGTTCCGCCGTTTTTTACTTCGTAGATATCGCCGTCGCGCAGGACATAGGCGTAATTGCGCATATCCTTTAGAACAAGCTGCGCTACCATGAAATTTTCGATTTTTCTTCCCGGTATGTATTCGTCTATCGATGTTTTAACCAGATGATCTCTGAATGTGTCATAATAATACAATGTAACTTTATCTTTTTCCGTTTGAGAGAAAGTCAGTATGCCGTTATCGTAGCGGAATGAGCCGAACTGTGAAAAAAGGCGCGGGTTATTATAAGGATCATCATAACTTATGCTCAGGATGTCTTTAATATAATTTCCATGGCTGTCATATTTTCTGATAATATCTCTCTTTGTTAAGAGCGCGTTGTATTCCGCTTCTATCGCGTATACATATAAATTTCTTGCATCGTCAATCGCAAAATCGATAAGTCTGATATATTCGTCTTGTTTATCAATATCGATTGTGTAGGATATATTGCCGTTTTTACTCATGCAGACAAGGCGGAAAGAACCATTGTCAATGACATAGATATTGCCGTCTCTTTCGTATTTTGCGGCAGCCGGCGATGTTAGGGTTGTTGTCTGTTGAAAAGGCTTATTTTTTAGAATGGCAGCATTAAAAAAACTAAAAAGCCCAAAACCAATAAAACCTGCCATACAGGCGGTGAATAAAATCCACAATGTCGACTTTTTCATAGATGTTAATTTTAACATATTTTTTAGTGTCAGTCACCCATTAAACTAATACAAAAAAGTGAAATAATCAAAGAAAGCGACATGTATCAATTAAAAAAATACAAAATAGTATAAAAAAAGGCTGCCTGATGGCAGCCCTTACTTATAAGTTCATTGTAAACAATTCCATGGATTATTAAAAATCGCATGTTGGATGAAATTGGTGGAGTTTGCGCCATGCGCAAACTCCTAAACTAAAATTGTGAAGCAATTTTAGTAATCCATTCCTCCCATTCCTCCCATGCCGCCGCCGGGCATTGCCGGAGCTTCTTTCTTTTCGGGAATGTCGGTGATGGCGCATTCTGTTGTGAGCAGTAAGCTCGCGATAGACGCCGCGTTCTGCAATGCGGAACGTGTGACTTTCGCGGGGTCGATGATACCGGCTTTGAGCATGTCTACCCATTCCATTTTTGCGGCATCAAAACCCATACCTTTCTTTTCGTTCTTTGCGCGGTCTGCGATCATTGCCGCATCAACGCAGGCGTTTTCGGCGATTTGGCGAATCGGCTCTTCAAGAGCGCGTTTTACAATTTTAAAGCCGACCTTTTCGTCGTCTGTAAGACCGCTCATGTCAGCCTTTTCAAGTGACAGAGCCGCTTGAATAAGAGCGATTGCTCCGCCCGGGACTATGCCTTCGTCGATGGCTGCGCGTGTCGCGGATAAAGCGTCTTCTACGCGGTGTTTCTTTTCTTTAAGTTCAACTTCTGTCGCGGCTCCAACATTGATTACTGCGACGCCGCCTGCGAGTTTCGCAAGTCTTTCCTGAAGTTTTTCGCGGTCATAATCGCTTGTGGTGTCTTCGATCTGGGCTTTAATCTGCGCGATTCTGTCCTGAATTTCCTTCTGTTTTCCCGCGCCGTTAATAATCGTGGTGTTGTCCTTGTCGATTTTTACAGTCTTCGCCTTTCCAAGCTGGGAAATATCTGTGTTCTCAAGTTTAAGCCCGAGTTCCTCGGAGATTACTTCGCCGCCCGTAAGAATGGCGATATCTTCCAACATGGCTTTACGGCGATCGCCAAAGCCCGGCGCTTTAACGGCGCATGTGCGCAGAACACCGCGCAGGCTGTTTACTACCAGCGTTGAAAGCGCTTCGCCGTCACAGTCTTCCGCGATGATAAGAAGCGGTTTGCCGCTCTGAGCGACTTTTTCAAGCAATGGGAGCATATCCTTCATGCTGGAAACTTTTTTATCGTGAATAAGAATGAAAACGTCTTCATAGACGCTTGTCATGGTGTCGCGGTCTGTTACGAAATAGGCGGAAATATAACCGCGGTCGAACTGCATACCTTCGACAAATTCAATAGAAGTATCCATAGTTTTGGATTCTTCAACGGTGATAACGCCGTCTTTTCCGACTTTTTCCATAGCGTCCGCGATTGTGTTGCCGATTTCGCTGTCGTTATTCGCGGAAACAGAGGCAACGTGGGAGATTTCTTCCTTGTCTTTAATTGGTTTGGAATTTTTCTTGATTTCCTCAACGGCGATTTCGACTGCCTTGTCGATACCTCTTTTGAGTTCGAGAGGGGTCATGCCTGCTGTAACGGCTTTAAGACCTTCTTTTACCAGTGAATAGGCAAGGACTGTGGCGGTTGTTGTACCATCGCCCGCTACGTCATTTGTCTTTGTGGCGACTTCTTTCAAAAGCTGTGCGCCCATGTTTTCGTAAGGATCGGCAAGTTCCACTTCTTTCGCTACGGAAACACCGTCTTTTGTTACTGTGGGAGCGCCGAATTTCTTGTCTAAAAGGACATTTCGCCCTTTTGGACCGAGAGTTACCTTAACAGCTTTGGAAATTTGCTCAACCCCGGAAAGCAGTTTTCTTCGGGCTTCTTCGTTAAACATTAACTGTTTTGCCATATTTTTTCTCCTCAATTAGTTAATATAAGCAGACTCAAACCTGAGTCTAAGTGACAGGCTATCAAATTTTAAGTATTTCGACAATAGGGATAATTCAATTTCCCTGTTTGGCAAGAGCTGTGACCAGCAGTTCCGCCAGCGCGGAAGCTTCCAATTCCGTTAAAGTAACCCCTTTTCCCATTTTTTCATGATTCGGCGCCCAATCCCTTATATCGAGTTTTGGAGCCCTTCCGCTCCATGAGACCAAATTTAATTCTTTTTGCCAGCCCGCCTTTTCCTGTGAAATGACCCCAAAATGCTTTACAATCTCATAACTGAAATTTTCCATCGAAAAACCTTCTTTTTGTTAATATGAAATATAGGGTATCATACAATTATGGAAAAAGCTGCTTGAAAAAAGGCATATTTTAGTGTATACTCTTACCATTAACCTGAATTCCGAACCGCGGGAAACTGCGTTGGAGGCTCCCGAAAGGAGGGACTAATGAAAAAAAATATCCCGTTTATATTGATAATTTTGTCAACGCTCTTGTTGACTGTTATTTCATGTAAATCGACGGCTGAAACACAGGAAGAGCCGCAACCGACTCAGCCAAGTTCGTCGGCTGTTGATAACGCGAAAGCCAAGGCGGATAAAGCCAGACAACAGGCGATGGATTTTGAAAGTAATAATTATTTTCCCAGCGAATGGGAATCAATAGAAGAAAAATACAACTCGGCTAAAACTGCCGCTGAATATGAAGCCGTTGCCGATTCTTACGATGAAATCTTTAAGAAAGCTGTCCCTCTTTACGCGCAGGCGAAAGAAGACGAAATTTTAGCCGTAAGAGAGCAGTTAATAGCGACGGGATTTACAGAGTATTTTCCGCAGTATCTTGAAAATGCCGACAATATGGCTCTTGCCGCCAATGAACAGTATGAAGCCGGAGACTATTATAAAGCCAGGGATACAGCGGCATCCGCGCTGAATGAATACGAGACACTGCTTGACGGCGCAAAAGTTTATTTGACAAGACAGGAAGTAATCGATCGCGGTTTTACGCAGTATGACTCGGAGAATTTCTTAAAAGCTGACGAAGTCGCTCAGGAAGCAATCGATGCCTTCGATTCAGGCGACAGGGTTAAAGCTCTTGCCAAGATGGAAGAAGCGCATCTCAGATACAGTCTTGTGCTCACAAACGGATGGACTGCTTATGCCGCCGACAGAAGAAAATCCGCGACACAGGAAAGAGAATTGGCTGTAGCCGAAAGAGCCAATATAGCGTCCCGCGAAACATTCCGTTCCGGTGACACTATTTTTAACGACGCTGAAGATCTTTTCGCGGCGGAAAAATATTCCGACGCGGCAATTAAGTTTATAAATTCTGAGGCGATTTTTGCGATTTCCAGACAGGAAACCGAAGAAAAACGCGTAAGAGCGGAAGAAGCGATCAAGATCGCGGAAGAGAAGATAGAAGAAAGCAGCGGGTCGGCCACAGAGGCTGAAAGAATAATTGAAGGAGGTTCAAGATGAGCCGGAAGATCACTATTGTATTGTTTATATCCATGTTTTTTGCCGTGTCGGCATTTGCGTATGAGCTGCCGGAGCTGGATATTAAAGTCCCAGTATTTAAACCTACCGTATATTTCGCGGTAGCGGTTCCCGGTGAAGAGGTGATTCCCGATGGTATTGCCAATAATAAATTTTATCTTGAAAGTCTAAAATACAACAGACTTGCAATGGAAATGTATGAGATCGGCGATTACGACGCGAGCGCCGGTTTTGCTCAGGATGCGATTCGTTACGCCGAGCTTTCGGACGAATATGTTTCAGCGCAGTTAATCATCGAAGCTGAACGCCTTATTGCGTGGGCTGATAAAAACAATATAGCGACAAGGTTTCCCAATAATTACAATGAGGGAATAAATCAATATGATATCGCCAAAGCTTCATATTCCAACGAAGAATGGAACGATTCAATTATTGCCGCGATCAAAGCGATTGAAATTTTCGCCGCGTTTGAATCAGGCAGACCTGTAACTACAACAACCACGGCATCATCGCGCACCGGCTTGCCAAGACAGTACACCGTCAGAACATGGCGCGTAGAAAGAGACTGCTTGTGGACTATCGCAGGTTATCCTTGGGTTTACAACGATCCTTGGAAATGGAGAGAACTTTATGAAGCCAACAAGAACAAGATGCCTGAACCCGGAAACCCGGATTTAATTGAACCCGGCATGGTGCTTGAAATTCCAAGTATTCAGGGTGAAACCAGACAGGGAATGTGGCGCCCGTAAAATCACGCGCAGCGTGTTGTTGCGAAAAAGCAATGACACGCCTTATTTAATTGGTATTGCTTTGGTAAAGCGCTAAAGCAGTGCCTACGAACGCGTGAACATAGGGCTCGCGTCCCATTCCTTTAATTACTTTATCAATATCAGCAAGTTCAACTTCCACAAATTCATCTTCGTCCAGTTCCTGTCTGCCTGTGTTGACAAGGTCTTCGGCGATAAAAAAGTGAACAGTGTTCGACATTATTGCCGGGTTAGGACTGAACTCTCCGAGTTTTTTTATCTTTTTCGGTTTATAACCTGTCTCTTCGTATAATTCTCTTGCCGCCGCTTGTTCGGCATTTTCACCGGGTTCAAAGACGCCGCCCGGGAATTCAAGGCTTAAACACTGCGAACCATGACGCCATTGCCAAACCATTACGAATTTTTTACCTTCTTCCGTTTCAATAACAGGAACAATAATTGCCCAGTCTCTTGTTTCGATTACGGAAAAAACCTGAGCTTTGCCGTCGTTATGCTTCGGATTCGGAGATTTGCAATAAGACTCAAGTACGGAAAACACCCTGCAATCGAAAACTTTTTTTCGTCCTTCTTCGGTCCAAATTAGGTTGGATTTATTCATATTTTTCATAATATACCGTATCCTGCATTATTTCTACCTTTGTATTGCCTTGATTAAAAGATAAAAAACCCTTAAAATTTGTATATTACGAGTTTTGATTTAAATTTCGGGAGTATAAATGTTTAATCCTAATGATAATTTACCGCCGGAGCGTGGTCCCGCGCAGCCCAAAAGACCGGGCGGTTTGGCTTTTATTTTCTTCACAATAACGGCTGTTATTTTTATCGCTTTTTTCTTCCGCGGAAATAACTCTCCCGTAATGAATATAACTTACTCAGAGTTTAACCGTTTCATCGACGAAAATCAGGTTGATTCCGTTACCATTTATGACGACAGAGTTATCGATATCTACCTAAAAGGCTCCTCCTCAGGCAGCGCGCCTCAACTCAAAACCCGCGTTCCGCATTTGCAAGACCCTAACCTTATTGCCAATTTGCAAAGCAGGGGAATTAATATTACAAGTTCCGCGGCGAAGGTTACTTTTACGCGCATATTAATGGATATGCTTCCTTGGATTATTGGTTTTGCCATCATCATTCTAATTCTCAGGAATATGCAGGGAGCCGGAATGAGAGGTTTTAATTTCGGAAAGAGCAGAGCGAAGAGATACCACGACGAAGGAAAAAAAGTAAGTTTCTCCGATGTCGCGGGGCAGAAGGACGCGAAGTATGAACTTGAAGAGGTTGTTGAATTTTTAAAGAATCCGCAAAAGTTTACAAAGATGGGAGCGCGCATTCCGAAGGGAGTGTTGTTAGTCGGCATGCCGGGAACCGGAAAAACTTTGATGGCTCGATCTGTAGCGGGAGAAGCAGGAGTAGCTTTCTTTCACATGTCGGGATCGGATTTTGTTGAGATGTTTGTCGGCGTAGGCGCAAGCCGCGTAAGAGATCTTTTTGATCAGGGGCGGAAAAGCGCGCCCTGTATTATTTTTATAGATGAGCTTGATGCCGTGGGGCGTACACGAGGCGCAGGTTACGGCGGCGGACATGACGAGCGGGAGCAGACTTTAAATCAGCTTCTGGTTGAAATGGACGGCTTCGATTCAAAGGACGGAGTCATAATTCTTGCCGCTACAAACCGCCCCGATGTTTTGGATCCTGCGCTCCTTCGTCCCGGAAGATTTGATCGTCAGGTGGTTGTCGCGATGCCCGATATAAAGGAACGTGAAGCGATACTGCAGATTCACTCGGCGAAAATTCCCTTGGAAAAAGAAGTAGACCTTGCCCGTATTGCAAGAGCGACGCCGGGAATGAGCGGCGCCGACATTGCAAACCTTGTAAACGAAGCCGCTCTTTTTGCCGCGCGCAAAGACAGAACCGAAGTTTTAATGTCCGACTTTGAAGAGGCAAGAGATAAGGTTTTAATGGGCGTCGCAAGAAGCACGCTTGTGATTTCCGACAAAGAAAGGCGTATGACGGCTCTTCATGAAGCCGGGCACGCGATACTGCACTATTATCTTAAAAATTCCGATCCTCTTCATAAAGTAACGATTATTCCGCGCGGCAGAGCGCTTGCCATGGCGGTTTCTCTCCCGGAAGAAGACAGTTACAGCCGCTCGAAAGGCTGGCTTGAAGACCGTATTTCAATCTGTTACGGCGGCTGGATTGCCGAAAAACTTTTTTATAACGAAACTACAACAGGAACCAAAAACGACATACAGCACGCTACCGAAATGGCGCGTAACATGGTCTGCGAATGGGGCATGGCGGAGGATCTCGGTCCTGTCGCATACGGTCAGGAAGACGAGCCTATTTTCCTAGGCAAAGAAATTGCGCGTCACAAGGATTATTCGGAAGATACAGCTCAGCGCATTGATAAAGCGATTAAAGATATACTCGAGCGCGCAAGAGGCAATGCCGAGAGCATTATTGCATCTCATAAAGACGGACTTGAAAAAATAGCGGACGCGCTTCTTGAACGTGAAACCCTTATTGATGATGAAGTGCGCGAGATTCTCGGGCTTCCGCCGAAAGGGGATGGTAAAAATGAGGAATAAAAAAGAATTTACCTTATGGCTTATAATTCTTTTTATTTTTCTTTATTGCGTAAATCTTTACGCGCAGGAAGGAGCATTAAGAAACGACGCGCAAGCCGCTGTCAAATATCTTGAATACGCTCAGAACTTGATCGAAAAAAAACAATTCAATGACGCTTACGCGGTGTTATTGCGCGCTTCTGATTTTAAAGATGTGTTATCTGATATTCCGTATTTAACCGCGGTTTTGCAGCTTGAAACGGGACCTGCAAGCAGAGCAGATGTTATAAAAAATCTGAATGACGCGATTGATATTAAATACTGGGAAATATACAGTGAAAGTCATGCTCTTCTTTTTAAAGCGGAACAGCAGATAATTACGAAAGATTATCATGGAGCTGTAAACAGCATTGACAGAATCGCAGGGCAGGGTGAATCCGCGCAAAAGAGAGCGGATGCCGCAATGCTGCGCCTCAGAGCTTTGCGCGGAATGACATTAGGCTATCAAGCTGACGATCCGGTTCTTGCTCTGACGCAGTTCAGAAGCAGCGTATTAAACACGATGGATAGATTCCCGCGCGACGCGCGTCCTCTTAGAATATTTTTTGAATATGCGCATAACAAAATATCAGAGCTTAACAGCCTCGCGGAACCGGGAGATATTTATCTTCTGGAGCTGGCTTTAAGACGGCTTCCGTTTTTGCTTGAAACAGACCCTGATCTTGGATGGATGGCTTCGGCTTTAGTGTGGGATTTAAATGAAGCAAAGCGTCTTGCGGGCGCTTACCGCGCGGTAAAGTATCCTCACCCTTCTTCGATTCCAACAGCTCTCAATTTAGGGCTTATAGACGATGATACCGCGATAAGCGAACTTTTCTCTGAAACGGAAAAAGGAAAAGTTATTAACAAAGAAATTATCACTGATACTTATAAATTACTGAGAAGCGAAGAAGGACGCGTTTCGTTTACGGAAAAACTCAATTCTTTTACAGGTGTAATTGAAGCGGATTCAGACGGCGATTTTTATATCGATACCTTTACAGGTTATGAATCGGGGGTAATATCGTCTTTCAGGTTCAGCAGCAATCTTTATAATATTCCCGATTTTAACATTGTTTTTGACATTAACGGCGCTCCTGTTATGTGCAAAAACACAATGGAGATTCACTGGGAACGCTATCCGTCCGTAAATAAGATTGTAAACGGAAATGAAACATTTTTATTCGGTCCTGTCTTTCTTTTGTATGCGCCGCTTTCTTTTGTTCAAATCGGAGGGAGCGATACAAGCGAAGGGCTTTTGTATCCCGAGCTTGAAGGAAGGAATTTTATAACGCGTCAGGCAATCCTTTCATTCTGTTCAAGTTTAACGCGTCCAAGCGCGGAGATTTCAAGCGCGAAAGAAACAATTTACATGAGCAGGGGAGTGATATTGCAGGCTGCGGAAGAAGTGAACGGGGCGCAAGTTTCCGTTACCGAGTTTCAAAGAGGGCTGCCTGTAATTCAATATATAGATACAGATCAGGACGGCAGAATGGAAACAATACGCCGATTCAGAAGACCGCCTGCGAACTATGTATGGGAAGACTTGCTGGATTACCGCCGTTTAATAGCTTCTTCCGAGAGCGATTTCAGAGGAGACGGGCGTTATATGACAAGAGAAGTGTATTCTTTGGACGGTTCGGTTGTTTATTATTCTGATATGGACGGTTCGGGTGAGATGAAGAGGCAGGGAACAGGAAACAGATGAAAAAAATATTATTGATTACTATTGCGGTTTTTATAATTTTCTCATGCGGGAGCTTCAGTAGTAAAGATGAAAATTCCCATTTTCGCACGACAAGTTCAATCAGGCTTGAAGATATCGAAAAACAACTCGGTGAGAATCCTGTTGCCGCATTAAATCTTATTTTTATGTATAAAGAAGTCTATTTTTCGGAGGATGATACCGAAGAAAATGACGAATCGAAAGCCAAAGACAGACAGCAGCTTCTTGAATATGAAAAAAGAGGGTTTGAGTTAATAGCCGCAATGCAGAATTTGGCAATCAGTGAAGAAAGATGGGATGATGCCGTATCTCTTACAAGGTCCATAGCCAATATCGGATTAAAAAATGAACATACGGGAAAGGAAGCCGCTTTTATTCTTTCAAGCGCGAAGAAAAAAATAGCGGACGGTAATAATCTTGGCGGTTTTTTGGATGCTGTAAGAGCTCATGAAATGCAGCCCCTCGATTACGCCAGCGCGATTTTATTTCTTGAAAAAGCTGTAGAAGGAAGGCAGCGCCGTTCTTCCGCTTATTTTCTCGCCGCCGCTCAGTCTGCCGGAGGCAGAAATATTCCCGCTAACTTACGCGATTACGCGACAGGCAGAGACACTGTATCCGATATGATAAAAGGCGTCGCCACTGTTCTTGTTGACAGAGGATATCGCATAGAAAGAGGATACGGCATACCGGACAGAGTTCTAGGCTCGGCGTTTTTTGTTGACGCAAGCGGACTTTTAATTACTAATTATCATGTTATTTCAAGCGAAGTAGACCCCAAACATAAAGGCTATTCACGCATGTATATTCGCATGGGAGACGCGACAAGTCCGCGCATTCCCGCCCGCGTTATCGGATATGACAAAGCGCTTGATCTTGCGCTAATAAAAACTGAAATAGAAACAGAATATGTTTTTTCTCTTGTCGATCAGGTTATTCCCAAAGTAGGCGATACTGTTCTTGCGATAGGCTCTCCCGTGGGTTTGCAAAAAACAGTTACGTCGGGAATTGTCTCCGCGCTTGGAAGGCGTTTTCTGCAAATAGGAGACGTTTATCAGATTGACGCTGCGGTAAATCACGGCAACTCAGGCGGTCCTCTCGTTGACAATGACGGACGGCTTGTGGGAGTTATTTTCGCCGGAATAGAGCAGCATCAGGGTTTAAACTTCGCGGTTCCCGCGCGGACATTAACCGCCGCTCTTTCCGCCATGATAAAAGGCGGCAGAGCGCAGCGTCCGTGGCTCGGACTTACATTATGCGAAACTAATGACGGCGCGGAAATTATTTACACTGCGCCTAACACTCCGGCTTCGCAGCACAAAGTCGGCGAAGGCACATTCATTAAAACAATTAACGGAAAAGTAATAACTTCACCTCACGGCACGCTTATTCCCGCTCTTCAAAATGAAATTTTCAGGTGCGGTCCCGGCGAACTTATCTCGCTTGAAGTAATTGATAAAAATGAAAAAGTAAGTAAAAGGATAATGATGACAGCTACGCGCTCCGATCTTCCTCTCCTTGACGCCGCGAAAATAGACAGGCGCGAAAAAATTGTCACGCCTCTTTTCGGCATGGTTCTTACCCCTCTGCAAACCTCTCTTCTTTCAACAAGCAATTTCAGGGTAAACCGCGTAATTCGCGGCTCAATTGCCGATGAAGTCGGAATATCCGAAGATGATCCTGTTTCAATTTCCAGACTGCGCATACTTGAAGATGAAGGTTATGCGGTGATGGAAATTTCCGTAAAAAAAAGAAGGATGGGATATTTGGAAACCACTATGCAGCTTCCCGTCTGGCTGGATTCGCCGGATACGCTGTGACCGCATGAACATATCAACGATTGGCTTTAAGCTTACGGCAATTATTATATTAATAGTTCTTGTTTCTTTAAGCGTCGTTACCGCTTTTGAATTCTATCTGGTGCGTCATGATATGCTTTTCTCCGCGCAGTATGAAAATTTTGAAACCAACCGCTTTTTCGCCGAAAAAGCTGAAGAAACATTTTCGCGGATAAAATCCAACGCCTTGCTGCTTGCGCAGATGCCTGAAAAAACCATTATAGATTTTTTCTTTGATCAAAATCCGCGCATAGCGGTTTTGTATTTCGCGCAAGACGAGCTTTTCATTAACGAGAGATTTTTTCTTTCCCGCGCCGTTGATTCGTCTCTTGTAAGAATTTTTATTAATGATTATCAGGAAACATTGGCGCTTGCGGATTTCGGCGAAACAATAATAGAAAACGCCGCTGTTGATTTTGGAATTAATCTTCTTGCGATGTTTTTCCCCGGAAGAACAGGCGCGCAGATGGTTTTATTTTCGCCCGACGATTTAACAGGCTCTCTTGGTTTCGGAATTAATAAAACATATATGCTGAGTAAAACAGGCGATTTGCTTATCCATGAAGATTATGAACTTATAAGATTAGGATTTAATGCCTCGGAATATAACTTCGTGCGTGAGATAATTGAAAGCCCCGCTATATACAGGCAGTCATTAATCGAAGCCGACTTCGGTATTTTCGCCCAAGGCAAAGGGAATGTTTTTTTTCATGCTTTAAAATCATTCTTTGGAAAGGCAAAAGATGTTTCTGTAATCGCTTTATCTGAAACCGGAAAATTTATTAAAACTTTGTATAATAATTGCGCGGATTTTATTTTTAAATTAATCAATAAAGACAGGAAAGCGCCGAGGAATGTTATTATAGTTGAAACGCATAAAGAGCGCGAGTATTCCGCCTATGATAAAGACGCTCCGTCCGCTGTACGTCAATATGTCGCTTTCTCTAAACTGTCAACAGGCGGCAGCATTGTAATTACAAGCGTTGAATATAACAAGCTTTTAAAAAATAACGAAGCTGTGTCAAAGCGCTTTTTATTTCTTGCAGGCGGCGTTTTTTGTTTTTCAGTAATTTTAATTTGGTTTTTTGTTAAAAGCGTTTTTATGCAGCAAAATGTTCTTGTGAATGTGGCGAATCAAATCGAACTTGTAAGCGGAAATATTCGCACCCGTGATTTACTTGTTATATTATTAAGTATTATCGGTATAATCGCCTTCTTCAGTTTATTCAGGCTGAGTCTGCCTTCAACCGCGGGTTTATTTGAAGATAAATCCTATGAACATGAAGGAGAGATTTTCCTTGTTCATATCAATAACGAAGATGAAAACGAAATTACCGAAATTGATTTTTATATTGAACCTGAAATGCCGAGTCCTGAAATTCCGCAGGAACAAGCTCAGATTGCCTTTGCCGCAATGCCTGAGAGCGCGATACTGTCGGCTATTTATTCTGTTCCTTTGAATGAACAGATTTTACCCGCGCCTGAAAATCTGATTCCGCATGAAGGCTACCGCGTCGATATCGAACATCTTCGCGCTCAAAAAAAACTGAGATTTAACTGGTCGGAAGCTCCCGGAGCCAACGCATATATTTTCAGCCTTTATCAGCAGACTGCTGCTGGAAGACGGCTTATTACAAGAACTACGATTGAATACCGCACAGGCTGGGTTCTTGAAAATATTAATGTTTTATCGCGCGGCACTTTTATCTGGCAGGTGGAAGCAATCGTTAAAGGCAGAAGCGGAGCAATCGACAGAAGAGGGAAAACCGCGGATAACGCGTTTATCGTTGAATAGGAGGAGTTATGGCAATTTATTCCGGAAAGGGAGACTCAGGTGAAACATCCGAGTTAAATGGAAATAAAGTTTCTAAAAATAATATGTCGGTGCATTTTGTGGGAACTGCGGATGAATTAAACTGTCATCTCGGACTTATAAAAGCCATGATTTCAAATGAAGACGCGTGGCAGTTATCATGGCATTCGTCGTGCAGGGTATTGGAAAAAATACAAAAGAATATAATGAAAATGATGTCTCATGTTTCCGATATAAAAAATCCGAATTATTTATTCAATAAAGATGATGTTACAGGGATAGAGAAAGAAATTGATAAATTAATGGCTAATAAACCGAGGCTTAATAATATTATAGTTCCAGGAAAAAATATAATCGAAGCGCAGATTCAAATTTGCAGAACAATCGCAAGAAGGGCGGAACGCCTGTTTTTTGCCGTTAACGAAAAACAGCCTCTGTGCCCCGAAGCCGGCGCATACCTGAACAGATTGTCGGATTATTTATTCGTTCTCTCCCAGCAGGAGTCCCTGATAAACGTCAATTTCATAAATCAAGTTACCGGAATATAAATCGTAAACGCGTCTTTTAAAACAGGAAGGAACGCTGATTTTCCCGACTTTCTCTTCGCTGAATTCATCTGTAATAATTATTACTTTTACCATCTCGTACTCTGAAGCCAGTTTCCGCGTTTCATTTTCGGTTTTTAACCATTCAACCCTGTTAATATTCGGAAGCTGAGGCCAGATATTCGCAATAAAAAAAGTTTTTAAGGCGTTTTCAAAGGTGTCGTTAAAATCCGCGTTAGGCGCCATGTGTCCGCGATCGTAGCCCGAATTGGTAAAATCTCTGTGGTGGGGGAGCGAATAACCGTTTTCTTTAAGCGTCTGCTGAAGAACGCCTGAATCCCTGTTCTGCGTAAAGCTTGCGGACGGTCTGTTTATTCCCGTAGCTTCGGCTCTTTCTTTTGTTAAAATATATTCGATAATATGAGGTCCTAAATTAACGGCGTCATAGCAGCCCTGATATAGAAGCTCTTCGCTGTTGGATACGTCAAAATCAAAATGCCCTTCCATGTCACAGGCAAACGAGTTTGCCTGTAATAAAAGGAAGAGTATAATAATTCTAGTTAATTTCATTTAAATATTCTTTTAACGCGCTTACATCCGCGGGAATTGTTTTAGCGCAGACTGTTCTCTCCATTGCGCGAGCGAGCGTATTCGGCACAGGAACAGCGCCGACTAAAGGTTCCACAGTTTCAGAAAATTTAGCGGGATGCGCGGTGCAGAGTATTCCAAGAGCGCCTTCTTGAATTTTTCCCGCAGCGGCAAGCTTATCCGCGCCCTTCCAGCCGACTGCGCTGTGAGGATCAAGAAAGTAACCCACCTGATCATGTATTTTCGATATTGTTTCGCGCGTTTCATCATCGCTTACGGATACGCCTATAATAATTTTTTTCATTGCGTCCCATGAAAAATGCGCTGACATACGCTCAAAATTACTCGGCGAGCCTACATCCATAGCGTTGGATAATGTCGCCTGTGAAGTGCGCGCAAGGTATTCGCCTGAATCAAGATAGTCAGGAACAGTTTTATTAATGTTTGTCGCCGCTATAAATTTATTTACAGGAGCTCCCATTTGCATGGCGTAAAGACCTGCTGTAAGGTTTCCGAAATTGCCGGATGGAACGCAAAGAGTTGCAGGCATTCCAATTCGCCGAGTTTGCTTAACCGGCGCGGGAGAGATTGAAACTCTAGGCGTTGCCTCTCCATCAGGATCGGTAAGACCTGCAAACGCTCTTCCGGCAGCCGCCGAATAGTAAACCATCTGAGGAATCAATCTGCTTATATTAATCGAGTTCGCGGACGAAAGAGACATTCGTTTTTTTAAGTCTTCGTCTGCAAGAGCGGCTTTAACAAGCCGCTGACAGTCATCAAAACTTCCTTCAACCGCGAGCGCGCTTATATTTTTTCCAAGACCTGCAATTTGTTTTTCCTGAAGCGGCGTAACTCTGCCTTTAGGATAAAGGACTGTAACAAAAATTCCGTCAACTTCAAAAAAACCGTCCGCGACAGCTCCGCCTGTATCACCTGATGTCGCGACAAGTATTCTTAAAGGACGATCCTCTCCGCGGCGGAGATACGAAAAGGCGCGAGCCATAAAACGCGCTCCGAAATCTTTAAACGCCGCCGTCGGTCCGTGGAAGAGTTCGCATGTAAAACGGTCTTTAACGGCGATTAGAGGAGCTGTGAAAGTAAAAGCAGATTGAACAATGTCGGATAACGAGTTATCAGGGATTTCGCTTTTTACATAAGGTTTTATTGTTTCCAGAGCAATATCAATAAAATTCATGGCGCCAAGCGAAGATTTTACGCCGGCAGGATATTGCGGTATCTGTTCAGGCACATAAAGCCCGCCGTCAGAGGCAAGTCCGCAGAGAGACGCGGACGCGAAGTTTACGACTTCGTTTTTGTTTCTGGTACTGTAATATTGCATATAATATACTAGCATATAGAGATAATTGACATAAAGGGGTTTTAGATATATTATTCGGTAACAAGGAGAAAAAGTGGCTAAAGAAGAAGCGATAGAAGTAGAAGGTATAGTAAAAGAAGCCCTTCCGAATACTATGTTTCGGGTGGAACTGGATAATCAGAACGGGCATCTTATACTGGCGCATCTTTCAGGAAAAATGCGTAAGCATTATATCCGTATTGTTCCCGGCGACAGGGTCAGGATTGCTCTTTCACCCTACGATTTAAGCAGGGGCAGGATAATATATCGTGAACGTTAAAGAGGTTACTTATGGCAGACGGTATCATTTATATTAATGTAGAGGAAGGTTCCAGAAGGGTAATGAATAATATGAAATTATTCGTTAAGCTTCTCGGGAAGTTTAAGGAAGATACAAATTTAAACGGTATCAATACTTCTCTTGCAGATGGAGACATGGAAAAGGCGCAGGTCTTCGCGCATACGCTTAAAGGTCTTACGGCGAATTTATCGCTTACAGAATTGTATAAACAAAGCGTGGAGCTTGAAACTCAGATTAAAGCAAGGTCTGTAGATAATAAGCAGCTTGAGAAAGTCAATGCGATATACGAACAAACCTTGATAGAAGCGGATAAGGTAATAGCGCAATATGCATAAAATAAAACCCACAGTTTTAGTAGTAGATGATGTAGACACAAATGTAATGATCCTCGAAGAAATTCTTAAAATGGATTATAAGGTTGAGACTGCGTTTAACGGCAAGGAAGCTCTGGAAAAGATTCAGACCGCCGCTTCCCTTCCTAAAATTATACTCTGCGATGTTAATATGCCTCAGATGAACGGGCGTGAATTTTTCGAATTTATAAAAGCCGATGAAAACTTTAAACGTATTCCGGTAATTTTTATAACTGTAGAGAACGAATCCGAAAGCGAACTGCTTGCCGCAGGAGCTGTCGATTTTATCAATAAACCTTTCCTTCCTGAAATTGTAAAATTAAGGGTGCGCAATCAGATTGCGCTTAAAAATTACAGCGATAATCTTGAACAAATGGTCGCGGAAAAAACCGCCGAAGCCACAAATACGCTGGATAACGCGCTTCAGGGGCTTGCGAACGTAATTGAACACCGAGATTTGGAATCGGGTGAACACGTTAAAAGAACGCAGTTATTTGTTAAAGCTCTTGTAGATTATCTCATAAAAACAAATTCAATTTACTCTGAAGAATTAAAAATACTTCAGCCCGATATTATCATGAAATCCATGGCTCTTCACGATGTCGGAAAAATCGCAATTCCGGACAGAATTCTTCTTAAACCCGGAAAGCTCGATCCTGATGAATATGAAATCATGAAGACCCACACCACGCGCGGAAAAGAAATTATTGATGAACTCGGCGATGTGAACGCTTCTCTTTACCTTAAACACTGCGAAGATATCTGTTACGGACATCATGAAAGGTGGGACGGCAAAGGTTATCCGAGGCAGTTAAAAGAAGATGAAATACCTCTTGCGGCAAGGATTGCGGCTCTTGCGGATGTTTATGACGCTCTTGTCTGCGCCCGCGTTTACAAAGCGGCAATGCCCTACGAAGAAGCGCTGGATATAATCAAAAACGGCAAGGGAACTCAATTCGATCCTATTGTTGTTGACGCTGTTGTAGATATACAGGATCAGTTCAGGGAAATTTCCCGCAAGTATCAATAACATTTCTTATTGATTAATTTTTTTCTCAATGTTATAGTGACTGACGGGGGGTGCACCGGTTTCGACTGGTACGTCTTCGGGGTATAGACTGCAGATGGAGCGCCCATCTCCTGATTGGGCAAAAATTTAACTGCCAAAACTGACAGTTACGAATACGCCTTAGCTGCGTAATCGCGTGGAACTGTTCCGCCGCTCTGAGGAGCAGCTTCCGCGTCGCAATCAGAGCTGGTCAT